>Ga0209013_10006089_pt1 | contig 10289 bp, 9 predicted proteins | sample Cruoilmetagenom2_FD_187291 | JGI IMG/M metagenome (GOLD analysis project Ga0209013, IMG submission 187291) | Oil polluted marine microbial communities from Coal Oil Point, Santa Barbara, California, USA - Sample 2 (SPAdes) (version 2) | ecosystem: Environmental > Aquatic > Marine > Oil seeps ...
AAAAATGATCGTGGACCGATTTGTAGATGAAGGAGTGCGCATCGACGGCATAATTGCACTGGGTGGAGTAGCCAAGAAATCACCGCTGGTGATGCAGATCGTTGCCGATGTGATCAATAAGCCCATTAAGGTAGCCAGCTCTGAGCAGGCTGTTGCACTGGGCAGTGCCATGGCAGCGGCTGTGGTAGCCGGAGTTCACAAGACCATATCAGAAGCCCAGGTTGCAATGGGTGGGGGATTTGAAACTGAATACCATCCCAATCCTTCCATGGTTTCAGTATACGCAGACCTCTATGATCGCTATAAGCGTTTTGGTCAATTTGTGGAAAAGGAGACCGGTAGGTAGCAGAATTCTATGCCATCCGGAAACAATTTTACTATCTTTGTCAGAAAGGTAATATTTGCCGTTACAATGCGTACAATCCTATCCATATTTATAATTTCCCTGTGCCAACTGGTTGTTTTCGGACAATCGGCCGAGGAAAATGTGATCCGCATGAAGCAGCAGGAAGGCAATTTAGCAAAGGAATTATCTGCTGAAGCAAAGGAATCGTCTGCTGAAGTGAAGGAATCGTCTGCTGAGGAGGAGGGGAACTCAGGTTCCTGGAACCTATCGGTTGGAACAAGTTTCTCCTACTCCAAGGGCTTTGGTTCTGGCATGATGTACTATGCGGCCCCCATGTATACCATTCCATTGAATAATCGGTGGGCATTGCACGGAGGGATGATCGCATCGCATTCCGTGGGATTGAACAACACCTTTCCTGGTGAAACCTTATTGCCCAACTCTTTTTCCAGCATGGCACTCTTTGTAGCTGCTTCCTATCAGATGAATGACCGGCTTATTTTACATGGAACAGGTGTGAAGCAACTTGTTGTAGCACCAGCCTCTCCTTTTACACCCTATCCAATGGATAATCTGTCCCTGGGTGCCACATACAAATTGGGAAACAACTTCACCATTGGAGCAACCATACACATGAACAATGGTGGTGGCTATTATTCCTCACCATATAACAGAACCAGCTTCCAATCTCCCTTTTTCTGGTAAAAATGGCCATCCTGATCGCGTCCCTGGCCCCGGTTTTCATCATCCTTTTTTATATCTATTTCAGGGATAAACATGAGAAGGAACCACTGGGCCTGCTCATCAAATCGGTATTGGTTGGTATGCTGGTAGTGATCCCCATTGTGTTTGTAGAACGTCTCCTTCTTGCAATCATGCCACCCTTTGAAAAAGTGGCATCTGCTGCATATCATGCATTCCTGGTGGCAGGAACCACCGAAGAGCTGTTTAAGTTCCTGGCCCTCTATTTGCTGGTTTGGAAGAGTCCCAATTTCAATGAGAAATTTGACGGGATCGTCTATGCTGTCTTTGTTTCATTGGGTTTTGCCGCTGTTGAGAATGTTTTGTACGTACTGGATGGCGGATATCACACCGCAATTGTCAGGGCCATCACAGCAGTTCCGGCTCATGCCCTGTTCGGGGTCACAATGGGTTACTATCTGGGGATTGCCCGTATGTATTCCGAGATTCGAAAAGAGTACCTGAGAAAAGCCTTGCTGATCCCCATTGTGCTGCATGGGATCTATGATTTCATACTGATGGTGGAGGTGGGCTGGCTCCTTACACTATTTGTACCCTATGTGATCTATCTTTATGTGGTGGGTATGAAAAAGATGAAGGTCCTCTCCGATGCTTCGATCTTCAAACCGCCAGTGGAGGAGGAGTAACCAGTCTCCTTAATATTACCCCTGGAACTGAGGAATCCAATCTCTTTTTTACTATCTTAGGTAAGCCATAATTCAACTTATGATTCAAAAATTCCTAACCATCATTACAGCTGGTATCATGCTCTCCGGCTGCGCCTCCAGGGAGGGGCTCCATCAAATAGGTGAATTCTTTCCGGAAAATGAACGATTCTGGGAGGTGATCCCCAGAGAGACCATGGTTGAAAAAATTGGGATCGCATTTGAATTCACCGAGGGTCCCGCCTGGCATCCCGGTGGGTACCTCATATTCAGTGACATTCCCGCCAATACGATTTACAAATGGACAGGCAAGAAGTACAGGGTGTTCAGGCATCCCAGCAACAATGCCAATGGATTGCTGGTTGAACCCGACGGCTCAGTGCTTGCCTGTGAACATGGTTCAAGGAGCCTGACCAGATTTTCTGAGGAAGGGGAACTAACGGTCCTGGCTGACCGGTATAAGGGAAGAAGGCTCAACAGCCCAAACGATCTTTGTAAGGCATCTGACGGAGCTATCTTTTTCACAGACCCGCCCTGGGGATTACCGGAGAGGGATGATGATCCGGATAAGGAACTTCCGTACAATGGAGTGTTCCGATGGCATCAAGGCAACCTGACACTGATTGACAGCACACTTTCCTGGCCCAACGGGATAGCCCTCTCCCCCGATGAAAATTATTTATACGTTGCCAATATGGAAATCACAAAGGTGAACGGTGAAGATCAGTATCAGGTATTCTGGTTGAGATATACCCTTGATGCTGCTGGCCGAGCGTCTGACAAGACCATCTTTTTTTCTGCTACTGATACTTCCCTTCCGGGCGGACCGGATGGACTGAAGGTGGATAGACTTGGAAATCTCTTTCTCACTGGTCCGGGAGGGATCCTTGTGGTAGATCCTGAGGGGAATCACCTGGGGACAATTGGGATTCCTATTCCCGCCACCAACCTCTCTTTCGGACCAAGAGAGAAGGAACTATTCATCACAGCAAGAGCTACTGTCTTAAGGATTACTTTAAAATAACGACATACCTGAAGATTACATGTATAAACCTGCGGACCATATTCTGATCATTTTTGGTGCTTCTGGTGACCTTACCAGGCGAAAACTGATCCCCGCACTGAGGGAGTTGCAAAAACTGGGTCTGTTACCTGATGACGGACTTTATTGTGAACTATAATGGAAAGACGCAGACACTATATCTATCCGGACAGGGATTCGCTCGTGGCAGCCTTCGTATGCGAAGTTGGCAAATTTCTCAAGGAGAGCGCAGGATTGGAAAGGCCTGTGCATATTGCACTCTCCGGGGGGGCTACACCCCTGGCCATATTCAGGCAGCTTCAGGAGGTGACCTTAAAGAAGGAGTGGTCAAAAATCCATCTCTACTGGGGAGATGAAAGATGTGTCTCTCCGGATCATAGCGAAAGCAATTTCGGAAATGCAAGGAAGATCATGTTCGATCCACTGGGTCTGTTGGATGGTCAGGTGCACCGAATCAGGGGAGAGGAAGAACCTGCCTCAGAAGCCATGCGGTATGGACAATTATTATTGGACCAGCTTCCCATGGATCATGGAGTTCCGGTATTTGACTGGGTCTGGCTTGGGCTCGGCAAGGACGGTCACACCGCTTCCATATTTCCTCATCAGATTAGTTTATGGAATGCCGCTGAACCCTGTGTAGTTGCCACGCATCCGGATAGCGGTCAGAAACGGATCACTGTTACAGGCAATCTGATCAATGCGGCAAAAAGGGTCTCTTTTATCGTCTCGGGGAAAAATAAGTCGCAGATTGTGAATGAGATTGTTATGAAGGAAGGCTGTTACATGGAATACCCTGCCTTTTACGTTTCTCCAACGTCAGGTAACCTGGAATGGTTTATGGATCAGGATGCAACCAATTGGTTATAAAATTATGAGTGAGCAGTATTCACGATCCTATGCAGTTGAGTTAGACAATCAGGATGCCCTGAAGGCATACAGGGATCTATTTATGTTGAAAGATAGATCGTTGATCTACCTGGATGGAAATTCTCTGGGCCGTCTTCCTTTGAAGACTGTCGATTACATGGATCTGGCCATACGGGAGCAGTGGGGTGACCGGTTGATCAGGAGCTGGAACGAGGGTTGGTACCACCAGTCGGTTCGACTGGGGAAAAAAATTGCCCAGATTATTGGGGCCCGACCCGATGAAGTCATTGTCTCTGATTCCACCTCGATCAATCTCTATAAACTGGGTTATGGAGCCTTGAAGATGATGGAGGGTAAATCGGAAATTATCTCGGATGATATGAATTTTCCTTCTGATCTCTATGTATTGCAGGGATTGGTCAAACAATTTGGAGATATCCATACGCTGCGATTGCTTAAATCTTCCGATGGAATCTCATCGGATATGACTGAATTAGTTCGTATGGTCAAGCGGAAGACAGCCCTGGTTAGCCTTTCACATGTGGCTTATAAAAGTGCCTACATGTACGATATGGAGAGAGTGACAGAATTGGCCCATATGCATGGGGCATTGGTGTTGTGGGACCTTAGCCACTCTGTGGGTGCTGTACCCGTTAGCCTTAAAAGAGCCAATGCAGACCTTGCCATTGGATGTACCTACAAGTACCTGAATGGTGGACCGGGGTCGCCGGCGTTTCTTTATGTTAGAAAAGACCTTCAGGAGAAAATGGAGAACCCGATCCAGGGATGGTTTGGAGAGAAGAACCCATTTGAATTCAAACTCCATTACCGCCCATCGGATGGGATCAGAAAATACCTTACCGGTACACCTCCGGTGATCTCTGTCTCAGGTCTGGAACCTTCCCTTGATATGATCCTGGACGCTGGAATCGGGGCCATCAGGCAAAAAAGTGTGGCACAGAGCGAGTACCTTAACTCCCTGGCTCGTCAATGGCTGATGAAAGAAGGGTTTAGGCTGGGATCGCCTGAATTTCCCGAGAAACGGGGCTCACATGTCTCTTTGAAACATGCTGAAGCTTACCGTATTTGCAAAGCATTGATTGATCCCGAAGTAGGTAACAGGGTCATTATTCCGGATTTCCGCGAACCCAACAACCTCCGTTTAGGTATTACTCCCCTTTATACCACCTTTGAAGAGATTTACATCGCCATGGACCAGTTACACCATATCATGGAGCATAAAATTTATGAAAGATATCCCAGAACCAGGGATATGGTGACTTAAAGTAAGAATCCCACACGATAGTTGTTAGTTTTCAGTAGCATCATTATCACGGTTTCGGATGAAATAGCATCAGGATACAATTTACCTAAAATTCATCAAAAAATGACCTCTTAGAGGCCAGTACTTATGTCCGGATGAGTTTCATGTGATGAGTTTCTGGCGGACTGATCTTCAATGCATGATATCTATTTAGAATAATTCTAAATAATAACTCATTTCACCCAATTCTGCAACCAATTTGTGATGCCAGTGTTCCTGATATAAAACTATATCAGATGGCATCTCTGAATGAAATTACAGGGGTCCTTGGACGTACCCATGCTGCCCACCTTTTGCGCAGGGCTACCTTCGGACCCACCATACCCGAAATTGATCAGTTTTCCGGGTATACGGCAACTGAAGCAATGAATTTCTTGCTGGATGACAGCGCTGAAAATCCGTTGCCACCCATCGATCCTGTTACCGGTCTGACCTGGGTGGATCCTACAGGTGTGGACGGACCTGCGAAGGCCGGAGACGGGAACAGCGAACAGGATGATCTTTTTGAATATTTTAGGGCATGGCACATGGATGTAATGCGACAGGCACCTCTTACCCTCAAAGAGCGCATCACCTGGTTTTTTCATACCCACCTTCCGGCCCGCTGGACAGAGATCAACTCTAGTGAGGCGATCTACTACCAGAACTGTCTCTACAGGCACTATGCCTTTGGTAGTTTCAAGGAGCTGTTTAAGAAGATCTGTGTGGACAATGCCATGCTGAGATACCTGGATGGGTATTCCAACAGAAAGAATTCTCCCAATGAGAATTTTGCCAGGGAGATGTTTGAGCTATACAGCATTGGTAAAGGGCCCCAGCTCGCTGAAGGGGATTATACCAACTATACAGAGGATGATATTAGAGAAGCCACCCGGGTGCTTACGGGCTGGATGGTTGATGAAACCTTCAGCAACCTGGATCCGGATACAGGGTTGCCCATTGGGATAATACGTTCTCACATGGCAGGAGATCCTGCTGCGGATGTGGCTACCGAACATGATCCGGGGCAAAAGAGTTTCACTTCAAAATTTGGTGGACAGGTGATTGAGCCCTCCGGACTGGTAGAGGGTTTCTCCACTGTGGAGGCGACCTACGCTGAATTGGATGAGATGATCGAAATGATCTTTTCACAGCAGGAGACCGGAAGGTTCATTGCCCGAAAACTATACCGCTTTTTTGTGTATCATTTCATTTCAGAGGAGGTGGAAAGTGGTGTGATAACTCCCCTGGCACAGGTACTCATCGATAGTGATTACAGCATCATTGAAGCATTGAAGGTGCTCCTGAAAAGTGAACACTTTTATGACAGTGATGATATGGTGAAGGAGAACGACAATGTGGGAGCTCTCATTAAATCACCCGTTGATTTGTTCTCCGGACTGTTCAGGATCTTTAACATTCAATTCTCCGACCGCGAAACAGACACTGATGCATTTTACAGGGACATGGGATATGTGGTTTCAAAGCTGGTGGATCAGGGGTTGAATTTCTATGAGCCGTTTGAGGTAGCGGGATATCCAGCTTACCATCAGATCCCAGGATATAACAGGAACTGGATCACCACCTATGCACTTGCGCACCGATACCAGGCAGGGGGGATACTGATGAAAGTGCTGGAGCAGACCAGTGAACGCGCTTTTCAACTGGACATCCTGGCCTGGGTGGAGAATTCAGGTCAAATATCCGATCCGAAAGATGCCGCTGAGATCATAGATGTCATGGTGAATAACCTGTTCGCCGTGGAACTTACCCAGGAGCGGTACGACTATTTTCTCTATACGGTTTTTCTCGATTCTCCCGAAGAAGATCAGACCTATGCGCGTGGATTGTGGATTCAGGAATGGAATACTTACATAAATTCAGGTGATGGTTCGACTGTTCGGAACCAGCTACAAATTCTGCTTTCTGCATTGATTGAGACTCCCGAATTTCAACTATACTAATCATGAAAAGAAGAAATTTTATCAGGAATATGGCCTATGGCAGCGCTGCCGGGCTTACATTGGGAGGGATTCCATTGAACCTGCTTGCTGCCAACAGCGGACTTAAGCAGATCGCTGCAGAGAGCAACAATGATAAAGTGCTGGTGTTTATCCAGCTTCATGGAGGGAACGATGGTCTTAACACCCTTATTCCCATCTCTCAATACAGCGATTATTATAACCTGAGGCCCAATATTGCCATTAAACATACGGGTACCAGGAGTTACATTGAAGTGGATAATTCTGTGGAGGAAAATGCCAGGGTTGGTCTTCATCCCGATATGCTCTCTTTCAAGGAGATGTATGATCAGGACAAAGTAGCTATAATTCAAAATGTGGGTTATCCCGACATGAACCTTTCCCACTTCAGGGGGAGGGATGTGGTATTTATGGGGGGTGATGAGTCGGGTGACAATGACTATCATTCTGGTTGGATGGGTCGTTATCTGGACAATATCTATCCCGGATACCCGGATAGTTACCCCAGTGAATCGATGCTTGACCCCATAGGTATTGAATTGAGCGGCACCCTTTCCCTGGCATTTCACAGGGAGAATGGCATTCCCATCGGACTCAACATCGGGAGTCCTGAGCAGTTTTACCAGCTGATCTCCAGTGTGGGAGTGAATCCTCCCATTGCATTCCCCGAAAGCCATGCAGGCGACGAGCTAAAGTATATTATGGAGTTTGAAAAAAAATCCAACCAGTATGCAGGGCGGTTAAAAGAGGTATACGATGCAGCAAGCGAATCCAGTGTGGAATACCGCCACAGTTACCCCTACGCATCGCCTGGCCGGGCTAATAACCTTGCTAGTCAGCTTGAACTCATTGCCAGGCTTCTTGCAGGTGGAGTAAAAACCAAGATCTTTCTCTGTCGCATTGGTGGATTTGACACCCACGGCGAACAGGTGGAGGAGTACGATTCAAGCCTGGGTACTCATGCGGGCCTCCTTTATAACATGTCAACGGCCGTTCAGGACTTTTATGCAGATCTGAGGGACCGGGGTATCGATGACAAAGTGCTGTCCCTCACCTTTACCGAGTTTGGACGAAGGGCCTATTCCAATGACAGTTTCGGTACAGATCACGGCACTGCCACACCAGTATTTGTGTTCGGCACCCAGCTGAATAGTGGTATTTACGGTGTGAATCCCGGTTTGAAACCAGATGATCTCTATCACGGGAACCTGGTCTATAACATCGATTACAGGCAGATCTATACTTCCGTTATTCAGGATTGGTTTGAAGGAGATAATGAAGCGCTGATCAAGACGGGTTTTGATGAATGGGTCAATACAAAACTCCACATTGTGGCCACCACCGGAACCGATTCTTATACCCCGGGTAAGAATCCTGTTTCACTGCAACTTTATCCCAATCCTGTGCAGGATGTGATTCATATCACCTATCAGCTTGCCTTCAGGGGTGAAGTTACCCTTCATGTGATTGATACTTCAGGAAGAAAAGTTAAATCGGTGCGGCAGGAGGGGAGATTCGGAAGCAACAGTTTTACCTGGAATCTGACTGAACTGAAAGAGGGGATGTATCACCTTCAGATGATCCATAAGGGAGGAAGAATCAACAGCAAGTTCCTGAAACTTTAAGATTTACAGGAATCATGCTCGCGCATTTCCCGTAGCTTGCTGCGGGGTTAGCGAGCGCAAAAGAATTAACAAATAAAATGATCGATGATTGACTTCGTCGAGCTTCGGTTCCTCGCAGCTTGCTGCGAGAAGAGTCAATGCTACTCCTCTTCAGGTAAGAACTGCTCTTCCGGTATTTTGATCAGTACCGGACGCTGGTATTTACCCAGGATATGGATACCTGCCAGGATGGCGATGCCGTTGTCGGCAGTCTGTATAAAGTCTGCTACTTCAACCCGCTCATCAAAATTTTTGTATAGCGTATTGTTCAGGCTGTCAGACTCCATTTCATACTGGTAAATCACAATTGAGTTGGTATTGGTCTGAGAAACAAACAACGCGTAATCTGATGCCTCATTTGAAAGTTCACCTGCGATGACTCCGGCCTTAAATGTTAACTCATAAAGGGGATTTCCGGGCAGATCTTTAATATTCTGACTGGCCAGTACATCGATCTCCGCTTCCGGAAGGATGTAATTGTTCCCCTCATAATAGCTGGTCAGGCCAAATAGCGAGCCCGATTTGTGGATCATGGAGCTGATTCCCTCTTCGATCTGGAAGGAGTAGATGTCACCCGTGGCACTGAGTGATGATCCATCCAGGAATACACTTCGCAGCGTATAATTGTAAAAGCAGTTCACATAATATCCGATACCGGATGTATTGCTGTATTCCCCAATATAAAATGGAAAATCCTGCCCCGTTTTGTTCAGATGTCTTTGCACCAGGTACTCCAGGTCCGTATTGATGGGAAGCATACTGCTTCGTTGAAGCGAAAAATTGCTGTTGTATTTTGAAATCCAGGAGGAGCGCGTTACAAAGTCATATCCCAACACCAGCAGGTTTCCCTGCTCATCGGTATAAGAATAGAGCGGCATGGTCATATCCAGGGCATGCTGACCGGTAACTGTCCCGTTGGAGGGATCAATCGTAATTACAAAGGCTTCAAATTGTTGGTTCATGGCCACAAATCCAATGGAGCCACCCTGACGGATCAGTCTGGAGGCTGGTGCCAGCCAGTCATAGGTCATGGTCCACTCCACTTCACCGGTTGAACTTGTTCTTACCAGGTAGGTATAGGGGTATTCAATGTCAGAATTTTCATCCTTCACAGAGGAGATGAATATATAGCCACCTTCAGGAATTTCCACTACGCTTTCAGGATAGAAGGAGAGCACCTCCTCCGGATGGTTATATATTTTCACGAAACCATCTTCCGGCAATACCTCTTTCTGGTTGATCTCGCAACCGGTGATAAGGGTGACAAAGGTGACAAGGGTGATAAGGGCGACCCTTTGAGTTATATTTGGAACTATTTTTTTCATAGGATCAGTAAAAACACTCCACGTTGCTGTAGTGCTTCTGTTTTTGAAGTGAAAAGAGAATTGATAGGTTCACCTGCAGGTCATTCAATAACATATCATTCTGGGCAAAAGTGGTTCCGCTACCTGTCTCGAACCGGTTAGTTTTGCTGGTAATGTTATGAAGCCCGGCCTGGTATCCCACATTCAGGTCAAGTATCACATACCTCAGGTCGATGTACGTTCCTGCGACTGCACCTGCGGTGAACTTCGGCCTGATAAAGGTCTGGTTGGTAGCATCGTGAGATCCCAGGAGGTGACTGTAGGCTGCAGTGAGGCCTGCATAGGGGCGAAATCGTTGAAAGTCCACGTTATAAC
>Ga0209013_10006090_pt1 | contig 10288 bp, 10 predicted proteins | sample Cruoilmetagenom2_FD_187291 | JGI IMG/M metagenome (GOLD analysis project Ga0209013, IMG submission 187291) | Oil polluted marine microbial communities from Coal Oil Point, Santa Barbara, California, USA - Sample 2 (SPAdes) (version 2) | ecosystem: Environmental > Aquatic > Marine > Oil seeps ...
CCAGTTTCTCGCCGCCGGGACCGAGAATCTTGATGCCGTTGTCTTCGGCGGGATTGTGAGACGCTGAAATAACGACCCCGGCAGCGCACGTGTCTTGCCTGAGAAGATGGGAGATTGCGGGAGTTGGCAGCACACCCCCCCACGTGACGATGCCCCCGGACGCTTGAAAGCTCGAAGCCAGCCACCGCGCGAGGTCCGTCGTCGAAGCGCGAGTGTCACCCGCGAGCAGAATTCTGGGCTCCGGGCAGTGGACGGCCAGGTCCTTGGCGAGCGCGACGCCGAGGCGGCGGACGGTCTCTTCATCGAGCGGCGCTTCGTAGGCGCGCCCGCGAATACCATCGGTTCCGAATAGAGTTTCCACGTTTAGTCTTGCTCCAAGCTTCTGCCCGAATTGCCCAAAACTACTGGCTCGTGGTTTCTTCTGCCACGGCAGCTTCCGGCGCAATTTCAACGACCACCTGGATCGGGCCCAGACCTATTGCGCGTAGGAGCGGGTCGGCGAGCAGCGGTTCAACCATTGCCTCTACCGACCCAGCGGCGTCCTCGATGACGATCGGGCCGGTTTCCACGTACTCCAAGGCCCTGAGAAGGCTTTCCGGACCCTGGATCGTGAACTGGGTTGGCTGTATTCGGATCTCGACGACAACAAAACCGGGTGCCGGAACACCACTGATCGTGGGCCGCACGGGGACGACGCGGGTCTCCTGACGCTCCAACTCGAGGGTGATGGCGGGCGGATCGACGCTCACCACCACGACATCCTCCGGCAGCTCGATGTCGCTGGCGTTGATCGGGTAGGAGTTGAGGCCGGGCCGCGCGTCCGAGAGATCGAGCAGGACTTCCGGCGGAGCCGTCGAGTTCAAGGCACGGGTCAGGGGTCCCCGAAGTTGCAGCGAAACGGTATCGGGCACATTCGACATCAGTACCAGGTCCCTGTCCCAATTGACAAGTGTCAGGCGAGCCTGGACTCGGCGTACCGAGATGTTCTCGCTCTGTTTCGCGGCCAGGGCATACCAGAGCAGAGATGCGGCGATCAACGCGACCAGAAACTGCATCGGATACCGTGGTTTGAGGTTCACGCCTTCGCCTCCTCCGGCGTTCGCGCCTGGAGCAGGTGTTCGGCGAGAGCATTTCGCAGGGTGGTCTCGTCAAGTGGGCGCAAGAGCTGTTCTTCGACTGCCAACGAGATGGTCCCGGTTTCTTCTGAAACCACGATCACCAGCGCGTCAGATTCCTCGGTCAGGCCGATGGCCGCCCGGTGCCGGGTGCCGAGCTCGGTTGAGAGTTCATGGCTTGTCGTGAGTGGCAGAAAGCAGGATGCAGCAACAATCTGTTCTCCGCGAATGATCACCGCTCCATCGTGCAGAGGTGTCCCTGGGATGAAAATGTTGAGCATGAGGTCGTAGGAGAAACGAGCCTCGAGCGGGATTCCGGTGTCGATCAAGGCCGCGAGCGAGTCCCGCCTTTCGATTGCGATCAAGGCGCCGATTCGACGTGAAGCCAAAGCCTGGACGGCGAGGGCCAGCTCGTTGAGCACCACGGGTCCTTCTCCCGGCCTCCGGCTCCAACGAAATGCGGCGGTCGAACCAAAGGCAGTCAGCATGCGGCGGATCTCCTGCTGAAAGAGAACGATGATTGCGATCGGCAAGAACACCAGAAGTTCGGAGAGAATGGTCGAGAGCGTGATCAGCTTGAGGGACGATGCCGCGAGATACAGACCGAGAACGATAACGATGCCCCACAGCATTTGCATCGCCCGCGTTCCACGAAGTAGGACCAGAAGCGCGTAGATGAGAATTGCCACCGTCAGGATATCGGCGACGTCCGCGATCGAGACCTGGAGGTCGGTGATTTCCCGCAAGACGCCAAGTAGCCAGTTCATAGCGAAGCCTCGTGGAGGCGGGAGGCGATCTTGAGGAATTGGGCCGCGGCTGACGCATCGTGAACGCGGACCACCGCGTGGTCGATGCCGATCGCCGGCAAGAGTGCTGCCAGGGTGCCGGGGTTTCGATCTCCGATTTTTGCGCCGGTAAGACGTCCAATAAAGCTCTTGCTGGACGGACCGATCAGCACCGGGTGGCCGACTGCAGCGAGGTCCGGCAGCGCGGCGAGCAGCGCCAGGTTGCCGTCATCATCTTTGCCGAACCCGATGCCCGGGTCGAGCCACACTCGTTGGGCCGGGATCCCGGCGGCGATTGCGGCCGCCGCGCGGCATCTCAGATGCTCGTGAACCTCGGCGACGACATCGCGATACGTGGTATCCGATTGCATCGTCCGCGGCTCGCCGCGCATGTGCATGAGCACGATGCCTGCGTTGGACCGGGCCACCAGTTCCAGCATGCCGTCCGCAGAGGCTGCTGTGACGTCGTTGACCAGATCGGCTCCAGCTGTGAGCGAGGCCTCCGCCACCGCCACCTTCGATGTGTCGATCGACAGGGTGATGTCGGGCCAGCGTCTGCGGATCTCGGTGATCACCGGCACCACCCGCCGAAGCTCCTCGGCAACGCTGACCGGATCCGCGCCCGGCCGGGTCGACTCGCCACCAACATCGATGATGTCAGCGCCGCCTTCGAGGAGGTCCTCGGCGTGGCGGAGCGAGTCGTCGAACGCAAAACTGTAGCCGCCGTCTGCAAAAGAATCGGGAGTGCAGTTGAGGATACCCATGACCAGCGGCTGCGCCCGTGGCCACAGCTGGTCGATGCGCGAAAGGCCCGTGGGAGCGTCAGTCTCGCGATGTGGTGCCCGGGTCGATGCGTGCTGGGTCAACTCGATTCCTATTCCCCGATCTTTAATTCCGAATTCCGAATTCCAAATTCTCTTTCACGCCGATTCCGTCACCTCCTGCTCAGCCCGACGTTTCTGTTTCTTGATTGCTTCGACGTCGACGTCCGAGTGCTCGCTAAGAATGTCGTAGATCTCCTCACCGTCCAGGACCTCGTGTTCGAGGAGAGCTGCGGCAATCGCTTCCAGGACCTCGCCATGCGCCTCGATACGTTGGCTGGCACTTTTGTAGGCGGCGTCAATGAACCGCCGGATTTCTTCGTCGATCTGCTCCGCCGTCGCCTCCGAGTAGTCCTGGTGACGGGCAAATTCCTTGCCGAGGAAGATCGATTCCTCGCGCTTTCCAAAGGTCAGCGGTCCCATGGCCTCACTCATGCCCCACTCGCAGACCATTTTTCGGGCCAGCTCGGTGGCACGTTCGAGGTCGTTGCCGGCGCCGGTTGTCATGTTGGCGGCCCCGAAGATAAACTCCTCGGCCAATCGACCACCCATCAGAACCTCGAGGTTGGCCTCGAGATAGGTGCGGGGGTAGGTGTAGCGATCTTCCAGAGGCAGTTGTTGGGTGAGACCAAGAGCCATTCCGCGGGGGATGATGGTGACCTTATGGAGAGGATCGGCTTCCGGTACCAGCACCGCCACCAGTGCATGCCCCGCTTCGTGGTAGGCGGTCAGCCGCTTCTCCTTCTCCGACATCACCAACGACCGGCGCTCGGAACCCATCATGACCTTGTCCTTGGCGAACTCGAAATCCTCCATGTCGACCTTCATCTTGTTGACCCGGGCGGCCCTGAGCGCGGCCTCGTTGACAAGATTGGCGATATCGGCACCAGAAAATCCCGGGGTTGAGCGGGCAATGACCACCATGTCGACATCCGAGGCGAGGGGGATTTCGGTGGTGTGGACCTTGAGGATTCCTTCGCGGCCTTTGACGTCTGGCGGGTTGACTACGATCCGCCGGTCGAATCTTCCCGGGCGGAGCAGCGCTGGGTCGAGGACGTCAGGTCGGTTTGTGGCGGAGATCAGGATCACGCCCTCGTTGGACTCAAACCCATCCATCTCCACCAGAAGCTGATTGAGCGTCTGTTCGCGCTCGTCGTGCCCGCCTCCGAGCCCCGCGCCACGGTGGCGGCCGACGGCATCGATCTCGTCGATGAAGATGATGCAGGGGGCGTTCTTCTTACCCTGTTCGAAGAGGTCGCGAACCCGGGAGGCGCCGACACCGACAAACATCTCGACGAAATCGGAGCCTGAGATGGAGAAGAATGGCGCTCCAGCCTCGCCCGCAACAGCCTTGGCAAGCAGGGTTTTGCCGGTTCCAGGCGCGCCCATGAGTAGAACGCCCTTGGGGATTTTCCCGCCGAGGCGCTGGAACTTCTTCGGATCCTTGAGGAACTCGATGATCTCCTCGAGTTCCTCCTTGGCCTCGTTGACTCCTGCAACGTCAGCGAAGGTGACCGTCTTCTGGTCGGGAGTGAGAAGACGGGCCTTGGATTTGCCAAAGGACATGGCCTTGGTGCCACCAGCCTGCATCTGCCTGAAGAAGACGAACCACAAGGCAACCAAGATGAGCAGTGGCGCCCACCCCAGAAGGGTGGTGAGCATTCTTCCGTCGGATGGTTTTTCAACCTTGATCTCGACCTTCTTCGACCGCAGATCCCCGATCAAATCGTCGTACCCCGGGTTGTAGGTGTAGAGGTCGTAGCGTGGACTGGTCGCGCTTTCATCCAGTGCCTCGGTGGATCGGATGAAGATCTCGTCGCCCTTGATCAGGACCCTCTCGATCTGTCCGTCGGCAACACGATCGAGCAGCTCAGAAAATGAGATCTCGCGACTGGTAGTGTCGTAACCCCGGAGGACCTGCAAAATGAGCAGGACCCCGACCAGGATTACGACCCACATCAGTACGGTTCGAACAGTCTGATTCACTCTAAATTACCCTCCGGCGGCCGCCCCCGGAGGCGGTGCCCTTGGGAGAACGCTATCTCCCGCCGGTATTGTTCCCGGAAGTGACCCTCAGCCCTCGTCGCTAATACAAAGATCTGGTTGATTGGTGTGTTCTCCATGCCCCGGTCCGAGACCGTAGCCAACCAGGAAGCCATCGGGCGCATCGTCAAATACAGCGTAACGCGCGCTGAGGTTGACGCTCCGCAACTGCGGCTTGTCCACGAGCGCCGCGACCTCGATGGACGCCGGGTTCTGCTGGCTGAGATGGGTGATGAGGTAGTTCTCGGTCACTCCCGAATGAAATACGTCTTTGAGGACCAGCACGTGACGGTCCGAAACATCGACCTGAGTCGCAAAGGTGAGGCTCACGACCTCGCCGTGGTCGCCGATCGACGAAGAAACGGAAACGAACTCATAGTCCACCTGGCGCGGAATGAGCCGTGCGAGATCGGCGAGAAAAAAGGCGGCGCCTTTGAGCATGCCAACCAGGATGAGTTCCCGGTCGGAGTAGTCGTTGGCGATCTCGCCAGCGATCTCCTTGAGACGCTCGCCGATGCGGTCGGCGCTATATATGACCCGCAGATTGCTCACGACGCATCACCTCCACAACATGGCCTTCCCGGTTTTCGACAGCCGGCTCCTGCCATACACCTGGAATCCAATAAATTCTATCATCTTCGCAGAAAACGGGCCAAATCGATCGTAGGTGGCGCGGCAGGTGGCGGGCGAGAATTTTGGTCGCTCGTGGCCCCGAGCGGTCGATGCCGATCCGGTCGTCCGAATCTACGCTGCGCACCCGCAGCCGAGCGCCCTGAGGTGAGTACCAGGACCATCGCACTTCGGACGAAGGAGCTGCAGTGCTCCCCATCCTGACCTGCCACCCTGGAATTGGGAGTTCAATGGTTTCGCCGACCGCGATCGGATTGTCAAAACCGTCGATTACGGTTGGCGGCTCCAGCCACAGATGTCCGCGCGCGAGGCGGAGCCGCCAGCGACCGCCGAGGGTGACCGCCCTCGGATGACTGTCCTCGATCATTTCGCCGAATAGAGACAGCTGACGGCGGGTGACTCTCTCGAGTCCGATGCGGGCTGTTTGGGCGTGCAGCCATCGCGTCCGAAGCGGCGGTGGCATGGCGTGAATCGATGCTATCGGGATGCCGCCCTGCGGATCCCAGGGATCGATCCATCTCGCTCTTCTTCCGAGCTCGACCGCTATGAATCTTTCATCAGCAGCCAGGGTGCGGGCCAGATGTACGAGGTGCTTGCGGATGGATGGGCTCACCGATTCAAGCCCCGGCATCAGGTCCAGCCGTACCCGGTTGCGCAAGAAATCGAGATCGGAATTCGAGCTGTCCTGCCGCCAGGCGATGTCTCGCTCGTCGAGCCACGAGCGGATCACTTCGCGAGACCATGGCAGCAGTGGTCGAATGATGCCATCTGTGGTCGACGCCTCGATCCCGCAGAGGGCACGAGGGCCGCCGCCTCGCAAGAGCTGAACCATTACCCCCTCCGCAACGTCGTCGCGATGGTGGCCGGTGGCGATGGCGTTGAAGCCATGAGCCTGCTTGAGGCCGAGCAGAACGCGATAGCGGAGGCGACGCCAGGTGCCTTCGCGGCCAGAGGCGTGAGGTGCCCGCCCATCGATTCGCAGGAGGTGGAAGGAAACTCCGAGCTGGGCACAGAGGGCTTCGCAGAATGATGCGTCCTGGTCTGCTTCTTTACCGCGGACACCGTGGTGGACATGGGCGGCCTCGAGGTTGAGTGCGAGGTCATCCCGTCGCAAGAGGTGAAGGAGAGCGACCGAGTCTGGACCGCCGGAGAGGGCGACCAGAATTCGCTGCCCGACCAGTTCGGGGAAGGTGGCCAGAAAGTGTTCTGAAAATCCAGCGAGGGCCATGCGCCATCTTACCCAATTCCGGCCGGGATTCTCCCAAAGAATCCCGGCCGGAATTGGTGGCGGTGGGTGGACTTGAACCACCGGCACAGGGCTTATGAGACCCCTGCTCTACCCCTGAGCTACACCGCCCAGCCGAGTACTATAGCGGTAGACTTTGCCGGAGTCTAGCGCGTAATGGTCCGGCACCGTCGGGTTGAGGATATACTCAAAACGATGGAGATCGAAACACCTGAAGAGAAATTGGTGAAGTGTCCGCTGTGCGGCCTCCAGGTGCCGGAGAGCAGGCTGGAGACCTGCTTCATCTGTTCACAGCAGTACTGCGAATACTGTTCGAAATTGGATTTCGGCCGGACATTCTGTGGCGTCCGCTGTCGAGGGGTCTTTTTCTGGGGAGACGGCGACCAAGATGAGAAGGATTATTGACCGCGATGGGTCGACGTCAAGACGAGTTGGTTGAAAAAGCGGTTTTGGTGCCGGTTCTTCGCGCGGGTTCAGACCCTGTGTTGGTCGCCCAGAAAGCCGAGGGGCCGAGAGTATTTGATGTCGACAACGTCGGCTACATCGATTACATCGGTGCCGGCGGAGCCACCATCCTCGGGTACGCCAACCAGTTTGTCCTCGATGCGGTCCGAAAGGTCCTTGCCGGGGGTGTTCCGGAAGGGTTCCACGTTCCCCAGGAGGTTGATCTCGCGAGAACCCTGAGCCGATTCCTGCCGTGGGTGGAAAGTTGGTGGTTCTGTCGCAGCCAGGATGATGCCTTCCGTCACGTCCTTCAGTGGGCTCGCCAAACAACTGGTAAAAAACGATTCCTGGCCCTTGATGGTGGTGCGCCGTTGCAGGTTGGTGCGCCAGCCGAGTTCGCCATCGGACAGGGAAGCCTGATCCGCGAGGTCACGGGCTGGGACGTGCCAAAAATCCTCGCTGCCCTCACCAGCGGCAGCACCAAGATCGCGGCGCTCATCGTTGACCCTTTGATGGGCCGTTTTGGCGTCGTGCCGCCGCCAGACGGAGTGTTTGAGGAGATCGCCGAGGCTTGCCGTGACAACGGTGTCTTGCTGGTAGTGGATGAGCGCGTGTCGGGTTTTCGCGTTCACCGTGGCGGCGCTTGCGCGCTCGCCGGAATCATCCCCGATGTGGCGGTCTATGGTGCGACCATGGGTGGAGGGTTCCCGATCGGAGCGGCCGCGTTCCGTGACGAACAACTGCCGCTCGATGGATTCGATCCGCTGCCGACACCACATCCTGTGGCCCTCAGCGCAGCCGATGCCATTCTCTCGATTCTCAAGAATGATGCGGTCTATGAGCATCTCGAAAAGCGAACCGATCAGCTCGTGGACGGCCTCCTTGAACTCGCTGATCGCTTCGAATGGCCGTTGACAATCAACCGGATAGGATCGATTTTCGCCCTCTATCTTACCGATAAGCTAGTTGTGGACAGACGAGGGCTGAAAACGTCCGATGGTGACGGTTACCGACGTTTTGCGGCCCTGTTGCGATCGGAGGGCATCCTCCTACCCCCGGATCCCGGACGAGCGGCCTTCGTTTCCAGTACCCACGGTGGAAAAGACGTTGAAGAGACCTTGGCGGCCTGCGAGAAGGTCCTCCTGAATCTCCACCAAAATGACGCTTAATCAATGAGCCGTAACTCCATGTACGAACCCAACAGCGAAGGGCGCGAGCGCACGTTGCTGGTCGGCCTGGTGGTGCCGGGATTGCCACGCCCGGTGGTGGAAGAGCACCTGGATGAGCTCGAGCGGCTTGTCGACACCGCAGGCGGTGAGGTTGTTGGTCGAGAAATTCAGGAGAGAGCCAAACCTGCGGCGGCCACTTTGGTCGGCCGGGGCTTTCTGCAGCGGATCGCCGGTCGATGTACCGACGAAGCCGTGATGTCTCTGGTATTCGATGAGGACCTCACGGCCTCACAGGTGCGCAACATCGAAAGTGAAATCCCGGACGAGGTCAAGGTGCTGGATCGCGCGGCAGTAATCCTCGATATCTTCGCGCTGCGTGCACGCAGCCGAGAAGCGCAGACGCAGGTTGAGCTGGCGCAACTCAGCTACTTGCTGCCGCGGCTTACTCGTCGTTGGCGACATCTCTCTCGGCAGGCCGGTGGCATCGGTACCCGTGGGGTCGGAGAGACCCAGCTCGAGATCGACCGACGGTTGATCAATCGCCGCATGGCCCAGCTCCGCGGCAAGTTGGCGGTCGTCGAGCGGGATCGGCGGCTACGCCGCGAGCGCCGAGACGACCTCCCGACCGTGGCCATCGTCGGCTATACGAACGCCGGCAAGTCATTGCTTTTCCGCCGCCTGACACGAGCCGAAGTCGTGGTCGAGGACAGGCTCTTCGCAACTCTTGACCCTCGTGCGCGGAGGGTGGCTCTGGGTGAAGAGGTGACTGCAGTCCTCACCGATACGGTCGGCTTCATTCGAAAGCTACCCCACGATCTCGTAGCGCCTTTTCGTTCAACTCTCGAGGAGGCCACCGATGCAGATCTCGTGCTCCACGTTGTCGACGCGACCCACCCGGCATGGGAAGAGCACCTCCGGGTTGGACAGGCGGTACTCGACGGTCTCGAGGTAAATCGGGATCGCACCCTGGTCGTTCGAAACAAGATCGACCTCCTCGGCTCCGCAGCCAACGGTGCCGGCAGCCGACTATTCGGCTCGGTCGCAGTGTCAGCCCTCACCGGTGACGGAATTGGGCAGCTTCGTGCGGTGATTCGTGCTGCATTGCTGACGGCGCCCGGGGTCGCGATCCTCAGGGTGCCGCTCGAGGAAGCAGAGTTGGTGCGAAGAGCAGTTTCCATGCCGCACCAGCTTGCGCGGCGATTCGACAATGGGACGGTCGAGCTTGCTTTGCGAGTCGATCCCAGGTTTCTGGTGGAGGCTGGTCTCGATGAATACGAGGTCAACTCGTGGAGAGGTGGCGCCAGTGACGGAGGTGAGTAGTGCCGGTATATGAATTTCTCTGTGCGTCCTGTAACAAGATCTTCAGCTTTCACTCGTTCAAAGTAGCGACAGAAAAGGTCCCAGAATGTCCCAAGTGCAGCAATGCCGATTTGCGGCGGGTGCCGTCGAGTTTTGGGGTAGCGACAGCGCACAAGGCATCGGCGGGCCAGGGTGACGATGCGGGTGCCGGCCTAGACGATCCCCGGATGGAACAAGAAATGATGCGGTTTGCCTCGGAACTCGAAGGCATGGATGAGAATGATCCCAGGGCGATGGCGGCGGCGGTCCGCAAGATGACCGAGATTGCCGGCGAGCCGGTGACCCCGGCGATGGAGGAGATGATCCGCCGTCTGGAGGCCGGAGAAGATCCCGAGAAGGTCGAAGAAGAGCTTGGCGATGCCCTCGAAGAGGAAATGGGCGACGAAGGCGGCGGCGGCTTCTCGGGCGTCGCTCCGACCCGCGACAGCGGCTTGTACCCGATGTAGCCACCCGTCGGGCAGACGGCTATACGGGCAGACGGCTATGCGGGCAGACGGCTACACGGGTAGACGGCTATGCGGGCAGACGGCTACACGGGTAGACGGCTATACGGCACATGCTCTTGACAACGCCGCCGCCAAGCCCGATGGTTTCGTCGTAAAGCCGTAAAGCCGTAAAGCCGTAAAGCCGTAAAGCCGTAAAGCCGTAAAGCCGTAAAGCCGTAAAGCCGTAAAGC
>Ga0209013_10006091_pt1 | contig 10285 bp, 8 predicted proteins | sample Cruoilmetagenom2_FD_187291 | JGI IMG/M metagenome (GOLD analysis project Ga0209013, IMG submission 187291) | Oil polluted marine microbial communities from Coal Oil Point, Santa Barbara, California, USA - Sample 2 (SPAdes) (version 2) | ecosystem: Environmental > Aquatic > Marine > Oil seeps ...
GTGCCTGAACGAAAACTGCTAATTTTCCCAATTTCTGCGTCAGGCTTAAATTTTAATCCTCAAAATACTCCATGTATTCCTGCGGTTAAAATTTGCGCCCTCCTTGAACTTGAAAAAATTTTCTAGTTTTCGTTCGGGCACTAAATAAAGTTTCTTTTTTCTTGACCGGAAAGACCATTTCGCCTAAATCTTTGTGATGGTTTAGTTGGTTTCGAATCCTTATATATGCTGGTTTGATTCGGGGTCAACAATTATGATAATTTCGTAAAAATTTATTTTCTGGTGAGCATATAATGATAAACATAGCTTTTCCCGATGGAAGTATAAAGAGTTTTGAGAATGCGCCAACCGGCCTGGATGTAGCCAGGAGTATTTCGGAGGGTTTGGCTAGAAATTCAATTATTGTTGAAGTTGATGGCAGGCTGCTTGATTTGAGTGAAAGAATTATTAATGATTGCCATCTGCGCCTTATCACAAACAAAGACAAGGAAGCTCTGGAAATACTTCGCCACAGTGCCGCCCACGTCATGGCACAGGCAATCTTGCATCTTTATAAAGATGCAAGACTGACTATCGGGCCTGTTGTTGAAGATGGATTTTACTACGACATTGATATGGAGCCGATTTCAAAAGACGATTTTCCTGAAATTGAGGAAGAAATAAAACGAATAATAAAGGCAAAAATTCCTTTTAAACGCAAGATGGTTTCAAAATCCGAAGCACTTCAATTTTACGAAAACGAGCCATACAAACTCGAAATGATTTCAGAGCTTGAAGATGGAACTATATCTTTCTACGAGCAGGGAGATTTCACAGATTTATGCCGCGGTCCGCATCTTCCCCATACCGGATTTATAAAAGCAATAAAATTAATGAAGGTTTCGGGTGCTTACTGGCGTGCTGATCAGACAAAAGCCCAGTTGCAGAGAATTTATGGTACGGCGTTTTTTGACAAAAAAGAACTTAAAGCCTATCTGAATTTCCTTGAAGAGGCAAAAAAAAGAAATCACAGAAAAATTGGTACGGCTCTTGATCTTTTTAGCTTTCACGAAGAAGCGCCGGGGATGGCTTTTTTCCATCCAAAGGGAATGAATATCTGGAATGCGCTCCTGGATTACTGGAGGGAGGAGCACAGGAAAGCAGGGTATGTCGAAACAAAGACACCGATTATGCTTAACCGTTCTTTATGGGAAAAGAGCGGGCACTGGGATAATTACAGGGAGAATATGTATACCTCTGTTATTGATGATGTGGAGTATGCAATAAAGCCGATGAACTGTCCCGGAGGAATGCTTCTGTATGGAATGAGACCCCATTCATACAAGGACTTGCCTGTTCGTGCCGCTGAGGTCGGACTTGTACACCGTCACGAACTGAGCGGAGTGCTGAACGGCCTTTTCAGGGTCAGAGCTTTCCATCAGGATGATGCTCATATTTTCATGACTGAAGAACAGATAGAAGATGAAATCGTTGAAGTTCTGAGGCTGGTTGAAAGGATTTATTCAACCTTTGGTCTTGGTTTTCATCTTGAGCTTTCCACAAAACCTGAAAAGTCAATAGGATCGGATAAGCAGTGGAAATTAACTACAGATGGTTTAAAAGCGGCGCTTGATTCCTATGGTATGGAATATAAAATAAACGAAGGCGATGGAGCATTTTACGGCCCGAAGATAGATATACACATAAAAGATGCCCTCGGTCGTACGTGGCAATGCGGGACTGTGCAGCTTGACATGTCTCTGCCTGAAAGATTTGATCTTTCTTATATAGGAAATGATAATGAAAAACACCGTCCCATTATGATTCACCGAGTAATTTACGGCTCTATTGAAAGATTTTTCGGAATACTTGTTGAACACTTTGCAGGAAAATTTCCTTTATGGTTGTCTCCGATACAGGTTGCTATTCTGGCAATTAATGATGAGCTTGTTTCTTACGCAAATTCTGTAAAAACAGAATTTGAAGAGCAGGGATTGCGGACAGAGGTTGACAGCAGAACCGAAAGCCTTAACAAAAAAATCCGTGACGCCCAGTTGAACAAAATTCCTCTTATCCTTACAATTGGCAGGAAAGAAAGAGAATCCAACACTCTTTCAGTAAGAACTCCGGACGGCAAAGTCAGATTTGGAGTCACGCATGAAGATTTTTTAAATAAAGTTCTTGCGAATATAAGGGGCAGGGAGCTGGAGTTATGACAAAAGATAACGCTGGTATCACAACTCACAAGATAAAATGGTGCGATTTGAAGTGCAAGTATGCCGACTTTGCGAAGATGGAGGCAATGGACGGCAGTTGCCGGACATTCCAGTCACTATGGTGCAGCAAGCTTAAAAAACATGTTACAAAAAATTCGCCGTGTGAAGTATTATTCGGAAAGAGAAGACCGACTACCGGGTGGTAATATGAGGTTGTCAGGCAGTAAAAAAATTATATATTACTGGTTTCCTGTTCTGGTTTACTGTTTTTTGATCTTTATTCAGTCCTCTTATCATTCCCCTGCAAAGATTCCAAACCTGCCTTATATTGATAAAGTCTTTCATTTTTTTGCCTATGCCATTCTTGGAGTTCTCTTTTTCATGGCATTCAAAACTCAACGATTTAAAGAAAATATAAATATGGTGATGGTGCTCAGCATATTGTCATCATCTCTTTATGGCCTGAGTGATGAAGTTCACCAGTATTTTGTGCCATCCAGAAATGCTGATATAATGGATTTTTTTGCGGATGTGATGGGAAGTATTTGCGGAGTATGTGTATTTAAATTAATTTATTCTTTTAAGAGGAGATACAAACATGACCGACCCTTCTCAGGAAAATAAAACCAAAGGAAAAAGAGCTGAAATTTTTGAAGAAGATAATGGAAATATTTCATCTATGCGATTAATGAGTTTTGTTGCTTTGATAGCAGCAATAATTTTTGGGTTTTTGACAATTCTTCTTAAAGATGTTAATTCAAGCAATGGGATTTACATTACATTTGGATTTTTGCTTGCCGCTTTTGCGCCAAAAGCTCTACAAAAATTTGCGGAAACAAAGGTAAAATAATAGTTTATTTATTCTGTATCAGGTTTAAACTTCGAAGCTATTTTCAAATGTCTAAAGGGAAACAGGAGGTAATATTATGAAAATAAAAGCAATATGTATTATGTTATCATTGTTGTTTCTTTTGGCCTGCAATCAAAAGACGGATAAGATGACTGGAGAGTTTCCTGTTGTTGAGCTGTCACGACCTTTCACCTTTGTAGAATCATGTAATATGCAAGACCCGCTCCTTCAGGAGATATTGAAAGAAGATATGAAGGGCAAAAAAACCCCTTTAGAACTTATTCATTACTACGCAGAGATTTTGAACAAAGGTAAATCTCATGGAAAAACAGGAAAAAAACTTGATACGCTCTTCCTTTGTGGAAAACCTCCCGTGGATATGGACGGCTATTACCATGGTATTACCATCAGTCTCAAAACAGGGCTTGATATTTACACAGTGGTTGAAGATGCCCGTCGAAAACTTGGGATCGGAGAAGAGCTTGACATCCTTCAGGCCATTTACGGAAGAGTCTTTTCCAGGACATCTCCCTGGGCAGGTAAAAACTTCAAAAAAATTGATCAGAAGAAATCGAACGAATTGACAGAAAGCTTTAAAGACAGCAAAAAAACTGCCTGGCTTGGAATAAACTCCTTCAGGAAGGAGAACAAAAACACTGTAAATAAACTTTCAAACTATCTTCTTTCCGCTGTCATCGACATGGAGACTCTTCCAAAGCCGGAAAGAAGACAGCGGTCATGGATACACGCAAAAGGCGGACTTTTTATTGCTCAAAAAGCTCTTTCAGTAAACCCTGAACATCCGGAAAAGGAAGTCATTGCCCTGAACTATCGTTGGGAGAACCTGTTGAACCGTCTCCCCAACAGGCTTCTTATAGACGAAATAGTAGAAATATCAAAAGGCCTTTACCTCGGCAAGCTCTACTACGCCACTGCCCCAAAATATCTTTTTGAAAAATACAGTCCAAAAGTGCAAGCTAAAGATTATAAGTACAGAAATTTCGGGTATTTTGCCCTCATGGACGACACGTGGCTTCATGAAAAAAACAAACTCTTTCCTGATATGACATATACGATAGCTGATGATTTGCATGAAAAATTTACCACGTTTACCTTCACAGAATGCCCGGAGGGCAAAGCCATTCAAAAAGCACTGGGAAACCGACCAACCATTCTGCACTATCTCCAGGATATTTATGAGGGCATCCAAAAAGGAGATTCCTTCAAAGACAAATATTTTGATGAGCTGCATAAGATCTTCATGTGTGGTGAACGGCCCGACGGCATTAACGGCTTTTTGCACGGAGGCGTTGTGTCTTTCAAAAATGCCGGTTTTTTGAATAAATTTGACCGGAGTGTCCTGAACGATTTATATCCGGCGGTCAGGCCATTCTCTCCCTGGTCAGGCAAGACCTTTGTCAGCACCACGGTTGATGATATAAAGAGGTATATCGGAGATAATGCACGGTACTATGAAGGAGTAGAACCTGTCATACTCGGCACAAATACATATAGAAAGGACATTGACCTATCTCTTCCGGCTACCGTTTTTATCGAGCATCTGGATAAGGCAGGAATGGTCGTGGAGTATCCGGATGAAGAAGAGAGAAGGAAGGAAATTCACGTAAAAAGTTTTTACTTTATCGCCGCAAACGGCAAGTCCTTTAACCCGGAAAACAGAAAAAAGGAGCTCCTCCAATTCAATTATCGCTGGCCTGAATTTCATACTATGCCCCCTGATCACCTCTGTTTCGACGAAGTCGTAAGAATAGCCGATGGATTGTATCTGGGCCAGTTGGTCTATTCCACCAGGCCGAAAATTCCATATAACCCGGAAACAGACCCTGCTGTATACGAATATGAAAACTTCGGCTACTTTATGTTGATGGATGATGACTGGCACGCTGTAAAAGAGTTTATACTGTTTGATACGGACAAATAGGCTTTGGGACAAGTAAACCTTTCACTATAAGGAGGGAAAACAAATGCAGATAGACTTTCATCATGGTGTAACGTACGCTGTCGCACGATTAGCCGGTTTCGCTCATCGGGATGCCGAAACTATTGCCTACTGCTCACAATATGTGGATGATGCTACCAACTCCGGACCCACCCGATTTGATAACGGTGCTATGTATTCTCGTATCAGCTCAGCGCATAAAATATTAGACTACAGAAATTTTCATAAACTGGCCAATCATTTCGTATGGATACCATTCCACTTTTTGCCAGGCAATGGTGGCGTAAAGCCCGGTGAGAACCCCGAAGGGAGCTTTATCGAAAAAATTATCTGCCGACCCAATAGCTATATAGCACAGGATATGGTACGATTATGCATTGAGGAGAGGCACGCCCTTTATGGACTTCACCGGCTCGGCATCACCTTGCATGTGTATGCTGATACCTGGGCACACCAGGGGTTCGCCGGCATTATTCATAATGTTAACAACATACGGGCGCTTGACGACAACGACCAGCCTGATGCCGGTTTTTTGGGAAAGCTCAAAGATTTTTTTGGTGACGTTTTTGATGAAGCAGCCGGGAAGTTTGTCGGCGACGCATTGCCTTTGGGACATGGCGCTGCGCTGAGCTATCCTGACAGACCTTATTTAAAATGGAATTACAAGGACTGTCATGGAAATATCGTAAGGCGGGATAATACCAAAGATTTCTCAGAAGCAGCAAATGAAATGTGCAAAGCAATGCAGCGTTATCGTGCGGGTGATCCCGAGGCCAATGTTCCGGGTCTGCCTGTAAATGACAGGGCCAAGATTACGGGTCTGTTTAGCTCCATTACAGATGAAAACGGATATGACCGCAATCGCAAATGGCTTCGCGCTATCCATAATGGTTACTTCAGTTTTCCACCTGTCAAATTAGAGTATCGGGCTAAGGGGACGGGGTCCTGGAAACATCAGACATTAGGGACACGAAAGATAACAGACAAAAAAAGCGACATTTTTCCATATGACCCTTCGTTTTTGAGCAGTGACTGGAAACTGTTTCACGATGCATTACAGGCGCACCGCCTGATCGTAATTCGTGACATACTGCCATTATACGGAATCTGTGCAGCCTGAGCATCATACATCGAACAACTGAAAGGAGGTAAATCATGAGCGCCGTGACGTTACAGGACATCAGTTTAAAGGAATATACTTTTGATAATCTGTCCATCCTCAAACAATTAAGGGAAAAGCTTTTAAGTGAAAAACCCAGGGTCTGTATCGAGCGGGCAAGATATTACACTGAGTATTTAAGGGATATGTCTTCCGATAAAGAATCGGCGGAAATCAGGTACGCTAATGCAGCAAAGTATTTTCTTTCAAGAAAGGCCCCCCTCTTTTTTGATGATAACCTTCTGGCAGGGACAACTACATCCAAGCCCTTTGGCGCGCCTGTCTATCCTGAATGGACGGGTATGACGATCTGGCCGGAACTCGACACCATAAGTACAAGAGAAAAAAATCCCATGATACTCTCTAAAAAGGAGGCCGACGAGTTAAACTTTGACATTAATCCCTACTGGATGGAGAGAAATATAATTGAGTATACAAGAAAAAAACACAATAATCCTGAATGCATGAGAATACTTGAACGTATTGTTTTTTTCATTGCAAGCAAAGTGGGCTGTATTTCCCACACAGTGCCTGATTACAAGGTAGCCCTTGATAAAGGAGTGGAATATATCATTGAGCAGGCTGCTTTAAATGAGGCAGAGTTAAAGAAGGACGAAAACCTCACTAAAGAAAACAGGCAAAAGCTTGAGTTCTACAAAGCTGTGCAGATAGCCATGCAAGGCGTTATCAAGTACGCACAGAATCTCGGCAAAAAGGCGGCCGAGCTTGCTGCAAAGGAACATGACCCGTTCAGGAAAGAGAATTTTCAGAAGATGGCAGATGTGTGTGACCGGGTTCCTGCAAAACCGGCAAGGACATTTCGGGAGGCCATTAACTCTATATGGATAGTGCAGGTGGCAATACATGCTGAAAATATTAATATGGCCATGAGTCCTGGAAGGCTGGACCAGATCCTCTATAAATTCTATAAAGAAGATATTGATAAAGGGATACTGACTGTAAAAGAAGCCATGGAACTGGCAGGCTGTTTCTGGCTGAAACTCAACGATAATACCAATCTTGTGCCTGAAACGGCTGAAGAACTTTGGGGAGGGGCAGGCACCGTGCCGGCTGTGACTGTTGGCGGGGTTGACGAAAATGGCGAAGATGCCGTGAACGACCTCACCTATATCATGCTGCGGGTCACGGAACTGTTAAAGACAAGGGATCCAAGCTTAAACTCCCGCTATCATTACGAGAAAAATTCAGAAGAGTATCGCGACAGACTGGCCGAGGTCATTGTGAACACAAAGGCGGTTCCGGCAATTCATAATGATGTTGCAGTCATTAATGTCCTTGAAAATCAGGGGACTAAACTTGAACATGCAAGAGACTATGCCGTCATTGGATGCGTGGAACTGGCTTCTGCCGGCAGGAGTTACGATGCTTCAAGTTCCATCATGCTAAATCTTGTGTCTGTACTTGAACTGGCTTTAAATAATGGGAAAAGACCTGTAACCGGAGATGAGCAAATAGGCCCCAAAACCGGTGATCCCTCACAATTCAATAGTTTTGAAAAGTTCTGGGAGGCATTCAAAAACCAGTCAGAATGGCTTATAGGAAAGGCAATTGATTTGAACGAACATTTCGGACATGCTTATCAGGAAATTTTGCCGTCGCCACTCCTTTCCGCATTCTTTGAAGGACCAATGGAAAAAGGTAAAGACCTCATATTCGGAGGCGCTCTTTATAATTCATCCGGGGCCACACATATTGGATTTGCTGATACGGCAGATTCCCTGAATGCAATAGAGAAAGCAGTATTTATTGATAAAAAATGTACTTTCAATGAACTCTTAAAGGCACTGAAGGCCGATTTTGAGGGTTATGAAAAATTGCACGCTTACCTGGTCAACAAAACCCCGAAATACGGTACTGAAGACCCCATCGCAAAAAAGAATTCTCACAATCTGATTCGCTTTTTGTATGATTTCTACCAGAGTCATACTAACTACAGAGGCGGAAAGTACAGGCCAGGCTACTGGACCATGACAAATCATGCCGGCCAGGGCAAACTGTCCGGAGCCCTTCCCAACGGCAGGAAGGCATACCAGGTATTTGCCAGCGGCATTACTCCGGTATCACAGGCAGCCAATGACCTTTCAGCATGTCTTAAAGCGGTAGGAGGGCTTGAAAGCCTATGCATAGCAAGCGGCGAAGCGCTTAACCTCAAATATCCGTCTGTTGAGGGTGAAGAAGATATTAAGACATTTGGTCAGGCAGTTGAGGCATATCTGCGTTATGGCGGGCTCCATATACAGTTTAATATTATGTCTTACGAGGATCTTATTGATGCCATGAATAATCCTGACAAGTATCCGGAACTGCTGGTAAGGGTTTCCGGCTATTCAGCGTACTTTAAGGACCTGAACGAAGCAATGAAAGAGGAGATTATCACAAGAACCGCATACAACATAAAAAACGGAAAGGCTGTACCCTTTCCCGAAAAACATAAATCTATGTTGGCTTTTGAGTAAATCTAACTTGATAGTCTGGTAAGCTGGTAAGCTGGTAAGCTCAATAGCTCATCAGCTCATCAGCTCGCCCGAAGGGCGCCAGGAGGTTGTGATGCCGGAAAATATTTCAAATTTTATTCTGCTGCGTAATATCCGGGCAAAGATTTTGCAGAAACGTTTTCTCAACTGCATTGAATCTGAGTTTGCAGAAGAGTTTCTCGAACTGCTGCTGAAATTAATGAGCCTGGTTTTCTTTCTTAATAAAGACTTCAAAAGAAACATCGAAAACTTTAACGGCAGATATCTTTTTAAGAGCAAAGATAACAAGATTACAGTGGCTGCTGTTTTTCGAAACAACCAAATGAAAGTCTATGAAAAGGCTATAGACAGGACAAATATCACCGTGACGTTCCGCAATTCAAAGGCGCTTATGGACTATCTCCTTTCACCAAAACCCGACATCCTTGGTTCAATTCTGAGGCAGGATGTAACTATTGACGGCAATCTTAACCACCTTTATAAATTTGCTTATATGTCCAGGCATCTGCAATTAATGGTCACAGGCGAAGTATGAACAAAGATGAACTCCCACTGATATTTGACATACACCACTTTGCCCTTGATGACGGGCCCGGTATAAGAACCACTGTATTTATGAAAGGATGCCCTCTTTCATGTCTCTGGTGCCATAATCCGGAGTCCATGAAGAGCGGCCGTGAAATCGCCTTTTATCCCCAACTTTGTATAAATTGCGGCGACTGTAAAACAGTTTGTCAGGAAGGCGCTATAAGCCTCGAACAAGCAGGCAGAATTATACGGGACAGGTGCACGGCCTGCGGCGCATGCGCTGAAGAGTGCCCGACAACAGCACTCAAAATTGTCGGCAGGCACTATTCCGTCAGTAACCTGATTGAAATACTCCTGAGTGATCATATCTTTTATGAAACCTCAAAAGGGGGTGTAACCTTTTCGGGCGGTGAACCAACGCTCTATATGGATTACGTTGGTGAAGTCATGAAGGAATTGAAGGCGAATAACGTCCACATTGCAATAGAGACGTCCGGTATGTTTAATCTTGATGAATTTAAAACAAAACTTCTGCCATATATTAACCTCATCTTTTATGATATTAAACTGTACGATTCTCGTAAACATGAACAGTATACAGGGAAAAGTAATAAACAGATACTGAGTAATCTTACTGATCTTGTAAAGGAGTCAAACGTCAGAATCATACCAAGGCTGCCCCTTGTACCCAAAATTACCGCAACAACCGACAATTTGACTCAGATAGCCCGTTTCCTGAAAAGCGCAGGAATTACCACATACGAATTTCTTCCGTATAACCCTGGCGGAATAGCAAAAAGAATCGCCATAGGGAAAGATATACCTCCTGATATTCCTCGTACTATGATGGGGATTGAGGAGGAAAAAAAGTTTGGAGAAATATTTGCCCGACTGAAAAACTAAGGGTTCGCTCAAAAATAAATTTACATTTTCAGGGGTTGAGTCGCCCGCATGGCAAGGCGTGAGGAGATTGTATTCTTGTACCCGGTTTTTTCAAATGCCAGGGGCTGAGATCCCCTTAGTGTTCTCAGTAAAGCTCGTATTTAACCAGCCTGCCGTCAAGCCCGCCGGCCTTGATCGGTTTTTTCCATGATGTTT
>Ga0209013_10006092_pt1 | contig 10285 bp, 11 predicted proteins | sample Cruoilmetagenom2_FD_187291 | JGI IMG/M metagenome (GOLD analysis project Ga0209013, IMG submission 187291) | Oil polluted marine microbial communities from Coal Oil Point, Santa Barbara, California, USA - Sample 2 (SPAdes) (version 2) | ecosystem: Environmental > Aquatic > Marine > Oil seeps ...
ATAGAAGAAAACGAGGTTCATGTCATTGTATTAGATATTATGATGCCTAAAATGGATGGAATTTCAGCAACTTTTAAAATTAGAGAACAAAAAAATATCCCGATTATTATGCTAAGCGCAAAAGCGGAGGACTCAGACAAAATTCATGGGTTATCTATTGGAGCAGATGATTATGTAACGAAGCCTTTTCATCCGATGGAATTGGTGGCACGTGTAAAGTCACAGCTTAGAAGATATACGAAGCTGGGCAATTATCAGGGGCAACAGCAAGTAATCGAACTCGAAGGACTAACGTTAAACAAAGAAGCGAAGGACCTTTCGGTAGAAGGAGAATCCGTTAAGCTAACGCCAATTGAATTCAAAATCACAGAGCTTCTAATGGCTAATGCCGGACGTGTCTTTTCCATCAATGAAATATATGAACGTGTTTGGAAAGAACCTGCCTATAACGCTGAGAATATAGTAGCGGTTCATATTCGGAAAATACGTGAAAAAATAGAAACAGATCCTAAAAATCCTAGATATCTAAAGGTGGTGTGGGGCGTTGGTTATAAAATCGACAGATAAGGTGAGCTTACTATTATCTATAGTGGCAATTGTTTGTGGGATACTTTGCTTGTTTTATTGTATAACCAACTTTGTGCCCTTATTTGAAATTAGGGAGACTTTTGCAGAAATTATCCAAAACATGAAAGGGGGAGTAGCAGGGTGAAAAAACCAATTATAAAGGATATACTACTATCTTTCTTAGCGGTAATGATGATTTTAGCATTCTTTACGTTAATTAGAGACGGTGGTAACTATATAGGAAAAAACTACTTTGATAGTGATGGTTTTAAAGATGAAGTGCGCAATTTTGAGTCGTCCATTATTTCACTTATTTTAGCTGTTCCGGAAAAAGAAGAAATGAAGAAGAATATTATCGTAACAGCGGAAGAAATAGAAGAATATCGCTACCGTTTTGGTGATTTGCAAGCGCAACTTGACTCCATCACATTTCAATATGAAGCAAGAACGGACGAAGCATCCATTGCAGAGCGAAATAAAAAAATGGAAGATATCACAAAAAACTTTGAGGATAATGTATATGTAGCTGATAAAGTAAGACTTGAAAAAGAAAAGCAAGTGGATGAGTATTTCCAAGCTTTAGAGGCACGTAAAAATGAGTTCTTAAATTATAATGACGAATTTATATATAGTTTGAAAAACACAGAGACAGATGAGGAATTTACAAATGGCGATTTAGGTACAAAGCTTGCTTTTAAAAAGGAATACTCAAGTAAGTCGACTTATTTAAAAGGAAATGTTATAGATGAAAATACAGAAAACTCTTGGTATCTTCAAAAGCTAGTTGGCTATAGCTTTCCAAAATTCGAAGGAACTATTGCTATATCTGAAGCCAGTATTATAAATGGTGATCGAGCGGATAACTATCAGTATTTTAAAAAAGAAGAGAGATTCTTTTATGGGATACTTATCCTAGGTGTCCTAGCAACTATTGCATTTATTTTTTTATGGAAGAAAGACAAGATTCATTTTCACCATGATGAAGGAAAACGCAAGTATAATAGGCTGCCAATAGATGTACAATGGGTATTATTTTTTATCAGTATTTTTATCGTGTTCATTACTACGAATGAAATGAGAATTGGTATTTTACATTATGGTGGATATGATATTCCAATCTTTACATTAATCATTGCAGTAATTTTAACAACTTGTGCGTTCTATCAATGGCAGTGGGTGAAAGACGGCTTTGGAAATATAGACTGGAGAAATAGTCTCGTATTCAGTTGGTTTAAATCATTAGAAGGCTTTTTCTTAAAACGTACTATTGGAGTGCAAACGTTGCTCATGCTTACTGTTATTTTCTTCTGGGGATTTGGAACAATGATGGTTTTCTGGCAACCAGCAGTGATAATCGTTTGGATCCCAGCAACTATATTAATAGGCATTCCGATACTTGTGTTTTTATTGGCTAGAATGTCATACCTCAACCGACTTATTATGAAGACGGAAGAAATGGGAAGAGGAATTATTGGCAATGAAATCGAAGTAAGAGGAAAGTCGCCGATCGCTGAACATGCAGCTAACTTAAATGGACTTCGTGCCCGTATACAATCATCGCATTCCGAGCAAGCAAAAAGTGAACGATTGAAAACGGAACTTATTACAAATGTTAGTCATGATTTACGTACGCCGTTGACATCTATCATTACGTATACCGATTTGTTGAAAAATCCAAGCATTACAGATGAAGAGCGATCATCCTATATTGCGATTTTGGATAAAAAGTCGATGCGTTTAAAAACGCTAATTGAAGACTTGTTTGAAGTATCTAAAATGGCCACGGGCAACATAGAATTAGATAAACGAAAAGTGGATTTAACCCAACTTTTGCAGCAAGCAATCGCTGAACATCAGGAAGACATTGAGAAATCAGGGCTAGATTATCGTATAGTCATTGGTACGAACCCGATCATGTCATACGTGGATGGTCAGAAATTGTGGAGAGTTCTCGATAACCTAATCATCAATACGCTGAAGTATGCTCTACCAAATACTCGCGTATATATCAATTTGGACCAAATCGACGGAGAGGCCATTTTCGTCATTAAAAATATAGCGAAATATGAGTTAGGCAATGATGTGAATGAATTAACTGAGCGATTCAAACGAGCAGACACATCTCGTCATACAGAAGGTTCCGGACTAGGTCTTGCCATCGCACAATCTATCGTGGATTTACACGGAGGCAGCTTACGAACGGAAGTAGACGGAGATCTGTTCAAAGTAACTGTGAAAATTGCAGTGATAGTATAAAAAATAGGGAAATCCCACTGGGATTTCTCTATTTTTTATTGGAAAGGGCGTTAGTTGGAATTTTGAGTAGTTTAGTTGGAAAAACAGAGTCTCTAGTTGGAATTTTGAAAGATTAGTTAGAAAAACAAGCATGTTAGTTGGAATAGCGAAAATTTCCCAAATAAAAAAGGCCGCCGATACTAGCTAGCGGTCCTGGGACATGACGTAATATCTTGATTTATGATCATTCACTGGTTGGAGTGGAAGCTTGTTTAATAAATAGTTTCCGGCAAACTTGTCCTTTAATCCAAGAAAGTAGACACATTCACTATTCGTAATGGAACTTTTCATTAAATAAAACCAGTCTTCTACTGCTTGCTGCTGCATAACAAATTTATGGGTTTTGCATACCCTGCACTTCACTTGTCCTTTCATTTTCATAAAACAAATAGGGCAAATCAATCCAGTTTTAACATCAGAAAGATTCAGTGGATATGTTTGACCTATTGGATTAGGGATGAATTCAAAGGATCTGGAAGCGAGCTGCTTCGATAACTGATTAAATTTGGTGGTTGATATGACATCGGGCAACTGATTATAGTCATCGATATAAATCGAGATATCGCAACCCATGACAATTGTGGTATATTTTGGGGGAAGTACTACATGCGTTTTGCTATAGGCAAGAACAATGAGTTTTTTTATGGGGAGATCTATTTTTAATTCCTTTAGCAGTATTTGAAGCCTCTTTGTCTGACGTAATATTTGTTGTTCGGGGCATTTAAAGGGAGTAATCTCACCCCCAAACTCTCGTATTAGTTGATCAGGATTCTTTTGAAAGGCGATACGACCTCGTATGTTTTTTATTTCTAAGAGGGCTATATATTTCTTGGTGAGAATAAGCGTGTCCATTTGAAGATAGCTGTTGGAGTCGACTTGAATGTGAAGGTCTTTGAGGATGGCATAGTTTCTAGGGAAGTCCAGCTGCTCAAGAAAATTGTCCACGTAGCATTCTCCGTGATACCCTGCTTCTATTGCTTTAATTCGTTTTTCTATTTCTAGATACGTAGGATGGTAGTCAGGTAAACGTTTTAGGATTCGCCTGTAAATTGGAATAGATTTTGGAGATTTGCGTGGGGTGTCGATGATACATTCCTCCTTTTCATTGAAAATACCATTTTTATAAATACATAACAAGTATAAAGGGGATGAAATTATGGATACGTTGAACCAGTTAAACTTTGCACGAATTTATACATTGGGGAGAATTAGCCAGGTAAAAGAGGACATATGGGATATACAACCACTTGGTTTTAATAATACAATTCGCTGGAATGTAGGTCACATTTTTGTAAATGCAGAGATGTTAACTCAAAAAGCAATTCTGACCTATGAAATTGTACATCCGGAATGGGTACCACTATTTGTTCCTGGAACAAAACCAAATGACTGGGATGTAGAGCCTCCGACCTCCGGCGAATTAGTTAGTGCCTTAAAGGAACAAACGGAGCGAATAAAGGCAGTGTTAGAAAACAATCTATCAAATACATTAATAGAGTCAATGTCCATAGGTAATCTACATGAAATGAAGACAGTGGAGGCTCTGGTCCAATTTATAGTTTGGCATGAAGGCGTACATGCTGGAATCATACATGCATTGAACCGCGCAACAAGTGAATAACGATGAAAATTTATATTGTAGGCTCAGTGGGGAGTGGCAAAACTACACTTGCTCGTAAAGTTGCAGACAACCTTCACATACCACATTTTGAAACCGATAATTTCGTTTGGAACCATCAACCAACAGGTGACATTCGAAATGAAATAAATGTCCGGAATCATTTATTTACCAATGCGGTAAGGCAAGAAAATTGGGTAATAGAAGGTGTTCACATTGATTGGACAGATGAGGCATTACTCGCAGCAGATCAAATTATTTTCTTAGATGTCCCTGTTAATAAACGAATATGGCGCATAATTAGACGATACATTCGTCAGCTTTTAAAAATTGAAAGGGTAAACTATAAACCAACCTTCACTATATTTAGGAAGATGTTCCAGTGGAATACATACTTTGAAGAACAAATGAAACCATTGTTCCTAAAGAAATTTGAAGTTTACGAGTCAAAAGTGCATTATCTTCGTAAAAATGAAAATGTCGAGAATTGGTTGCACCAACTTTTAGGACAAGAACCTAACTAAACTAGTCAAAATAAAAAGGATCACCATCTTCTAAAATGATCATCCCTTTTTTTCATCGTATCTATTTCCTTTATTAAGTAATCCAATTTACTTTGTATATCTGATAATTGCTGCTGATTTACTTGTTTTTTCTGTTCAACAATCTTTTCTTCCTGTTCCAGTTCAGAAAGGGCAATGCCTTCACCAATAGTTTCAATAATGTATCCAATAGTTACAATAACAGTACCTAAAAAGCCTACCTTTGCGGCTAGGTTTGTCGTTTCCTCATTCTCCAGTTCATTAGGGTCTAGTGGGTTCATGTGCACTAACATCCTTTATGCTATCTTTTTGTTAGCATATGTTGAAGGGGACGAATAAGTTATTTTTTGGTGGGAACTAATTTATGTTCAAATGCATAGATAACTGCTTGTGTACGGTCACTTACCTCTAGCTTTGATAAAATATTGCTGACATGTGTTTTAGCGGTTTTTAATGCGATGAAGAGTGTGTCCGCTATATCTTGATTTGTTTTGCCTTCTGCCATGAGTAAGAGTACTTCATGCTCACGATCTGTAAGGTCTTCATGGAGAGCGTGATCGGAACCTTGACGCATACGCTTCATCATTTTATTGGTTACTTCAGGTTCTAATACGGCATCTCCATTTAATGTTTTGCGAATAGAGTCTGCAATATGAGAGGCTTTGGACGTTTTTAACAAATAACTGATAGCGCCCGCTTCGAGTGCTGGATACACTTTGTCATCATCGATAAAACTGGTAACAATCATTACTTTTGCTTCTGGCCATTGTTGTACAATTTCGCGTGTAGCCTCAGCACCATTCATAATCGGCATAACCATATCCATTAATATAATATCTGGCTTGTGGACTAGAGCCAGATCCACAGCTTCTTTTCCATTAATTGCCTCAGCTACTACTTCCATATCGGGTTGCGCCTGCAAGTAGGCGGAAACGCCAATACGCACCATTTCATGGTCATCCGCTAATAAGATTCGAATCATTCTCTTGCTCTCCCTTCTCTAATTGGATTTTTTCTATACTTTGTTTCTCTATTGGTAGTTTGATTTCTACAATTGTACCTTGAGAAGGAACGGAAATAATTTTACTTGTTGCGCCGATTTCCACGGCTCGTTCCTGTACACTTTGTAATCCATAAGAGCCGTTTTTTGAATCTACTTGTTCAAATCCAACACCATTATCTTGGACGCGGAAAATAGCGAGATTATCTCGTTCAACGAATAATATATCGACTTCCGTAGCGTTCGCATGTCGCAGTGTATTGGAAAGGGTTTCTTGTGCGATTCGGAATAAGTGGTCCTCGGCTCCTTTCGACAAAGGGACGTTTTCCAATCGATAACGAATAGTGAAAAATACCTTTTCCTGTAATTCTAGCAGCAACTCTTCTAAACCTTCTTTTAACGTTTTATCATGAAGCGCTGCCGGACGGAGATGTAGTAATAATGCCCGCATTTCTAATTGAGCTTGTTGCACAATTTTTTCGGTTTGTAATAAAGTTTTTGGGGCCTTTTCATGCTGTGTTTCTTCAATTTCTACCATAGCGGACAGAAGCATGGATGCAGCGAATAATTGCTGTGATACAGAATCGTGTAGCTCTCTAGCTAGTCGTTGTCTTTCTTGCACGATTCGCTCCTGAATAACCTTATCTTGAGCCTCCGCTTTTTCATTGGTAATGCGTTGTAATGTCTTACGCTGAGTCATGATTAGTTGCTCTAATTGATCTGTTGTAACATGTAATCGCTTTGAGTAAGTATATTTTTTCTCTGTTGGTATAAATGTTTCTGCCTCCAGCAAAGGGCGTAGGCTAGTATCAATTTTCTTTTCCTGATCTCTAACCTTTTGTAGTGTGTTCAATGAAAAACTAAAACTTATAATTGCAAGAATGATAATAATCCAAGCTCCGAAAGGAACCTCAGCGTATTTTACTTCTAGTAAAGACCACCATGCATCTACATTTGGCCAACCCCATAATCCATAAAGTAAAAGTGCCGAAAGTGACAATAAAATGAAGAAAATAGAGAGACCTTGACCAAAAACAATCTTCATTTGCGGATCACCTCAATATCTCCAATCCATGCGGATACAGTAATGACTAACTCCGAAGCATAGGTGACATCCTCTAAATAACCGTCTTTCACTAGGACAGATTGATTCCACAATCGTTGTATGCCACGTCCAAAGATATCGGCCTCTCCGATAATTGTTGCGTAATGAAGTCTTACCGGAATTTCGTATGGTACATAGATTGTCACTTTTCCAAGGGACTGACGAATGGAAATGAATGAGGTCCCTTTTGGCAATACTGTTTGTGTTACATCTATTACTTGCTCTCCGTAAAAGCTTTGTACATGGACATCTTGCCACTCATAAGCATTAAAAGGAGTCGTCTGAGAAGAAAATAACTTATTTTGAATAATACTATTTGGAGTTTCTTTATATACAGTATCAAATGGACGGACCATTTTTTGAATGGGTTCGTTTTTCCAAAGCTTATACAGGATATACCCCATAATAGCGAGCAGTAGAAGTCGCAAGCTCCACATAGAAAAAACGGCTAGGATCAACAGTATTAATCCAGACCAAAATAAAAATCTAGTACGTTTTCGCAAGCTAAAATACATCATCCCGATGCCAAGAAGAACTAATACAATACTGCCATTACCAAAAATTGTAGCCTCAACGAACATAAGGAAAACAAAACAAATGAGTATAAAAGCAAGCTTGTTTGTTTGATTTTCTTTCATAATGAGTATTCCTCCTTCTTCGCATAAGGTGAAACTTCCATCAGCGGGGTTTTCTTCACCTGTGCTGATGAAAAATTGATCTCAGACAAATAACACCACGTCGTGCATCAATGCCTGAGAGATCAACATCCTGTTAAACCGTGATAAAGATTAGTAAGGAGAAGGCGAGTGCCTTCTCCTCTTTTTAATGAACTATCCTTAGTTTACACAATTTCTGCTTTAGTTTGTGCGTTTTTTTCTAATATTTCTAAACGTTGTTCCATTGAAGTAATCTCATGCTCTTTTTCTATCTTTTGACCAAGGCGTTCGATGTATTGTTCCATGTCTTCGAATGTGCCGAAATTCTTTTCTTTTTGTTCTGGCTGTAGAATGCGATCCATTTGATGATGGGCACGAGTGACATTTTCTTTCCCCATTAATTGTAACTGCCGAACTTTCATATCTTTAATTTTATGTTTCATCTCTTCGTATTTACGTTCTAATCCAAAGAGCTCTTCCGTAGTTTGGTGAATACTATTTTGTAATACAGTAGCACGTTCCTCGTATGCATTTACTTCTGCTAAAGCAAATGCTGCTAAATCTTCCTCACCGCTTGCTGTTGCTAGCTCTATTTGGTTTTTGCGTTTTCCAACCATTTGCATCGTTTCAGCTAGTTCTTTTTCCAATTCTTGCTTTAAGTTTCCTTGACGCTCCAACCATTTGCCAGTTTGCTCTGTTTGTTTTTCTGCTTCTCGAATGTATTGGTTTAGCATGGCAATCGGATTTTTCTCTTCTTTTTTGTCAAATAGCTTGTGTAAATCTGCTTCTATTGAGTATTTTAGTCTGTTTAATAGTGATGTCATGTTTGTTTCCTCCTTATTTTGAAAGCTCGTTCCATTGTTTTTCAAAGTTTACAAAAGGGTCGTCTGTTTTGACGATTGACGAAGAAAAGCTTACCTTTTCGTTGTTCCATTTTTTCACGACATACCAAACCGCTAGAATTGCTAAGATTGCAAAGAACGCAGGTACGTTTACTACTGCACTGATTAAACCTAAGATACCAACACTTGCCCAAAAAATCTTCAAGAAGGTTGAATCACTCTTTAAGTAAAAATGTACCCCTGCAAAAACTATTGCTGCGGAAACCCCAAGAGCTAAAAGCGAACCTAAGTTAGCTAATACTACAATTCCTGCAATAATTCCAAGTGTTAATAAACCAAATCTTTTCATATATTTGTTCCTCCTCTCGTTTGTATTACAAGCTTATCAATTCTAGAAATGAATCTAAACGGGCTTAGAATCGATTTCTTTATCGGTCTTGAGGCTTAGGAGTACTAAGACGATTTCTGCTATACTTATAAAAAAGTAGTCAGGAACCAGTTTGGTGCCTGATATTTTGTTGAGTGAAAAATACATACATTGGAGAAATGATACATGAAAAGAATCGCTGGAGCAGCAATAGTAATCCTCTTATATTCCGCAATTGTATTTTACTTTGGCTATAGCGTTGCCACGTGGTTAGACCTTTACCTTCCTATAAATCGCTGGTTATTTGCTATTGTGTGGGGACTAGTTGCTTTTGGATTTATCATTGGGAGATTCAGTCATAAGCTACGGCTTTTTAGTATAATAGGATCCTACTGGATTATTGTAATGCAGTATGGGATTATGCTTTTTCCAATAGCGACCGTTCTTACGTGGATTTTCCCTTTTTATTTAAACCTAATAGGTTGGACAGTTTTAGGGATTTTCATCTTTATATTGCTATTTGGCACTTATAACGCGTACACACCAGTTGTTCGAGAACTTTCTATTGTGTTGCCTAGAAAGAGTTCTAAACTAGAATCTATTAAAGTGGTTGTTGCATCGGATTTCCACCTTGGTTTATTATCCAATAAGGCACATTTAACTCGCTTTGTGAAAAAAGCAAATGCTGAGAAGCCAGATTTAGTGTTGTTAGCAGGGGATTTAGTCGATGATGATCCAATTTGGTTTGTTCAAAAAGGCATGTCTGAAGTTATGAAACAGCTACAATCTACGTATGGTATATATGGGGTGCTCGGAAATCATGAATACTATGGAAAGAAAATTCCTCTATTAGTAGAAGAAATGGAAGCATCCAACGTCCGCATGTTATTAGATGAAACTATTATAGTAGCAGATTCGTTCTATTTGACAGGTCGTGAAGACTTGACGAATAAAAACAGAATGCAATTATCCGATCTATCTCCTGAAAAAAAGGATTTACCTTGGTTTGTAATGGATCATACACCTTCTAATTTATTGATACCAGAAAAGGAAAAGGTAGATTTTCATGTGTCCGGTCATACACATCTTGGTCAAATGTGGCCAAATCATTTATTTACGAGAAAGATTTTCGAATTAGATTATGGATATAGACAAAAAGGGAGTTTACATGCAATTGTATCTTCTGGATTCGGCTTTTGGGGACCTCCTATACGATTAGGTAGTCAATCGGAGCTATGGTCAGTAAACATTAAGTTAGAGGATGGGGAAGTATAATGGAAGCATGGATTACAG
>Ga0209013_10006093_pt1 | contig 10285 bp, 7 predicted proteins | sample Cruoilmetagenom2_FD_187291 | JGI IMG/M metagenome (GOLD analysis project Ga0209013, IMG submission 187291) | Oil polluted marine microbial communities from Coal Oil Point, Santa Barbara, California, USA - Sample 2 (SPAdes) (version 2) | ecosystem: Environmental > Aquatic > Marine > Oil seeps ...
GGGGGCGGCGGGAGTCGCCCGCGCCGCCGACTATTTACTCGGTCACCCGAGCGAGGTGGCTGTGCTGCTGTCGGTGGAGCTGTGCTCGCTGACCCTGCAACGGGACGATCTGTCTGTGGAAAACCTGATCGGTTCGGGGCTCTTCGGCGACGGCGCCGCGGCCGCGGTCCTGGTAGGAGAAAATCGCTCGTCGCAGGGCCCGCGGGTGGTTTCCAGCCGGTCCTCCTTTTACCCCGACACCGAGCGGGTGATGGGCTGGGATGTATCGGAAAGGGGCTTCAAGATCGTGCTCTCTGCCGAGGTGCCGGAGATGGTTCGCCGCTATTTGCGGCGGGACGTGGACGCCTTCCTCTCCGAGCACGGGCTGGCCAGGGACGACATCGCGGCCTGGATCTCGCACCCGGGCGGACCGAGGGTGCTCGAGGCCATGCAGGAGGCGCTGGAGCTGCCGGATGACGCGCTCGAGGGCGCGTGGCAGACGTTGCGCGAGGTTGGCAATCTGTCGTCGACCTCGGTGTTGTTGGTTCTGGAGGGCGCGCTCGGGTCGCCGCCTCCGCCGGGGACCTGGGGTCTGATGTCGGCCATGGGCCCCGGCTTCTGCTCCGAGCTGGTGCTCCTGAGGTGGGAGGACGGATGAGCGGGACATTGCTCGGCATCGACTCACGTATCGCGTACACCCTGCTGGTAGCGGTGATCGCGGCCCAACGCGCGTGGGAGCTCCGTGTTTCCAGGCGCCATCTGCGTGTACTCAAGGGTCGCGGTGCGATCGAGGTTGGGGCCGGCCACTACCAGTGGATGGTTGCCCTGCACACCACCTTTCTCCTGTCGTGCGTGGCCGAGGTCTGGCTCCTCGATAGGCCCTGGCATTCCCTCGTCGCGACGGCCGCAATGTTCGTCTTGGCTGCGGCAACCTCCCTTCGTTGGTGGACCCTCGCAACCCTCGGTGACCGTTGGACCACTCGTGTTCTCGCGGTTCCGGGTGAAGAGCTGGTCACTTCGGGACCGTACCGCTGGCTGCGCCACCCCAACTACCTGGTGGTCGTGATGGAGATTGCCGCGATCCCGCTGGTGCACTGTGCCTGGTTGACGGCGGGGGTTTTCAGCATCGCCAATCTCATTCTGCTCAAGGTACGAATCCGGGTCGAAGATGGAGCGCTGATCCGGCTCGCAGCCGGGGGTGCCGGGTGAGTGTTATCGACGGTATCACCGAGGTTGCACGGGTCCACCTAGGGTGGGACGGGGAGCTGCGGCCGGAAATGCGTCTGGTGGAAGATCTCGAGCTCGATTCGCTCAAGAGGCTGACCCTCGCCCTCGAGGTCGAAAACCACTTTCGGATCTGTCTCGACGAAGAATCCGCAATCCTCACAGTCGGTGATCTGGTGGAGATCATCCGGGAGCGGCTCGATGAGTGATGGCCCGACGCTCAACGAATTGCTCGAGCGGGCGGCGAGGTCGCCGGATGGTGGGCTGAGGATCCTCGACCGCCGCGAACGCTGCCAACGGTTGCCGTGGTCCGAGGTCCACGAACGGGCACGGTCGGTGGCCGGCCGGCTGCGCGAGGGTGGGGTCCTGCCTGGCCAGCGGGTAGCGCTCGTCTATCCGACCAGTGCGGGCTTCTTTGACGCATTTTTCGGCACTCTCCTTGCCGGTGGGGTACCGGTCCCGCTCTACCCTCCGGTGCGCCTCGGGCGGCTTGACGAGTACCACCAACGAACGGCGGCGATGCTGCGGGCGGTGGATGCCCGGCTGGTGCTGGCCGACAAGCGGGTTCGCCGGCTCCTGGGCCCGGCGGTCGAGGCCGCGCGACCGGCGCTCGGATGCCGAACCATCGAAGAGCTACCGCCGGCCGCACCAAGCTCGACGCCGGTGGGGGAGGGTGACCTCGCCCTCGTCCAATTTTCGTCGGGCACGACGGTCGAGCCAAAGCCGGTCGCCCTCAGCCACCGCGCGGTCGTGGCCCAGACGGTGCGTCTCAACGGTTTTTGGCCGGACTCGGACGGCGTCGTCCACAGCGGCGCCAGCTGGTTGCCGCTGTACCACGACATGGGTCTGATCGGTTGTGTATTTCCGGCTCTCGAACGCGGCGCGGCCTTGACCCTCATCCCACCGGAGCTCTTCGTCGCCCGGCCCGCGGTGTGGCTACGGACTATCTCCCGCTACCGGGCGACCGTCTCGCCGGCGCCAAATTTCGCGTTCGGATTGTGCGCCGATCGAATCCGCGACGAGGAGCTCGAAGGTGTCGATCTGTCGTCATGGCGAGTCGCCCTCAACGGGGCCGAGCCGGTGGCGGCCGACGTGCTGCGGCGGTTTCAGCGGCGCTTCGCTGCCTGGGGTTTTCGCTCCGAGGCGCTGACCCCGGTCTACGGACTTTCGGAAGCTTCGCTCGCGGTAAGCTTCTCTCCGCTCGACCGGCCCTTCACCAGCTATCGTTTCGACCGGCGGGCTCTGGCCGAAGATGGCGAGGCAATCGATGATCCGACGGGTGTGGAGATCGTATCGGTAGGTCGGCCGCTGCCGGACTTCGAGGTACGGGTTGTCGATCGGGGGCGCAGTGAGCTGCCCGAGCGACGGGTCGGCCGCGTGATGGTTCGCGGCCCATCGCTGATGGAAGGTTATCTCGGGCTCGAACGGGCGACCGCTCGGGTCATGATGGCAGGCTGGCTCGACACCGGCGATCTCGGCTTTATCGCTGAAGGCGATCTCTACCTCACCGGCCGGGCCAAGGACATCCTCATCCTGCGCGGCCGCAACCATTCGCCGGTTGAGGTCGAGCACGCGGTCGACACGGTAGAAGGGGTTCGAACGGGTTGCGCCGCAGCTGCGTCGTTCATGCCTGAAGGCGCGGACCGCGAGCAGTTGGTCGTGATGGTGGAGACCGGCAAGGGTGTATCCACGAGTCAGTACCCACGAATAGCCGAAGAAGTGTCGCGGGCGGTGTTGGTTGCGACCGGACTCGAACCGGATCGCGTCGAGGTCCTGGAACCCGGCACCCTTCCCCGTACCTCGTCGGGGAAGATCCGCCGCCGCGAGGCACTCGAGCGCTGGCGAGCCGGCGCGCTCACAGCGCCCGCCGCGGCGACCCCGATTCGTCTCGTCGGCGCCGCCCTGCGGTCGTCACTGGCGATGGCGCGGGCCGAGCGTCGGAGGGGTCATGGCTGATGTCGGGGGCGTCGCGGCTGATGTCGTAATCGCGGGAGGGGGCCCGGCGGGGCTGGCCACCGCCATCGCGGCACGGCTCAGGGGCTTCGAGGTCACTGTCCTTGACGGAGCTCGACCGCCCATCGACAAAGCCTGCGGCGAGGGCCTGATGCCGGACGGGGTCACGGTATTGGAAAGGCTCGGAGTGGACCTTCGAGAGGTGGACTCGCATCCGTTCCGCGGCATCCGCTACGTTGATGATCAACTGGCGGCTGAGGGGGTGTTCCCCGGCGCTTCCGGTCGTGGTATCCGCCGCACCGAGCTGCATCGCGCACTCCGGCGTCGCGCCGAGGCGCTCGGTGTGGACCTGCGCTGGGGAGTGCGGGCGCACGGCGTTTCAACCGACGGCTTCGAGACCGATCACGGTACGATTCGCGGACGGTGGTTGGTCGGTGCCGACGGGCGCGCCTCGCGAGTCCGCAGGTGGTCGGGTCTCGATGGCCGACCGCCACGTCATCGGCGGTTTGGCGTGCGCCGCCACTTCGAGCTCGAGCCGTGGTCCGACCTGGTCGAGGTCCATTGGGCCGACGGCCGCGAGGGTTACGTGACGCCGGTGGGCAATCGTCTCGTCGGGGTGGCGCTCTTGTGGTCCGGCGCCACCGCCACCTTCGATGATCTCCTCGCGAGCTTCCCGAGCCTTCGGCAGCGTCTCGAGAATGCACCTGTCGCTTCGAAGGACCGTGGCGCGGGGCCCCTCGAACAGAGGTGCCGCGCGGTGATCAACCGCAACCTCGCCCTGGTAGGAGATGCCTCCGGCTACCTCGACGCCATCACCGGCGAGGGGCTCGCGCTTTCGTTTCGTCAGGCTGTGGTCCTTGTCGAGGCGATCGCGGCAGGTGAACTCGAACGCTATGTCGCCGCCCACCATCGCATTGTTCGCTACCCTAATAGGATCACCCGGCTCCTGCTGCTGGTCGAGCGGTACCCATGGCTGCGGCGCCGGGTCATGCGGTCGCTCGCCACCGACCCGAAACTGATGTCACGCTTTCTGGCCCTGAAAATGCGGGTCGAGGGGCCTCGGGTGTTCGGATCGGGTGGGTTGCTACCGCTCGCAGCCGCGGCGCTTCGGGGCAGGCCGTGATTTTCCCCGACGTCCTAATCTCGGCTTTTCAGCCCAATCGGGACCGGCTACACTGGCGGGAGATTCGAGCAAGGGGGAACGGATGAGCGCTCTGGAAGAGTGCAAACTCGATGTCACCGTATTGATCCTCGGCGGTGGGCGCGGCAAGCGCCTTGCCCCATTGACCCTCAGGCGCAGCAAGCCGGCGGTGCCGGTGGCCGCGAAGTACCGGTTGATCGATATCCCGATCTCGAATGCCATCAACTCTGGCATGGAGCGCATGTACGTGCTCACCCAGTTCAACTCGGTTTCGCTTCACCGCCACATCGGGCGCACCTACCGATTCGACGCGTTCTCCAGAGGCTACGTGCAGATTCTCGCCGCCCAGCAGACGCCGACCGTGCAGACCTGGTTCCAGGGCACCGCCGATGCGGTGCGCCACAATCTGCATGTCTTCAGACAGCTTCGCGGTGACCACGTTTTGATCCTCGCCGGCGACCACATGTACCGCATGGACTTCCGCCAGCTCCTCCGCGACCACATCGAGCACGAGGCCGACATCACCATCGCGGTCAAACCCTGCTCGGAAGAGGAGATCGCCGGATTTGGCGCCGCCCGCGTCGACGCGACGGGGCGGATCATCGAGTTTCGAGAGAAACCGGCGACACCTGAAGCACGTTCGGGTATGGAGGTCGCGCCGAGTCTGCTGGAGGCAGAGGGTGTCGCCGCAGACCAGCCCTACATTGCGTCGATGGGTATTTATATTTTCCGCAAAGAGGCGCTCATCGAAGCCCTGGACAACGACCTGGTCGATTTCGGCGGTGACATCATCCCCGCCGAGGTCTCGCGGAGAAAGGTGCAGGCGCATTTCTTCAAGGGCTACTGGCGGGATATCGGGACCATCCGCGCCTTCTTTGACGCGCACATGGACCTGGTGCAGCCGGACCCGGAGTTCACCTTCCACGATTCGGCGTGGCCCATCTACACCCGACCCCGCTACTTGCCCGGTGCGCGGCTGCACGGGTGTCGCTTCGACCGCGTGCTGCTCGGCGACGGTTCGCGGGTTGAGGATTCGGTGGCCGAGGAGGCGGTGATCGGGCTGCGGGCGCAGATCCACAACTCAACGGTCCGCCGAACCCTCATCATGGGTGTGGACTCGCATTTTCCGGAACCGAAGCCGGGCGATCCCCCGGTTGGAATTGGCGAGGGCTGCGAAATCTCGAACGCCATCATCGACAAGAACGCGCGCATCGGCCGCGGTGTACGCATCTGCAACGAGCTGGGCGTGCAGGAGGCGGACGGTGACGGGTGGGCGATCCGCGACGGCATCGTGGTGGTCGAGAAAAACGGTGTCGTGCCTGACGGCACGGTGATCTGAGCGCTTCGGCAGGGTCCTTTCTCTATGATCCGCAAGGAGCTCTCCAGAGAGGATTTGGAAGCTGGAAATTCGTTCTGTCTGGCCCACCAACTGCTTGAATAGTTGTTCAGATATTGAGTTAAATCATTGCTTGTAAAGGAATTTAGTAGCGGTCATACTGAACGGGCTTGAAGGGAAGGTGTCGCGTGAGCAAACGCATAATGATCCCGGTGGTCGTCTTCGTGTGGTGCCTGTCCCATGCGGGCGCAACGGAACCCGAGAGCGCGACGGCACGGGTTGAATCCGTTCAGTTGGCAGCGGTTACCTCGTCGCCGGCGCTGCAGGCGCGACTGCACGAGGCGGCTTTCAAGGGGGCGGAAGCGAGGTCCGAGGCCGCGGCCATCAACCCCTACGTCGAGTGGCAGAGCGAAGGATTGGGCTCAGACCGCACTCCCAACGCCCAGGACAGCCTGCGCATTGGCACGCCGTTCAATTTCTTCGGTCAGATGGGGCCGGCCCGCGACCTCGCGAGAACGACCCAAGAAGGCCTCGAGGTGATCCAAAAGGCGGCAGTGCGGTCCACGGCCGTCGAGGCCACTCGACGTTGGCTCGACCTCGCGGCCGCGATGGAGCGACTCCAGGTGCGGCGGGCTCGGCTCGAACGTCTCGACACCGCGCTGGCCCTCCTCGAGGCGCGCCATCAGCTGGGTGAGGTGGCGGGCACAAAGGTGGCTCAGCTCGACCTCGAGCACACCGATGCGGCATCCCTGGCGGCGGTGGCCAGCGCCAAAGTGGAGGGACTTCGACAGGCGGTCGCCGAGCTCTGTGGCGCCGGGTATCCGGACCCTCGCCTGGGCGATCTCAAGGCCCTTGCCGCGGCGACGCGATCCCCCGATTCGAGTGAAATCCATCACGAGACGCTGGCGTTCGGCGTGCCGATGCAAGACGCCAATACCGGGGCCGAGATCGAGAAATCAAGGGCGCGGATGGAGGCGGCCACGGCGTGGGGTCGGCCGTTGATCGAGGCGGAGTGGGAGCACTTTCCGGACATCGGTTCCGTTCAGGGTTATGACGCCTGGGGTTTCCGAATCGCTGTGCCCCTGCCGCTGGGGAGTGCCGGCGCCCGCCAGAGGGCCGCGGCGCGAGAGCGTGAGGCGTTTGCGGTGGCGTCCAGACAATCCGCCGCACGTGGGTCGCTGAGCCGCGCCCGGGCGGCACTGGCGGTGGCCGAAGGTGAGGAGGCGCGTCTCATCACGGTCGACGCCGCCGTGAGGGAGTTGCCCCGTATCGAAGCATCCCTGTTCGCACAGTTTCGTCTGGGGGCACTGACCTATCTCGAGTACGTGTACGGCATGGTGCGTCATGATCATCTGCTGCTGACGGTCATCGATGCCCACGGCGACCTGCTGCTTGCACGGTTGCAGCTGAGCTACCTGCTGAACGACCCGTCGGTCTTTCCGACCGCGACATTTTCGACCGGGGAGGACTCATGATTCGGTACCTAACGTACATTTTCTTGATGGTAGGGCAGACGGTCGGTGCTGCCGACGTCGTGCGTTTGTCCGCCGAGCAGCGGGCTCGGGCCGCGATCGAGGTGGCGGAGGTGACCGAAGCGGACGTCGGCAACCGGCTGCAGGCCGTGGGCATGGTGGTGAGGTCTCCGGGCTCGACCCTGACCCTCAAGACCATTGCCGGCGGCCGGGTGGAGTCCCTCGAGGTGGCGCCTGGCGAAAGGGTCTTTCGCGGCCAGCCGGTGGTGATGCTTCACTCCCACGAACTGCTGATGATGCAGAGCGAAACCCTGTTGGCGATGGACAAGGTAAAGCTGACCGAGCAGCGGCTCGAAGCCGGCAAGGAGCTGCTGGCGATCGACGGGATCAGCAAGATCGAGCTCGAGCGCCGCGAGCAGGAGGCCCTGTCGGCGCGGCTCCGCTACAGCACGCTGCGTGAGGAGCTCCTCGATCACGGCGTTCCCGAGCAGACTCTCGAACGGGTTCTCCAGGGAAAGCGGCTCGATCCCCACCTTCCCGTGACCTCGCCGGTGGACGGTGTCGTGCTCGAGGTTCACGTGCAGGAGCAGGAGTGGGTGCAGCCGTATGCGCCGTTGTTGGTGGTAGGAGACCCGGCGCGGATCGAGCTCGAGCTGCAGCTGGCTCCGGACCAGGCCCGTTCGGTGGTTGTGGGCGATCCGGTGGAGTTCGCTCCGGTCGGAAGGAGCGACGAGCGGGGCCGAGCGACGGTCATTACACGGGTTCCGCAGATCGACCCGGCGACGCGGACCATCCGCATACGGGCTCGCATAGATGACGACGTGGCGTCATGTTTTCCCGGCGCCTTTGTCGAGGCCACTGTGAGCCACGGAGCAGTTCGGCGGTCGCTCGTGGTGCCTCGATCGGCTGTCATCAGCGTGGGTGGGGGCGACGCGGTTTTCGTGGCCTCCGGTGCGGACGAGTTCACCGTTCGTCCTGTCAAGCTCGGCCAGCGTGACGGCGACCGGTACGAGGTCGTGGAGGGTCTGGCAGCCGGTGAGGAGATCGCGGTGGCCGGGGTGTTCTTGATCAAGTCGGCGCTGGTGAAGGGCGAGAGTGGGGAGGACTGAGATGCAACGACTGGTCGAGCTCTCCCTTGCTCACCGGCTGGTGGTGATACTGCTGGCGGTGCTCCTGATCGCCGCCGGGTGGATGTCTTTCCGCCAGCTGCCGATCGACGCCTTCCCAGATGTGACCAACATCCAGGTGACCGTGATATCACAGGCCACGACCCTGTCGCCGCTCGAGATCGAGCAGCTCGTGACCTACCCCATCGAGCAGTCGTGCGCGGGTCTTCCGCACTCGACCGAGGTGCGCTCGCTCTCCAAGTTCGGTCTCTCGATGGTCACCATTGTTTTCGAGGACGGGACCGACATTTACTTTGCTCGTCAGCTGGTCCTCGAGCGCATTTTCTCCGTGCAGGGTGAGCTGCCCGAGGGCACCAGCAGCAACCTTGGGCCCATCTCGACCGGTCTCGGTGAGGTCTTCCAGTACACCCTGGAGAGCCCGGACCGGGATCTGATGGAGCTGCGAACGCTCCAGGACTGGGTGTTGCGGCCCATTCTCCGCACCGTGCCGGGTGTTGCCGGTGTTGACTCGTTCGGGGGCTACGTCCGTCAGTTCCACGTTGTGGCCGATCCCATGGCTCTGCGTCAATACGGGCTTGGCCTCGAGGAGCTTGCGGCGGCCGTGGCAGCCAATAACGGGGTCGCCGGCGGTGCCTTTGTCGAGCGGGGCGGCGAGCAGTTCGTGGTTCGCGGAGACGGCTGGGTCAGAAACCGCGAAGACCTCGAAAGCACTGTGGTCGCGTACCGCAACAGCGTGCCGGTCCTGCTCCGGCAGGTGGCCGAAGTGGAGTTCGCACCCGAGATCCGTCAGGGCGCCATCAGCCGAGACGGCCGTGGAGAGACCGTGGCCGGCATCGTGCTCATGCTGCGCGGAGGGTCGGGCCGTGACGTGGTGGACGGGGTGCGGGAGAAGCTCGAGCTGGCTAGGCAGTCGCTGCCGCCGGACGTGGAAATCGTGCCCTTTTACGATCGCAACGAGTTGGTGACCACGGCCCTCGGCACAGTGCGTGGCGCGCTGCTGCAGGGTGCCATCCTGGTGCTGTTGGTTCTGCTCTTCTTCATGGGCCACCTCCGGTCGTCGGCGCTGGTGGCGCTGCAGTTGCCGATAGCGGCCCTCGCTACCTTCCTTGTGATGGGTCTCTTCGGCATGTCGCTCAATCTCATGACTCTGTCCGGGCTCGCCATCGCCATCGGCATGCTCGGCGACGGCGCCATTGTGCTGGTGGAGAACGCGGTCCGGCTGCTTGCGCGTCCGAAGGACGCTGAACGGGAACGTTGCGGTGTGATGTGCCAGGCGGCCACCGAGGTGGCTCGGCCCGTAACCTTTGGTGTGGCGGTGATCATCGTGGTGTTCATCCCGATCGCATCGCTGCAGGGCGTGGAGGGCAAGATGTTCGCGCCGCTGGCCTATACCATCGGCATCGCCCTCGGCTGTTCTCTGATATTCACCATGACCGTGATTCCCGTTCTTGCGTCGTTGATCCTCAAACCGGTGCCGGTCTTCGGCGGTGGAAAGATCCCTCACCCTGCGGATGTGGTGCGAAGGATGTACAGGCCCCAACTTCGTTGGGCGCTCGACCACCCGTGGACCGTCCTGGGCACCGCGGCCGGGCTGCTCGTGGTAGCCGGTGCGCTGGTGCCGACGTTGGGCACCGAGTTCCTGCCGACCATGGATGAAGGCTCGATCGTCGTGCAGCCGTTTCAGATTCCATCGGTCTCGCTCGAGCAATCGCTGAAGACCGTGGAGCTGATCGAAAAGACCATCATGGAGTTGCCTGAAGTCCGGCATGTTGTCAGCCGCACCGGCCGTTCGGACATCTCGTCGGACCCCATGGGAGTCGGTGAGAGCGATACCTACGTGCTGCTGGCGCCGCGTTCGGAGTGGACGACGGCCCATACCAAGGAAGGCCTGGTTGCTGCGATTCGAGAAAAGCTCGCTACCATCCCCGGGGTCGAGTTCGGCTACACGCAGCCTATCCAGATGCGGGTGGATGAGCTGCTTTCGGGCGTCAAGTCGCAGATCGCGGTCAAGATCTTCGGCGACGACCTCCACGAGCTGGCACTGCTCGGCGAC
>Ga0209013_10006094_pt1 | contig 10284 bp, 10 predicted proteins | sample Cruoilmetagenom2_FD_187291 | JGI IMG/M metagenome (GOLD analysis project Ga0209013, IMG submission 187291) | Oil polluted marine microbial communities from Coal Oil Point, Santa Barbara, California, USA - Sample 2 (SPAdes) (version 2) | ecosystem: Environmental > Aquatic > Marine > Oil seeps ...
TTGTCGGTCTCGTCAAGTTGTTCAATATGGCAGCCACTTTCTTCTAATTCCAAAATGTCTTCTTTTTTTCTCGCGGTTGCAATTACTTTGTATTTATTTTTAACAAACTCTAATGCAAGTGATTTTCCTATTCCAGAAGAACATCCAGTTATGAATACGACTTTGTAAGACATAATCTAATTCTCTTGTGATAAGCTTTTTAATAATGCAGGTAAAATTTCCCCAGATTTTCCCATTAGCGAGCAATCCACTAAATTTGTTATTTCTGTTGGCTCAATATTTATTTCAACTAAGTAAGAACCTCCCTCTTTTGCAGATAGTGGAATATATGCAGCCGGATAAACAACAGCAGAGGTTCCTACAATAAAGCATATATCACTCATCTTCGCCTTTCTCTCAGCTTCAATAAAAACTTCTTGCGGAAGCATTTCACCAAACCAAACGACATCCGGCCTTATTATACCACCACACTTTTGGCATTTGGGTGCTTCTTCAACATCAAGAAAATCCTCAATACCAAAAAAAGTTCTGCAATCCATACAAAAATTGCGTTCTATATTTCCATGAACTTCAAGAATATTTGTGCTCCCAGCACGATGGTGAAGATTGTCAACGTTCTGTGTTGCTACGGTTACATCATTACAATAATTTTCAAATTCCGCTATTGCAGTATGACCTGGATTTGGACCAGTGTCTCTTACAATTTTTCTTCTGTATTGGTACCATTCCCAAACTAGATTAGGATTACGCATAAATCCATTAATGCTGGCAAGCTCTTCCGGTTTCATTTTGTTCCATAAGCCACCTTCACCCCTGAATGTATCTATACCGCTTTCGGCTGATATACCAGCACCGGTAAAAAAAAGAATAGACTTAGCTGATTTCAATTTTAGAATAAGTTCTTTTGGAAATTCCATTTTGCCTCCCTTACTTTAACATGATGAGAGAGATTAATAGTTATTAAAAATCGAACAATGAATCTTTGACGTTTTCATCTTCAGATTTTGGTGGAACATAAATAGCAGTTTCAGCTAATCTAATAAAATTAGTCCAGTTGGATTTATCCTGCTTCTCATTTTTAATCACATTTAAAAACGCATTAGATTTTGCGCTAAGTTCATCTGCGTGATAAAGCACAACTGCTTCAGCCATTTTAGGTATTACTGGGGATGCGTGTTCTAATTTCCCTTGGTGGCTCAACACTAGATGGATTAGCTGGTTCTTGAGAGATTCTGGAAATTCTGGAATCTCCTTAGCCTTTTCCTCAATACGCGTAGCAGCTATTACAATGTGCCCAACTAATCTTCCTTTATCTGTATAATCAAATGAGGTTTTGAAAGAGAGCTCTTCAACTTTACCAAAGTCATGTAGAACAGCAGCTGTGATTAAAAGATCTCTATTCAACTCTGGGTGAATATCACATGCAAGATTACAAAATTTAATTATCTCTAGTGTATGCTCAAGAAGCCCATGAATATAGGCATGGTGCCATGCTTTACCTGCTGGGACATCCAAATATTTTTCTTTTGTTTCATCATCAAATATTTTTTCAAGAAGTTTTATCAAGTGATCATTTGAAATGGTTGAAATTGATTCTTCTAACTCAGATTTCATCTCATCAAAGCTGCGTTCTGAAACTGGTAAAAAGTCTGAGTGAGAAACATTATCACTTTTATTAGCAGGACGAATATTTGTGATTTTTAGCTGTGGCATCCCTTTGAATTCATCAAACTGGCAATTAACTTTCACAATCATTCCTTCTTCAGCCTGATTGTAAAACAGTTCAAATCCATCCCACATTTTTGCAGCAATGGAAGCGGACTTATCTCTTAATTCAATATCTAAATATTCTCTGCCGGTTCTTGCACTCTTCTTTTCCATTTTTATTAAAAGTAAAAATAGATTCGAGGATTCACCTATACTGAAATCGGTTATTCTTTTCTGATCAAACATTTTTCTAATTCCCAACTTTGAATAATTATTTCTTAATTACCGTAGAGCTTGGAAGACTCACTATAACTGAGCGATTAAGCATTTCAATAGAAACAGATAAAGTTCGCTCATCCCTACTTACATAAGACACAACACCTTCAATTCCCATCATTGGACCAGATTCAATCTTGACTATATTGCCTCTTATAATTCCATTGTGTACAGTAACTTTATCAGAGTTTGTAAGCATATGTTTTAAGTTTTCTATTTCCCAATCTGGGATAGCTGCCGGCTTTCCATTGAAGAATATTGTTTTTATTACTGCATCGGCTGTCAAAGAAAGATTTCTTTCAGATTCATCAGCACAAACAAAAATATAACTTTTAAAAAGCGGTTCAGTAATTTTTTTCTTTCTATCACTCCATTGTTTTATCACAGTAGTTGTTGGTAAATAAGTATCTATGTCAAGTGCTGTGATCTGCTCAAGGGCTTTAAATTCGTGTCTTGGTTTGGTATAAAGAGCATACCATTTTCGTATTTTCAATTTTGTAATTATCCCTATTTAAGTAATCTTGTTATTGTTTGGATTAAATCATTGTCAGAAATTGTTTCTAAAAGAATATGATTAGTAATATAAGATTCATATTTTTTAGACACTTCATCATTCAACTGAGAAGTTAGCACAATTATGGACACAGAATAATACTTATCTTTATTTCTGATTAATTTAACGAACTCAGCTCCATTCATCATTGGCATGTCGTCTTTAACTATAATTATTGAAGGGAGTTCACCTTCAATAAAATCAAGGGCTTCAAACCCATTTTTACTTTTTATTATTTCATATCCATAAATTTTATCAGATATTAATTTACTTTTCTCCTCAAGATATTCTTCTGAAGGATTTACTATTAGTATTTGAGTTTTGGCTTCTGGGATGGTGACATGAAATTCGCTACCTTCTCCTTCAGTAGAATAGAACCAGATTTCCCCTTTGAGTTTATCAATAATTTCTTTAACAACCATTAAACCCATTCCACTTCCAGGCTCACCATTTGTGCCATTTCTCGAAAATTTATAATCAAGTTTAAATAGTTTATCTTGATCCTCTTTCGGAATTCCAATACCACTATCTTTTATTACAATCTCAATCATTCCATTCTGAAATTTATCTGCAGTGACAGTAACAGATGAATTCTGCTGTGAATACTTAATTGCATTACTCAAAATATCTGAAACCGCTTTACTCAATTGTTTTTCATCACTATTAATTAAAAGTTTTGAGTTTATACTCTGAGTAATCTCAATGTTTTTTCTTACAGCCGCACCTGTCTGCTGGGAAACAGATGTGGAAATTAAATTGCGCAAGTTCAATCTTTGGTTTTCAATTTTTGTACGACCAGTTCTTAGTCTTGACCAGTCCAATAAATGTTCAATAAGATTAAGCTGTAGCTTAGAGCCGTCATATATATAGCTAAGATACTCCCTTTTTTCTTTTTCATGAAGAGATTCATCTTCCATCAAAATTTCTGAAAACCCTAGTATTGTTGTATAAGGAGATTTCAAGTCGTGAGATATTACAGAGATAAACTTATCTTTTATTTTATCAAGATCTGTTAATGAATTATTATTTTCCTCTAACTCTTTTCTCTCATTTCTGATATCGGTAATATCCATAATTACTGATCTGTAACCGGTTATTGTATTACCATCATTAAATTCGGCTTGAAGATTTTCATTTAGCCAAACCACTTCTTCATGATCATTAATAATTCTATATGAGATTGATAATTGGTCGGAATTATTTTTATCTATGAAATCAGTTATATTATTTTTAACTCTAAGTCTGTCATCTTCATGAATTATAGATGCGAGTTTGCTTGGTAAATCCTCAATCTGCTCTGATGAATATCCCACAACATTAAAAATGGATTTTGAATATTTTATATCTAAACTATTTCCAATTTTAGCTTTGGAGAAAAACATGTTTTTAAAAGATGATGAAAATTTATCCAGCTCTGATTTCATTTTTTCTTCAAATAGTTTTTCAACTTTATCTAGAAGATTTTTATCACTTATCAGATTATTTAAATTGTAATTACTCATTATAATAGCTTAGCTCAATATTGACTTATAACTGGTTTTTATACTTACAATGATAATAAAGAATATTATTAATAATTATCTTCATTTGGTTTTGATGGAATATCCAGCTCTTCAATTTTTCTGTAAAGCGAGGAAAGTCCAATAGATAATACTTTTGCAGCTTCTTCCTTGCTGTAATTGTGATTTTTAATAACAGAAGCAATATGCTCTCGCTCAAAATTTTTGATAGCATCTTTTAATGAATCTGGAAATTTTTGAGAATTAAAATCATTTTGAATATAATCAGTTAAATTAGACATCTGAATTGTATCATCAGATGCAAATATTACAGCTCTTTCAATTACATTTTCTAATTCTCTTACTCCACCACGCCAACTATAGTTTATCAACGCCTTAGTTGCCTCAGTATCTACTCTTAAAATCTTTTTTCCCATTTCATTACAATATTTCTCAACAAAATGATTAACCAAAAGAGGAATATCATCTTTCCTTTCATTTAAAGACGGTAAGGCAATTTCAATAACATTTAGTCGATAAAACAGATCTTCTCTAAAATCACCAGAAAGAGTTTTTTCGTATAAATTTTGATTTGTTGCGGCAATGATTCTAACATCTGATGAAACTGGTTTTATACCTCCGACTGGAATGAATTTTTTGTCCTCAATTGCCCTTAAAAGTTTAACCTGCATATTTAAGGGAAGGTCTCCAATCTCATCAAGAAACAATGTCCCTCCATCGGCAACTTTAAATAGCCCGGCTTTATCTTCAACAGCTCCTGTAAAAGCTCCCTTTTTGTGACCAAATAGTTCACTCTCAATTAAATTTTCAGATATTGCACCACAGTTTACGGGTAAAATTATATTATCCTTTTTATTGCTGTTATAATGAATTGCCTTAGCTACTAATTCTTTTCCCGTTCCGCTCTTACCTGTTATGAGTATATTACTATTAGTTTGTGCAACTTGATTAATTAGTTTAAATACTTTTTTGATTGCATCGCTTTCACCAATAATATCTTGATACCCTTTACCTGAAGAAATGTGCTGCCGTAATGATTTGTTTTCTTGTGAAAGTTTTCGATAATTATAAAGTCTTTTAATTCTTACTAAAATTTCATCAAACTCAATCGGTTTTATCAAATAATCATATGCCCCGTTTCTCAAAGCTTCAATAGCACTATTTACAGAAGCATAAGCTGTCATCACAATAAAGAAAGTATCCGGACTTATTTTACTTGCTTGATTAAGCAGTTCCATTCCATCAAGATTCGGCATTTTTATATCGGTTATTACAACATCAATTAATTCATTCTTTATTATTTCTAGAGCTTCAAATCCATCGCTTGATGTTTGAGTTTGATACCCTTCTTCACTTAGCACTAGTTGCAAAGAATCTCTTATTGTTTTTTCATCATCAACTATTAATATTTTCATCAACATTATATTCCCTAATTATTTCTATTTACTGGTAATTGTATTGTAAAAACAGAACCTTCATTTAATTTACTTTTTACTGTAATATTGCCATTCAATTTTTTAATAATTCCATAACTAACCGAAAGTCCAAGTCCAGTTCCTTTACCTACTTCTTTAGTAGTAAAAAACGGATCAAATATTTTATTTACAATCTCTGGTCCCATTCCATATCCATTATCTTTTATATCAATACAGACTAAATCTTTTTCAAGATAAGTTTTAACTTCAATTTTTCCCTCGCCTGCAATTGCATCCAAGGAATTGATTAAAATGTTTACAAAGACTTGCAACAGTTGGTCAGGAATAATATTAATCAGTGGAAGTTCTGAATTCATTTCTGTTACAAAATCAACTTTTTTTACTCTCTTATCATATTTTACTATTCCAACAGCAGTTTTTAGAATATCAGTGATTGGGAGTAAAGCTTGGTCTTCCGCTGGTGGTCTAGAAAAATCCACAAGTTCTCTAACTATTTTTGAAATCCTATCAATATTTTCCTTTATAGTTTTTAATTGCTGACTAAGCTGATCCTCATTGTTTTTTCGCTGCATTAGTTGAACTAAAGAAGAAATTGAAGCGAGTGGATTACCAATTTCATGTGCAACACCGGCTGCGAGCTGTCCAATTACTGCAAGTTTTTCAGATTGATCAATTTGCTGTTGTAACTGTTTTACTTGTGATTTATCATGTATGATAATAGTACGACCATCACTTTTACCATCGCTGCTTGGTAGTTGAGTAACAGTAAGCTGAACAGGGATTGTCTTTCCAAATTTTGTTACTCTTTCTGTGTCAAGTAATTTTACATCACCAGTTAAACTTACTTCTCTCTTTATATAATCAAGTTCTTCCATATATTTTTCAACATGGGGAAGCAAAAAAGTTGCCGGTTGACCTATCACTTCTTCTTCTGTATAGCCAAACATTTTTTCAGCTCCTTTATTCCATGAGACGAATTTTTCGTTTTTATCAATTACCGCAATTGCGGTATCTGATTTATGCAGAATTGTTTTTAAGTATCTCTGATTTGTTTCAAGTTTACGCGCAAGTCGGTTTCTATCTTGAATAAGTCCCTTTGTTTGCGCACTTTGGTAGAGTAAGCTATAGCGAGCAAAAACTTGTTCAATTATTTCATCTAAAAAACCGATTATAATTATTGGATCGTATTCAAAGTCTTTGGATTTATCCAGGTTATGTAGAAACGAAAATCGACCTAAACTATAAACTTGACTTACTTCTAGCAAATTCAATTTTGATTTTGAAAACAAAATATATGAATCAATTAAATATTGATCGGAAGATAAATATTGAGAAGTTTTTATTACATCTATTAAAGCATTTAAACTAGCTTCAACAAATGTTTTTATCTGTGCATTTGATAATTTTTCTCCAAAATTAATCTCAATTTTTCCTATCCAACTATTGAGGATTTCGTCATAATATTTATTTATCAATTCTAAAATTATCTTTTTCATGATACTACAAATACCTTTGCTACATCAATAAGAATTGATGGATTATTTATTAGTGCAGTTTTAAATAAATTACCTAAGGTTCTTTTTTCTATTGGAATTTTTATAAATGAATGTGCAATGTTATTGAATTTTTCATCGCTAAAACCATAAATAGCGTCTTTGATTTTATCAAATATTTCATGACGTTTTCCGAGACGATCGTGCCATGCTTTGTCGTAAGTTAACAACAGATCAAGATTACTCTGCTTTACCGCATCAGCAGCAATATTACCTCCAATTTTTCCACCTATCATTCCGCTCACGATTCCTCCTCCAGATAAAGGGTTCACCTGGCGGGCTGCATCACCGACAATAATAATTCCAGGAGCAGAAATTTTTTCTAATGTTATTGCAGAAGGTACACCGCCAGCAACCTGCGTTAAAATTGGTTTGTTTGGATAATTATTTGTCATAAAATCATTTAAGTATGAAAGTGCTGATCTTTTTTTACCAATTGAACCACTAACACCTAATCCAATATTTGCAGTTGAATCTCTTTTGGGGAAAATCCAAAAATATCCTTCAGGGGCAATCTCTTTTCCAAAATAAAAATAACAACTATTTTCATTTACATTAATATTTGAAGCGGTTATTTGCACACACGATTCCATATCTCTAAAGTCAATATGAGTCTTAATTCCGGCCCATCTTCCAACTCTAGATTCAACACCATCAGCGGCAATTACAATTTTAGATTTGATTTCATGCTGCTTACCTTGGTATTCAAATTTCACTCCGGAAACTTTTCCATCTTCAAACAATAATCCATTTACATAAGCACGGGTTAAAATTTCAACCCCAGTTTTGGCGGCTTGTTTTGCTAATTCATAATCAAAAACTTTTCTTTCCAGAACATAGCCAATTTGCTCTAATGGAAGAATAACTTCAGTACCATCAGGCGCCACCATGCAGAACTTGTCGACTGTAGCAGCAATAAATTTATCATCAGGAGCAATAAATTCTTCAATCCCAGCTTTACTAACTGCTTCACCACATCTAACAGGATATCCAACATCTCTATCTTTTTCTAACATTAGCACTGAGACACCTTTTTCAGCAGCAAACCTTGCCGCCATTGAACCGGCAGGCCCAGCACCAACAACTATTATATCGTATTCTTTTTTCGTGTTCATTATAGCACTTGAACTAAAGATTAATGTATGATTACAATTTTAAAAATCATTCTCGTCTTCTTAATCATAATCTTAATCTGAATTTTTGACCCCGTTTTTATTAAATAGTATAACTTCAATTGGACAGGACCAAACGCATTTTGCACAATTTGTGCATAAATTTTCTATAATTTTTATTTCTGCTTCTTTCAATTCTATTGCATCTTCAGGGCAAACACCTACACAACAACCGCAAAAATCGCACTTATCCGGAATAATTTCTATTAATAACAATGTTTTAAAATTCCCAGTTTTGAGAATGCAAGATAATCAAAGATTGAAGGAAATAAAATAGTAAAGACATTATGTCTGTATTAAATTGCTTGTTAAATCAAAATTATATTAGAGTTGGAAGGATTGCTTGTGTGAGTACAGATGGGATTTTAAATATCTAAATTAATTATACTTTTCTCTAAATCCCATTTAATCGGATTTTGTTGGATATATTTCCCTACATTATTGCTATAATCAATAATTACAATACCATGTATATGATTTGGCATACTTATCTTTCACTTAACCTCAATATTTCTTTAAACTCCTTTTCCTCAATAGGCATAACTGATAAGCGGTTTCCTCTTTGTACAAGACGCATATCTTGAAGTTTGACATTTTCTTTTATCTCTTGAAGTGTAACCGCTCGTTTAAATTTTTTGATAAGTTTTATATCTACCATTATCCATGCGGGATTATCTTTTTTGCTTTTTGGATCGTAATGTTTGTTCTCAGGATCAAAGGCTGTAAAATCTGGATACCCTTCTTTAATAACTTCACAGACTCCAACTACGGCTGTAGGTTCGGCATTGCTGTGATAAAATAGAACTTGGTCACCTTTTTTCATATCATCACGCATAAAATTGCGTGCTTGGTAATTACGAACACCATCCCAATGAGTTTTTTTATCCTTAACTAAATCGTCAATTGAATATGCACCTGGTTCAGACTTTACCAGCCAATATTTTTTTACCATTTTATTATTCCAAAAATTTATTTTATAAAACCAATATAACTGGATTTTGCTGAAATATACAATTTTGAACTAAGTCTTAACTGATTAGTTTTTTAGAAATAATATAAAATGGTTTATTAATACTTATATATTTCATATGTTTAGTGTTGTCAGTCACAAAATAATTTTGTTATGAATAGGAAAGAGAATATTACTGTTGAGTTCGATTTTGATCCAAATGGTTTGCATATTGAGCATCCAACTTGCTCAAAGGGACATTCATTAAGATGTGATAAAGTTAAAATTCACAATTATCCATCAATTAAAGTTAAAGCTAAAGTAAATGACGAGAGAGGATTTATTTACATTGATCCAATATATGGTAGTTTTGACAATATTATTGAAGGGTTGAATTTTCCAGAGGGCTCAGTTGCGGAACTTTTTTGTCCTGAATGTGAAGAAAGTTTAGCAGACCCATCTGATAGTTGTAAAATCTGTTCATCTCCAATGTTTATATTTCATTTACCCAATAAAAGTATTGTTGAAGGGTGTTTAAAAATGGGGTGCATGTTTCATCAATTAAAAATTGTTGATGTTGATCAACAGATAACACGCTTGTTTGAAGAGAGAATGCTTCTATAATCATTACAAATGCTTCAAAAAGCAGTAAATTTTAACTTCCTATTAGTAATAATTACTTGTTAAAATATCAATTGGTAATTTATTCTGTTTTAACTGGAAATAATTACAATCCTAAAATTCAAAAAGGAAAAAAACAGCTTATTTACGCTGTTTTAACAATTTATTATTGTAGGAAGAACTAAAATGTTTTGTTGGCCTGATATATGCTATAAATGTTGGAAAATGAATTGTTCTAAGTATATTAACATATTATATCTTATTTAATATTAGAATTTTAAGAGGAGGTAAAAATTGACGGCACGCAAAAGAGAGCCACTTCACCAGCCAAGAACTGCCATGGGTAAATTTATGGCAAACCAATTTATTCCAAAGTACGCTAACAAAGTTATGGGTATGGTTTATTTAGGTGCAGCTATTTTAATTATTATTGTTGGCCTTAGGGGATTAGGTACACTTGCTGGAACAGTTGGACTTATTCCTTCTTTCCTTATTGG
>Ga0209013_10006095_pt1 | contig 10283 bp, 10 predicted proteins | sample Cruoilmetagenom2_FD_187291 | JGI IMG/M metagenome (GOLD analysis project Ga0209013, IMG submission 187291) | Oil polluted marine microbial communities from Coal Oil Point, Santa Barbara, California, USA - Sample 2 (SPAdes) (version 2) | ecosystem: Environmental > Aquatic > Marine > Oil seeps ...
TGTTCAATAGCTCTGAAAGACATTGCCAAGGCCAATTTAATCTATGAGTTCTAGAGCCTGAGAAAATGAGATTTTGGACACAGAATGAACCCTAATGTTGCAAATCTACTCCGTGGAAAAACGCGTCAGAGTGTGGCAGATGTGGCGGCGCGCAGGCTCGGAGAGGATGAAGCGTACTTGATCGTACGTGATATCCTGTCCGAGGCGAGCACGGTCTCAGATGGCGCGCTATCACGCGAGCGCAGCGGTTCTTACCGGTGTGGGTTTGCAACATTAGGGTTAAGTTCACAAGGAGAGCAGGGGAGATGATCCAGGACTTAAAGAGGATAATCGAGCAAGTCAGCAGAGATAAGGGCATCGAGCGGGATGTCCTTATTGGCACATTGGAAGAGGCCATGCGGTCTGCGGCCAGGAAGAGGTTTGGCCACGATCTTGATCTGGAAGTAGCCTACAATGACGAATTTGGGGAGATTGAGGCCTTTCAATTCAAAGAGGTTGTGGAGGAGGTAACGGATTCGCTACTGGAGATTTCGCTGGAAGAAGGGCGGGAACTGGATCCTGACTGTGAGCTCGGCGATAGTCTCGGAATCAAGCTGGACACCGACACCTTTGGTCGTATTGCCGCTCAGTCCGCCAAGCAGGTAATCATCCAGAAAATGAAGGATGCAGAGCGGGAGATGATCTACGAGGACTACAAAGACCGGATTGGCGAGATCATCAACGGCATCGTTCAACGCCTCGATAGAGGGGGTATTACGGTTAACTTGGGTCGGGCTGAGGCTGTTGTCCCCTACAGGGAGCAGGTGCCCAGAGAAACCTACCGGAGGGGCGATCGCATAAGGGCCTTGGTGCTCGATGTGAATAGAGAATCGCGTGGACCTCAGATCATCCTTAGCCGCACCCACCCTGATTTTATCGCCAACCTTTTCAGCTCAGAGGTGCCCGAGATCGCCGAAGGTATTGTCACCATCATGGCAGCGGTTCGGGAACCCGGCAGCAGAGCTAAGATAGCTGTGACCTCCAAAGACCCCGACATCGATCCGGTGGGAGCCTGCGTGGGCATGAAGGGATCTCGGGTACAAAGTGTGGTCCAAGAGTTGCGCGGTGAAAAAATAGACATCATCGAATACAATCCGGATCCTGCCAGGTATGTAGTAAACGCGCTGGCACCTGCTGTTATTTCCAAAGTTGTCATCGACCAGGCAAATCGGCTCATGGAAGTCATCGTTCCTGATGACCAGCTTTCGCTGGCCATCGGCAAGCGGGGGCAAAACGTGCGGTTGGCTTCGAAACTGGCCGAGTGGCGCATTGACGTTAAGAGCGAGGCGAAGTATCAGAAATCGCTCAAAGAGGGCTATGATTCTCTCCTGGCCCTGCCAGGTGTCGGGGATTCCACCGCTGACAATTTGTATGAGGCTGGTTTTGCCTCGGCGGAGGACTTGGCCGGCGCTCAGGTGGAAGAATTGGTGGCGCTTCCAGGTCTCAGTCAACAGAAGGCCGTGAAGTTCATCGAGGCGGCCAAGGTTTACGAGGGCGAGCGAAAGGTGAGGGAGGCTGCGGCGAAGAAGGAAGAGGCTGCGGCCAGGGAGAAGGAGGCTGCGGCGAAGAAGAAAGAGGCTGCGGCCAAGGAGAAGGAGGCTGCGGCCAAGGAGGCAGAGGCTGCGCTCAAAGAGGGCTATGATTCTCTTCTGGCCCTGCCTGGTGTCGGGGGTTCTACCGCTGACAATTTGCATAAGGCTGGTTTTGCCTCGGCGGAGGAATTGGCCGGCGCTCAGGTGGAGGAGTTGGTGGCGCTTCCAGGTCTCAGTCAGAAGAAGGCTGTGAAGTTAATCGAGGCGGCCAAGAGTTACGCGGCCGAGCAAAAGGAAAAGGAGGCTGCGGCCAAGGACGAAGAAGCCGGCGAGCCTGAAGAGACCACCGCAGAATGAGTATGAAGAAAGGAGAAAAGCGGGGACAGCCGCAGCGAACGTGCATTGTCTGCGGCAGCAAGAGAGCCAAAGCCGAACTCCTTCGGTTGGCGCTGGATGAGGAGAGCAAGGTGTGCCTGGATTACCGGCAGCGGCGCCGTGGGCGTGGCTCTTATGTGTGCCCGAGGCCAGAGTGCCTGACGCGAGTCAAGCTGGCCTACCTTGAGAAGGCGTTTCGACGATCGTTACCCGAGGGCGCTTGGAATCCCGCCCTGACCATGGCGGAGGCTCTCCAGAGGTGTAGCGTCCAATTTCAAGAGCAATGATCTGACCAAGCACTCAAGAGTGCGGTTATGAAGTTTTGGAGATAGCATATTAATAGAAGTCGGGGGGTTGAATGGCGAAGTTGAGGGTGTACGAACTAGCAAGAGAATTAGACATTCCCAACACGGATCTGCTGGAGCGGATCGACAGTTTGGGCATTCAGATCAAAGGGCACATGAGCTCTTTGGATGAAGAGCAAGCCCAACTGCTTCGTGACACGGTGACGGGTCGATCGCAGCAACTGATTGAGGAAAAGCGGGTTCGTCGAGGAATCATCCGCAGGCGGCGAAAGATTGTTAAGGCTGAGCCTCCAGCGGAGGAGATGGAGACCGAAGTAGCGGCAGAGACAGCACCCCCCGGTGAGGAACAGGCTGAAGCGGTAGTCGAGGCGGAGTTGCCACCGCCTGTGGTTGAGGGCGAAGCACCAGAGGTTGAGCCCGAAAAACCAGAGAAAGTTGAACCGGATGTGGAGGTTGCGAAAAAGAAAAAACCGGCGAAGAAAGTAAAGGAAAAGGAAAAGAAGGTCAAAAAACCCCGGAGGCGAGGCAAGAAAGGGGCTGCCGCCAAGATTATCAAGCTACCTGAGCGGGTGCCCGAGGCTGTTCCTGAACCGAAGAAGGCAGAGCCAAAGATTGAAGAATCAATGGAAGCAGTGGGGAAAGTGGTTGAGCCTGTGCCCGCTCCACCAGGACCCGAGGCCGAGGCGAAAAAGAGGCCGGGCAAAGCCAAGAAGAAAAAAGGGAAGCGAGCACGAGTTGATGAGAGTGAGAAAGGGCCAGTGAGGAGGGGACTGCCGAGCCGCCGCAAAGAGGTGGTCACTGGGGACGATCTTTACACCAGGCGTCGCGGGCCGGGCCGGATGATGAGAGGCCGCAAGGGCGCGCGAGCACGAGCAGTTGCGAAAGACGCAAAGCAAACCGAGATCACCATACCCAAAGCCGCCAAGCGAAGGGTCAAACTTGACGAAGCCATCACCGTGGCCAGTCTTGCCAAGCGCATGGGAGTCAAGGCCAGAGAGGTCATTACCCAACTTATGGAATTGGGCCTCATGGCCACAGTGAACCAGGCGATTGATTTTGACACCGCTTCCCTGGTGGCGACGGAATTTAATTATGAGGCCGAGAAAACAGGTTTTGAGGAGGCGACAATCTTAGAGGCTGTACCGGATAAGAAGAAAGACCTCAAGCCACGGCCTCCGGTGGTAACCATTATGGGACACGTTGATCATGGCAAAACTTCAGTGCTTGACGCTGTCCGCCAGACCAAGGTTACAGAGGGAGAGGCAGGAGGTATCACCCAGCATATAGGTGCTTACAATGTGAAGCTGGATGCCGGCCAAGTGGTTTTCTTAGACACCCCGGGCCATGAGGCTTTTACAGCCATGCGGGCCCGTGGTGCCCAGGTAACCGACCTGGTGGTTCTCGTGGTGGCGGCCGATGATGGGGTTATGCAACAGACGGTCGAGGCAATCAACCATGCCCAGGCGGCCGATATCCAGATCCTGGTGGCCATAAACAAGATCGACAAAGAAAATGCCGACCCCGACAGAGTAAAACGTGAGTTGGCCGAGAGAGGGCTGAATCCAGAGGAGTGGGGTGGTGATATCACCATGGTGGAAGTGTCAGCCATAAAGAAGACAGGGCTGGATGAATTGCTTGAGCTCATCCTGCTCCAGGCTGAACTCATGGAACTGAAGGCCAATCCCGACAAGAAGTCCAGAGGGAGGGTGGTCGAGGCTCGATTGGACCGAGGTAAGGGACCGTTGGCCACTGTCTTGGTGCAAGAGGGAACCCTGCGAGTCGGAGATCCTTTCGTCTGTGGCACTTTTTCCGGCAGGGTGCGAGCCATGCTGGACGATCGCGGCCGTAAAGTGACAGAAGTACCGCCGTCCATGCCTGTGGAAGTACACGGGATATCAGGGGTGCCACAGGCTGGTGATGAGTTGGTGGTGGTGAACGACGAGAAACAGGCAAAACAGGTGGCAGCGCACCGGCAGTTGAAGTCGCGTGAAGCAGAGCTTTCCCGAGCGACGAAAGTAACTTTGGACAACCTCTTTGAGCGCATCAAAGAGGGTGAGACCAAGGAGCTGAGGATTGTGCTCAAGGCTGACGTTCAGGGTTCCTTGGAGGCCATTACCGACTCCCTGAACAATCTGAGTACCGATGAGATCAAGGTCAACATCATTCATAGTGCAGCGGGAGCTGTTACTGAGACGGATGTGATGCTGGCTTCCGCTTCAGATGCCATAACTATTGGCTTTAGCGTCAGGGCTTCGCAGAAAGCCCAAGAGTTAGCAGACGCTGAGAAAGTCGACCTGCGCTTCTATGACGTTATTTATCAACTTGTAGCTGAAGTAAAAGACGCAATGGAGGGAATGTTAGATCCCATATACAAAGAGCACTCCATGGGTCGTGCCGAGGTGCTCAAGACTTTTCATGCTTCCCGGATAGGGACTGTTGCCGGCAGTATGGTCAATGAAGGCCGGGTGGAACGAGGAGCAAAGATCAGGGTGCTGCGTGACAACGTGGTGATCAACGATAGTAAGATCGCTTCACTCAGGCGGTACAAAGATGAGGTCAAAGAGGTCAAAGCGGGTCAGGATTGCGGAATAATCATTGAGAATTTCAACGATGTCAAGGTTGGCGATATCCTGGAGACATACACAATCGAAGAAATCAAAGCTGTCCTGGAACCTGGTGGCAAGAAGTCGGAATGATGTTTACGAGCATGATTTCAGCTTGAGGCAACGAGTAGGGCGATGGTTGTGGGGGTTACAAAGCTGAGCTTGCGTTTGCCGGGTAACCAATCCCTCAAGGGCAAGCGCAAGGTGGTTAAGAGCATTTGCCAGCGGCTACGCCAGCGCTTTAATCTGGCAGTGGCTGAAACCGCCGCCCAGGATAAATGGCAGGCTGCTGAGTTGGGTATCGTCGCAGTGGGCAATGAGGGAAGATTCATTGAATCTAAATTGGACAAAGCCATCAATTTCATTGAGGATATACAGTTGGCCGAGATTGTGGATGTCCAGAGGGAATTGATTCATTTTTGATTACGGACACTCATGGAACACAAGCGGGCAGATCGAGTTGCGGATCTCGTATTGAAGGAGCTTGCCGAAGTGCTTCTGCGGAAGGTTAGAGACCCTCGCCTTGCTGACATCACCTTGACGGCTGTCAAGGTGTCACCGGATCTGCGACAGGCCAGAGTATTTTACAGCTTGATAGGTGACGAGGACAAAAAGGCTGCAGCAGCTGTGGGTTTGGAAAGTGCTCGAGGTTTTGTCAAGCGTGAACTGGGTAAGCGGCTCTACCTCCGACGCATTCCGGATATTACATTTTACTTCGATGCTGCTCTGGAACACGGATCTCACATTGATCAACTGCTCACTGAGCTCAAGGAACCTGGTCAGGAATGATTGCGACAATTGCACAAGAGCTCAAGAACAACGAACGCTTCTTGATGGCCACCCACGTAAACCCAGACGGTGACGCTATCGGTTCTCTGGGGGCCCTCGCCTTGGTGCTTGAGGGAATGGGGAAGCAGGTGGTGGCTTACTGCCAGGATGAGGTGCCCGAGTTCTTACGATTCCTTCCTTATGCGGACCGAATTGTCAGAGAGATATCGGGCCTCGACCGCTTTGAAGTGGCAGTGGTGCTGGATTGTGGTGCACTTGACAGGATTGGCAGCGCTGCCGAGGTTCTCCAGCACGTCGGACAAATCATCCATATCGACCATCATAGTTCCAGTGGTGATTTTGGCCAACTGAACCTGGTCCGGCCAGAGTACAGTAGCACGGCCGAGATTCTTTATGAAATCTTTCAGGCCATCCCAGTGTCCTTGACCCCGGAGGTAGCAGAGAACATCTATACTGCCATTTTGACCGATACAGGGTCTTTTCGTTTTGCCAACACCACGGCAAGAACACTGGCCATAGCCGCAGAAATGGTCTCGCTCGGAGTAGTGCCGGAGAAGGTAGCCGGCGAGATTTATGACAGTATGAGCCCAGAGCGTATAGAGCTGTTAGCTCGCAGCCTCGATACCCTAACTCTCAGGAGTAACGGACGGGTGGCGGCCATGCACGTGAGCCGGCGGATGTTGGAGGAGACTGGGACCAGTTTCATCGATACCGACGGGTTCGTTAATTATCCCCGGGCGATTAGCAGCGCTGAGATAGCTATTTTCTTTCGGGAGATGGCTGCGGATGAGGTGAATGTTAGTTTGCGATCTCGGGGTGGCCTGGACGTGGCTGAGTTTGCCCGGATTCATGGCGGTGGTGGGCACCATAATGCGGCAGCATTTCGTCTTGGAGGATCGTTGTCAGAGGTTGTGGAAAAGGTTTTGGCAGAGGCAGGGGAATTCATTGTCGGAGGTCGGCAGTGAGCTCCAGCACGAGGATGAAGACAACAAAAGAACTCAAGACGCAGGCCAGATTCACTGGCGATGGGGTTTTGATTGTTGATAAACCGGCAGGTTTTACCTCGCATGATGTGGTTCAAAAGGTGAAGAGGAAGCTGGGAGCTGCCAAGGTGGGGCACAGTGGCACCTTGGATCCCTTCGCCACTGGGGTGCTGATCCTGCTGATTAACGGCGCCACCAAACTTGCTCCGTTTCTCGCAGACCATGAAAAGACATATCTTTTTAATGTTTCCTTTGGCGTTGAAACGGATACCCAAGACAGCACCGGTAAGGTGGTGGCTCGGCAGCCATGTGAGCCCATACAGGAGAGGGAGATTAGGGCTGCCTGTGACGCCTTCATCGGCGAAATTGAGCAGACGGTACCACGCTACTCAGCGGTGCGAGTGAAGGGACAACGGCTTTACCAACTGGCGCGTCGCGGTGTTGAGGTAACTCCACCCAATCGCAAAGTGAAGATCAAAGACCTATCCTTCTGCGAGTTACGCTGGCCGGAAGCAACGTTTGAGGTCACCTGCTCGAAAGGCACCTATGTGCGGAGCCTGGGAGTGGATCTGGCCCGCCACCTGAACTGTAATGGCCACGTGAGCCAGTTGCGACGGTTGGCAAGTGGTGGATTTGACTTGAGACAGGCTGTAACCCTGGAACAACTTGAAGAAAGCATGGCGAGGGGTGATTTGCACCAGTTGCTCATGACTTCAGCACAGGCGTTAGATTGTTATCCTGAGCTGCGAGTCTCGCCCCTGGATGCCAAGAGAATACGCCAAGGTTCCACACTGGACTCGATCCAGTTTCTTGACCCTGGGTCCAGCCCAGGTTGGCCCGCAGGTCCGTATAAGGTTTTGGACCCCGATAATAACCTGGTGGCAATGGTTTCTAAAGCGGCCAAGGTTGCTAATGATAGGCAGGAAGGGGGAGTCAGATTTAAGACTCTGCGGGTTTTTGGTGCGGTTTAGTAGGTTAAACAGAGGGTTTTCGGAAATATATTCATTTTCTTTGCGAAAACGATAATGGGCAAGGTCGAAGCACGAGGAGGTTTTAACGGTGGCACAGAACGCTGAAAGGAAAAAGGAAGTAATAGAGGATTTCAAGACGCATGAGACCGATACTGGTTCTCCAGAAGTGCAGATAGCGTTGCTCAGTGAACGCATTAGCTATCTCACTGAACATTTCAAGACTCACAAGAAAGACCATCATTCCCGGCGGGGCCTGCTGAAGATGGTGGGACAACGCCGCCGACTCTTAGATTATCTTAAGAGAAAAGATGTGAGTAGATACCGAGAGGTTATAAAACGATTGGGACTTCGCCGTTAAAGAGGTTTGGCGGAGACCGTTTGTAGGGGTCTGCTTATGGTTTGTGCGGCAGTCCACCGGGAAAACATTCGAGTATGGAACCCAGGCACAGACTGGGTAAATTTCAGAAATTTGTCTTGGCCTTGCCAAGGCTGAGAGCGAGCCTGCCAATCTGGCATTGGCTCGAGAACAAGCAGCTCTTGCTCTCTCTGCATGATAGGGTTGGAGCAGTAAAGGAAGTAACATTATGAAAGAAGTTGTTGAGATAGAATTGGGTGGCCGAAAATTGAGCCTGGAAACCGGGCAGATGGCAAAACAGGCCAGTGGTGCGGTAATCATCAGTTACGGTGACACCGTGATACTGGTGACTGCAGTTGGTGATGATAGGACCCGGGAAGGCATTGATTTTTTGCCGCTCAGTGTTGATTACATGGAAAAGGGTTTCGCGGCGGGTCGTATTCCCGGAGGGTATTTCCGGCGTGAAATCGGTCGACCCAGCGAAAGAGAAACCCTGAGATCCCGCCTCATAGACCGGCCAATTCGGCCGCTATTTCACAAGAAATACCGAAAAGAACTACAGGTTATTGCGACGGTGCTCTCCGCTGATCCCGAGATCGATCCGGACACGGTGGCAATTGTGGGCGCTTCCGCGGCCCTGGAAATTTCCGACCTTCCCTTTCAAGGACCTATCGGGGCTGTTCGGGTCGGCCGGTCGAACGGTGAACTGGTTGTCAACCCTAGTGCGACTCAGTTGGAAAATAGCGACCTCAATCTGGTGGTGGCCGGCAACCATAAAGGCATAGTCATGGTTGAAGGTAACGCCCTGTTTGTAAGTGAGGATGATCTATTGGAGGCGCTCTTCTTCGCGCATGAGGCGATTCAGCCCATCCTAGAAATGCAGGAAACGCTCAAGTCCCGCTGTGGCAAGAGCAAGAAACCCTTTGAGCCTCCCGAAGAGGATGAGTCTCTGGCGACTCGGGTGGCAGAGCTGTCACAGAAGCGAGTCGAGGAGGCCAATAAGATTGCCGTCAAAGATGAGCGCTATGAGAAGCGGCGGGCCATTGTTCCGGAAGTGATGGAGGAACTCGGGCCGGATTTTGCCGAGCGGGAGTCAGAAGTCCGGGAAATGATCCATAATGTCGAGAAAAAATACGTGCGCGACATGGTCATCAGCCAAAAAACGAGAATTGATGGCAGAGCTACCACAGACGTACGGGCCATTGATTGCCAGATCGGCATGTTACCGCGCGCCCACGGCTCCGGGCTTTTTACTCGCGGCGAGACTCAGGTACTTTCAGTAGTAACCTTGGGTTCCTCGTCCGACGAGCAGAGGGTTGAGTCCCTGGCGGGTGATGAGTTCAAGAACTTTATGCTTCACTACAATTTCCCGCCGTACTGTGTCGGGGAGGCGAAGTTCCTCCGCGGGCCTACCAGACGAGAAATTGGACACGGAGTTCTGGCAGAACGAACCATGAAAGCCGTCATGCCCTCGCATGATGGTTTTCCGTACACTGTGAGGGTGGTAGCCGAGGTGTTGGAATCCAATGGGTCTTCTTCCATGGCCTCGGTGTGCGCCAGCTCTATTGCTATGATGGATGCAGGGGTACCGTTGGAGAAGGCTGTGGCCGGGATCGCCATGGGACTGATTATGGAGGGTGATCAGGCAGCCATCCTCAGCGATATCCTTGGTGACGAAGACCACCTGGGAGATATGGACTTCAAGGTGACCGGTAGTGCCGAAGGTGTTGTAGCTCTGCAAATGGACATCAAAGTGGCTGGCGTGTCGAAGGATGTCATGCGTCAGGCCCTCTTTCAGGCCAAGGAAGGTCGACTGTTTATTCTGGAGGAGATGAACAAGAAAATTTCAGGGCCGCGCCCGGAACTTTCACCTTTTGCACCCCGAGTTTTGTCCATTGAAATACATCCCGACAAAATCCGTGACATCATAGGTCCTGGCGGCAAGGTCATCCGCCAGATTATTGCCGAAACCAACACCAAGATTGACGTCGAAGACGATGGCAAAGTGACCATCATGAGCCCTGACCTTGCCGGCTGTAACATGGCGGTAGAGATGATAGGGAAACTTACGGCTGAGGCTGAAGTTGGTAGTCTTTATTTGGGCACGGTGCGGAAAATAACTGACTTCGGGGCTTTCGTGGAGATACTTCCTGGCACAGATGGCCTGGTCCACATTTCGCAGCTGGATCATGAACGAGTTCAGAAGGTGAGAGACGTTCTCAATGAAGGAGACGAGGTCCTGGTCAAGGTGTTGGAGATCGACAGAGATGGACGTATCCGTCTCAGCCGCAAAGCTGCCTTAGGTGAGTCTATTTCCAAAGCTCGAAATTA
>Ga0209013_10006097_pt1 | contig 10282 bp, 11 predicted proteins | sample Cruoilmetagenom2_FD_187291 | JGI IMG/M metagenome (GOLD analysis project Ga0209013, IMG submission 187291) | Oil polluted marine microbial communities from Coal Oil Point, Santa Barbara, California, USA - Sample 2 (SPAdes) (version 2) | ecosystem: Environmental > Aquatic > Marine > Oil seeps ...
TTTCCAGCTTCCACGTCACCATTTGTCTCATTTTATCTATCTCTATATTTCTCTAAATTTTTCTAAAAATGTCTTACTTCCTCTTTGTTACCTCAATAATACCTGCCGGCTTCGCCGCAAGACCGGCACCCGCCCCTCCACCTTCTTTATTCGATTCCTTTTTGGATGGCTCATTTGTTTCCCCATAGCCACCCCCGAAGCCGCAGACCACTTTTGCAACAGGGATAATTGTCTTCCCCTGAGCTTCGATCGGCTCACCATAAACCGCCTTCACACTGGCACTGCCATACAGATTATCGGCAATAGATCCAAAAAACTCTTTCATACTCATGTCTCTCCCCCCTTGCCAATATTTAATCCAACGTAATAATAAAATTATAAACAATAAATCACTTCCCCACTAATAAAAAAACATAACTGATGAGATACTTTGGAAATAACTCAATATCTGAAACTATCCTGGAGCTTGCCTAAAATTCATGTAAAAACCTAAGCTTAAGGTACACTTTAAGATATCCAAGAGAGATAATATGAAAAATTTTGATATTTATCCTAAGACGCTTCTGATATTGGCCTTTGTAATGACATTTATTGCGCCGTTCAATGTCAATTCAGAGGAGAAAAATAATGAAATAATAAAACTGGGGAAATGGAATCAAGATAATTTAGAGGGAATTATCAAGGCAAAGCCAGGTACTACAGATAGACAAATAGAATTTTTATCAGCAAAGTTCCTTGGTACTCCCTACGAAGCAAATACTCTTACGGGAGACATTAACACTCCAGAGGTTTTCACAGTGAATCTTGAAGGTATGGACTGTTTCACCTATATAGATTACGTAGAGGCCATGAGGCTATCGGAAAATGTTGATGACTTTAGAGGTAACCTTCAGAACATAAGGTATCAGGACGGCAATGTTGCATTTGAGAATAGAAACCACTTTTTCTCGGACTGGCCCACTCAAAATAGCAAGAATGTGAGGGATGTAACTTTTGAAATAGGCGGCACTAAAACTATAGAAGTTAAGAAAAAGCTTAATCTAAAAAGTGACGGCTCTAAGTTTCTGCCCGGGATCCCTGTGGCAAATCGTAGAATCTATTATATTCCCACATCTGAGATAGATGACGATTTACTAAATAAACTTCATACCGGCGACTACGTTGGAATATATACTGACATAGAGGGACTTGATGTAACTCATACTGGGATAATTATAAAAAAAGATGATGGAATCTATTTAAGACACGCATCGTCGAGAAAGAAGAACTATAAAGTTGTAGATGAGGATCTTAAACAATATATTCAAAATACACCGGGAATGGTTATATTTAGACCTCAATGACAGATCAAAAACTAAAACCTGAAGATCTTGTTCTACAAGCCACGGATTACTATTACAAGAGCGAATTTAAAGAAGCCCTCAAATCTCTCGATAAAGCGATTGAGATAAAACCAGACTTTGCAGAGGCCTGGTATAACAAAGGAATAACTTATTCAGTAATGGGGCACGTTCAGGATGAAATAAACTCCTATGATAACGCGCTAGAGATAAACCCTGATTATGCTGAGGCATGGAGCAATAAGGCTTCCGCATTGGGAAGAGCCGGGCGGCTTGATGAGGCACTACAATCTGCAGAAAAGGCAATTGAATTAAAACCGTCATTTGCGGTTGCATGGTGTAATAAAGGGGCTTCTCTTAGTGGTCTCGAAAGGGAACTGGAAGCTGTCGCTGCTTATGATGAAGCTATTAGAATTCAAGAATACTACCTAGAGGCTTGGTTTAACAAAGCAGTCTCCCTTCACAATCTAGACAAACTTCAGGGAGCGCTTAAAGCTTATAACAGAGTGCTTGAATTACACCCGAATTATCAAGAAGCTTATTACAACCGGGCCGGGCTCTATGTTAAATTAGAAGATTTAGAAAGTGCGAAGTCAGATTTAGAAAAAGCTATAAAGTTAGATTCATTATATAGGGAACGGGCACTTGAAGATGAGTCGCTTAAAACGTTAATTTCTTGATTTATTTGCTATGATTAATTAAAAAAAATGATAGTCTATTCATAGTAGTAATCAACAATAAGGAGGGTGCAAATGGGGCTTACTGCAAAAGAATTAACCGGGCTTTCAAATCAAGTAATGAGGGCAAGACGCAATTTAGACAACATATTGGATTTCGTTGATTTAATTAATCATGAGGCGGATAAGCTTGAGGGAGATGTAACACCTGCAGGGGAGCGGATAAAGGAAGTATCTGACAAGATGGGTAAATCCATTGAAGAAATTAGTATTCAGGTTGAGACTCAACTCAACAAAATCCCGATCGACCCTGAAGAAACCAAAGATGCCGCAAGCAAACTGGGCTTATATCACGGCACTGTACATCAGGTAATTTCCTATGCGGATACCGAAAAAAGTAAATACAAGGAAAATTCATATTGGTGGCGCTACTGGGTTAGCATACTGGACAATGTTATGCAACAAGAGATTGAAAACCCAAGTAAGCCAATAGGTGAAGGACGGCAATTCCTAGAGAAAAGAAAATAGGTTTTAGGTATTTATTGCTGGTATTATTTCTCCTGAGACAATTTCCATAGTATGAAAAATATCATCGAGACTTTCCGCTACCGGATCAAATACTAAATGTGAAACTCCCAAATCCCGATAACTTTTTATAAAATTCGCAATCTCTTTAACAGTCCCACGAAGCAAGAAAGGCGGGTCGCCATTTGTGCCTTCATTATTATTTAGAGGTTCATAGTCGTTATCTACTATATGCAGTCTATTCCTTACTGAGTAAGTAAAAGTAGATAGATCCCTTCCCTTTTCTCGGGCTATCTTCTGTAGTTGTGAAACTCCCTCTTTAACATCCTCGGGACTAACCCACGTAGGCTGCCATCCATCTCCAAGCTCTACCGCTCTTTTTATTGCGTAATCACTCGAGCCTGCAATAAATATTGGAGGATGTGGTTCTTGAGCAGGCTTAGGATAAAACTTGATATTTGAAAAGCTGCAAAATTCCCCCTCAAAACTGGGTTCATCACTGACCCAAAGCTCTTTGATAGCTCTTATATACTCGTTGGTCCTGGCACCTCTTTTCTCATATGGTACGGATAGAGCATCGTACTCCTCTCTCATCCAACCCGGCCCTACCCCGAATATGACCCTGCCCTCAGAGAACACATCAAGGGTGGCAATCATCTTGGCGACCACAACAGGGTTACGGTACGGGAGTATTATTACGCTTGTGCCTATCTTAATTTTTGATGTCTCGGCCGCAATACAAGATAGGAGCATAAGAGGATCGTAAAATACCTCACTGAACATGCCGGTATGCTTTTCCGGCATAACTACATGATCACTTACCCAGACCGAGTCGAATCCTAGCTCTTCGGCTCTTTTAGCAATATTGATATTTGATTGCGCTTCTACATTCAAGCGAATTGGGAGACATATACCAAATTTCATAATGAGATATTAGGTTAATGTTTTTTATTTAATTGCCAAATATCCAATAACAAAAAAGATAAATTGACAGAAAGTTCACTGTACTTTAGCATAGTTTCAGACTTCAGCATTATAACAACCAAAAACCATGAAAGAAGAACCCCAGGATACCGAATCCAACTATATAGATATCACTAAAAACCGATCTCCCCGTAAATGGGCTATATCCATTTTGATACTCATATCCCTTACAGCATATGTTGCTATCTTCTGGGCACGTTTGGCAAAACTCCTTCCGCCTCCATATAGTGAATGGACTTTTATATATGAACCTTTAATCGGCCCATGGTGGATAAACAATTTTTCCCCGGATCAACCCGTATACATAAGGCTTGAGATCCTTTGGTATATTTTGTGCTTTGTCTCTTCGATGGTAATACCAATTATTATCTTAATCCTTAGAGGTAGAAAGCTCACAGATTTCGGAATAGGGATGCTAAATAGGCTTGGCATCAGACTCACGAGTATAGCGATTTTAGTTTCGATACCTTTCGGTTTATGGATTCAGATTGCATCGCCCTACCCTCATAGGCTAACAACTATGTACGTACTGTCTTTATTTAATAAGATCCCTGAGCACTTTCTCATCTTAGGTATTCTTACAGCTCTAATGTTACCGCATCGACGTCTGCCTAACCCGGCATACATGGCTCCAATTGAAGGATCGACTGGACAAAAGATATTACGCTGGCTTGGGATAGCACAGCCCAGAACAATAGATTCCGATAACCGCATATTAGCATGGTTTAGTCTAAACTGGACATCACTCTTCGCTATAACGGTATCAGGTCTTGTCTTTTTTATGATACATCTGGGAAGAGCGAATCCCGTGGAAGTGGGACTATCGCTGCCGGGAGGCATATTGGTTGCCTATATTACGTTCCGAACGCACTCGATCTGGCACGCAATCCCTGCGCACTGGACGCTTAACCTGGTACCCATGGCCATATTACACTTTTACAAATTAAATTAAGACCCTTCGCATTTATCACTGGAAAGTGAAGACCAATATTCTCTGCACAGTGGTGGATAGAGCGTACAGTAGTTAGGAATCTCTTCTTTGGGAGCTGGAAACTCAATTAAGGAGAATCCAAAAGCGCCGTGTTTTTTATACTCTTGTTCAGCCTCATCTTTGGACAAGTATCTTCCCTTTACGCATCCCTCAGGCTTGCATAGCTTTTCACTAAAAACTTTCTTCCCATTAACAGCATAGGCGGTTAAATCAAAACACTGGTGGACACCCTTTTCGTTAGGCAGAAACAAAACAGCAAGGTCCCTTTTATTAAAAGAGGAATGATAAAAGGATACATCCTTTAACAAGTTGGACTCAAGAACAAACAAGAGAGGATAACCATTAATTTTTGAGTTAATAAAGACAAGAGACGCTGCCTTCTCCCAAGTGGAAGTCTGACAGTTGCTTAAATAATAACCCGGTTCACTCAGTAAGTAAGTCACATCAATATCTTTTGGATCCGTAACTAAAGTATTTTCATCTCCGGTGCTGAATTTAATAGTTTCTTCAAAAGGCTCAGCAAACCCCTCTTTAGCTCTTACAGTAAAGGAATACTGGTTCAAAGGTTTTAGTTTCTCTGTCGGCATAACAAATATAAATCCCGCTTCATGGTTATAAACGGACCTTCTGGACTGGTATCTTTTAAGTTTATAATCAACGCTGTTTCCGCTGCTATCTTTTAACTCTATTTCCAGCTTATGGGGAGTCTTGGAAAGAGATTTATAATCTTTTAGAATAAGGGCGGAATCTACAGGAATCGACTTTGCCTGATCAAGGGGCCAGATCAACTCAGGAGGCGGTGGGTATTTCTCAGGTTCACATGAGTTGGAATTTGTCTGTGCAAATAAAGTTAGTGAAAGAAACACAATGATTGGGATGACCAAAAGAGTTTCTCTATTCATATTCATAATCTCTTATCCATAAACTTGCTCAGCTAATATAGAGACATCCTCAGCGCATCCCCAGGACAGCGTAAATCCTGCTCCGCCGTGACCGTAGTTATGGATTACTGTGCAATCCGGGGAGATTTGTTCAAGCTCTAAGCGAACTTCTGTCCTTCCGGGTCTAAGCCCAACTCTATGCCCCAAAACCTTAGCTCCATTTAACCTAGGGTCGAGTATTTTACATTTAGCTAGAATTTCTTCGGATGTTTTTGGGTCTATCTCAAGACTCCAGTTATTGTCTTCGGCAGTTCCCCCAAGGATGCAGTAAGAGCCGTGGGGCACGATATAGGATACGGCAAGAGGCCCTTCTTCTTCGTTGACACAGTCCTTAAGGCCCGGATTCGAAGTTTTTACCAACTGACCCCGAATAGGAAAGACTTCTTTATCGTTAAATATGTTTCCCGCTCCTAGCCCGGAACAATTAATAATGAGCCTACTATTCGCTGATATTTCTTCAATCTTCTCAATTTCCCTATCCAGTTTTGTAATTCCCCCCCCTGATTCCACAAATCTATTAACCAGATAATCCATATAAACCGGGGTTTCTATGCAGGCTACAGGCACAATATATCCATCTAGATAACCAGGAGGCATTTCATTCTTTGTCACTCTTCTGAAGTCCCGAACGGCTGGTTTCCAGAACGGGTCATCCACCTCATGGTCAAATATTTGAACAAAATTAAGAACCCCTACTCCTATCCCGGGGATTTCGCTTAATTCCATATATTTATCATAGGTGAAAGCCGCCCAGGGTAGAACTTTCTCCGGAGGCGATACCCTAAACGGATACCAGTATGCAGTCGCAACGTTGGAAGTGGTATCAGGGGGAATCTTGGCCGCTACTATCTCAACTTCGACATCGTCTTCCAAAAGTCTGATGCCTGAAGTAAGACCAATGACCCCGCAGCCTAATACTAGAGCTTTCCTGTTTTTCATGATCGTGATCCGAAGTTAACCGCGCGCTTGCCTCACCATCTCGACAATTACTTTTCTGCATTCTTCTGGGTTTTTTACTTCCTGCAGAAATCCAATCCGCCTGCTATAGAATTCGTCTTTTGATTTCATTCTGACTTGAAACCCAAGTCTGTCAACCAAGGTCATTGATGCTTCTTCTGCATCTACTGAAGTAAATTCTTTTGCCAAAAGAACTAAGGAATCAGCATGATCTTGGTTCATATGCTGAATTATCTCTGAAACAGAGTCTGCAAGTGGATCAACCTGCGCTTTAGTATAATCCTCTGCCGTAACCCAGCCCATAGCACCAAACCCGCCTACAAAATATATGTCCTTTATCTCCATTCTGTAGAAAGAAAAATCATCAAAATCCACCCAATAGCTCGCGTTTTGATAATGGGATAGATAAAGCTCCCTCACTTCGCTTAGTTGATCTTCAGATACTTTTGAAGTCTCGCCCATAAGCGTAACACGCGAGGCATCTAGCGGATCACCACCTGAATCCGTTTGCGACACAAATAAGCTTGCTCTCGGATCACGGATTAGATTATGGGTATGCATTGCCATAGTGCTTATTAAAAAAGTGGGTCGCCCTTTTTCATCGAGACCATAAGGCATCAGTGAGCCAAACGGCCAGTCCGGGTGCACGGCAGAGAGGGTCGAAAGTGTCCCCGAGCGGCTTCGATAGACGAGTGTTCGAACACGCTCGGCATGAGAAGGCTCAGGAACAGGCAGTTCATTGCTAGAAGTAGTTGTATAGCCATGCGATCTTGAAGTTGGTTTAGTCATCTAGAAGCTCCATTACATATAAAATAGCATATTTAATCTTCAAAAAAGGGAATTTAATCAATTCATAGAACATTATACATTAGCACACATCTATTCGGACAATTTAAATAGTTTATACTAGTTGGCTATGGTCAAGTTTATAGATGAAGCGAAGATATATGTAAAGGCTGGAGACGGAGGAAGGGGCTGCGTTAGTTTTAGAAGAGAGAAGTTTGTCCCCAGGGGCGGACCTAACGGAGGAGACGGTGGAAACGGCGGTGATGTTGTTATGGTAGCGCGGCGCAACATGACCTCGCTTCTCGACCACAGATACCAACAGCACTATAGAGCAAAACGAGGAGTGCATGGGAAAGGTAAAGACCAGCACGGCAAGAACGCTGAAGACCTCTTACTCCCGGTACCTTTGGGAACCATGATTAAGGACTTTGAAACAGGAGAGTTCTATGGTGACCTTACAGAGGACGGTCAAACCCTTGTTGTGGCAAGGGGAGGAAAAGGAGGGAGAGGCAACGCAAGGTTTGTTACACCTACAAACCAGGCACCTAAAGAAGCTGAGCCAGGAACCGAGGGCCAGGAAAGAACTCTCAAACTCGAGCTAAAATTGTTAGCTGACGTTGGGCTACTAGGATTTCCGAATGCCGGCAAATCCACCCTTATTTCAAAAATCTCCGCTGCCAGACCTAAAATTGCCGACTACCCTTTTACCACCCTTGTGCCTAATCTCGGGGTTGTAAGTTACGGAGACGGACAGACTTTCATCATCGCGGATATTCCAGGACTAATCGAAGGCGCCCACAAAGGGGCCGGGCTTGGAATTCAATTCTTAAGACATATAGAGCGCACAAAAATCCTGATCCATCTTCTTGACCTCTCCCCAATCACAAACAGGGACCCCATAGAAGACTATGAAACTATGAACAAGGAGCTAAAAGCTTACAGCGAGGAACTATCGAAAAAGCCTCAAATCCTGGCGCTTAACAAAATAGATATAACAGAAGCACGTGAAGACCTGGAAAAAATTGAAAAACATTTTAGCGAATTGGGTATAAAAACCTTCCCAGTCTCCTCAGCCACTGGAGAAGGAACAAAAGAGTTAATTTGGGAAGTAGTAAGATATCTTGAGGAGCTAAAAGTCACCCAAGAATCTGAAGAGCCGCAATTGCCGTAATCAGATTCTACTCAAAATCCGGACATGGCGGCTCGAAACACGCTTCGAATACTGCCATCATACCGTTGTCCTCATGCTCGCCGATATGGCAATGATACACAGCCTTCCCTTCTATTACAGGATTGGTGAAATCTATCACAATCACAACTTCGCCGGGGCCTTCAAAATTGGGGTCCTGCCCCTGATATGGGACATTTACCGTATCTTGTTTGCCTACAAAAGGCTGAGGAACTCCATTTACTTCGCAAACCACAAAATCGGTCAAATGAATATGGAAAACGTGAAGCTCACCTGAGGTATTTGTAACAGTCCATCTCTCAAAATCGCCTATCTTAACCTCAGTATCAACCCTTTCAGGATCAAACTCTTTGTCATTGATAAAGAAAGTGTTTCCATCCGCCGTTTCTGAAAATTCTATAGTTCTATCAACAGCTATTACCTGATCACATAGGTTCTCAACGGGCGGAAATTGGTTCATCGGTATAGGAAGAGTAATCGGATCTTGTATAGGCTCTCCCTCAACCTTGACGGTGAGAAGTGTTGCTCCTCCATATTGATCCCCTTGTGGTCCGGTATTAAATTTTTTGGCTTTTAATTTATAAAGCCCTGGTTCTTGATTAGCCTGAACAAGCACACCAACACGGGAGCTTGTAGGCATTAAAAGGCTATTTTTTTCTACAGTTTGATTACGCCTGTTTCCATCTCTCTCGATCTGATAAAACAAATGCCCTTCTAGTTCTAGATCGTAGTAAAGATCAGCTCCGATATTACCTAATTGCCAGAACTGTGTCTCACCTGGACGCATAGTGATTACCGGATTAGTTTGTCCGTTTACTGTGAAATTAGTAGGCCCGCTTGGATCAATCATTCCTTCAGGAGGAATTTCACCATCCACAATCTGAAAATCCTTAAGATACATAATCTGCTCTGTTATACCCTGAAGCTGAGTGAAGGGATCAAGTATGCCCTCGACGATAAGCCCACCTGATAAACCGCTCATAATCTGGAACTCAGTTATTCCAAAAAGGTGCGCATGATAGTAAAACATCCCCTCAGGATGATCCTCAGGAACAACAACTTCATATTCAAAATTATTATTAGGTGTGATCATAATAAAAACGTCGTCCGATGGAGACATCGGGCTTACATTCATTCCGTGGTAGTGCACATTGGTCATCATCTCTAAAAAATTATTTAAGGTGAGCCTAATCGTATCTCCGGGATTTACTCTAAGCGTAGGAGGGGCTAACATACCATTATACTGGGCGCTCATAAAACTCTTGCCGTCAACTTCAGCCGGAGAAACTTCCGCATCATATGCTATTTCTAGCACGCCATTAACGCTTGATATCTGTATAGGATTTTGGAAAGGCGGACCCAGTGGAGTTTTATTGTTATTATTGCAGCCACTGATCGAGAAAAAAGAAATCACAAAAACAACCGTACATAAAGCAAAAACTCTCCTGATATTGGACATGAATGTTCCCTCCTTTTTACACCTATTTGATTATAAGAACATTTTATTAGTATTGCAATAACTTTTTTATGTCCTTGGCCATCTCCTGGGGGTTATGTTTGTAATGAGGATAAGTTAGAAAAAGCCTGCCGTCTCGATCAACGAGATGAACTGTATTCGTATGGGTCATCAGGTATCTGTCCCAAGTATCAAACCTGCCCCTGCCGTAAACAGCCGGGTGCTTAACGATAGTAACCCCGTAATCATCAGCAATTTCCTCTATTTCTTTCTGACTGCCTGTAAGACCAATAAAATCCTCATGAAAATAAGGCACGTAAGAGTTCATTCTTTCCTGTGTATCCCTTTCGGGGTCTATGGTTATGAATAGGACCTGAACATCTTTTGCGTCCTGACCAAGTGACTCCATCACCTCTTTAAGGTTTGCGAGGGTAAG
>Ga0209013_10006098_pt1 | contig 10282 bp, 17 predicted proteins | sample Cruoilmetagenom2_FD_187291 | JGI IMG/M metagenome (GOLD analysis project Ga0209013, IMG submission 187291) | Oil polluted marine microbial communities from Coal Oil Point, Santa Barbara, California, USA - Sample 2 (SPAdes) (version 2) | ecosystem: Environmental > Aquatic > Marine > Oil seeps ...
GGTGGCGGGCGTGTTTAACGACAATTCGCCGGTGGCGCTTACGCTGGCCGGCACGTCCGAGGTGATGATCACCGACGACCGGACGTTGATGGAGTGGGCCGAGGGGCTGCGGGTGAACGTGGGTAGCGAGGGCCACGTGCCTGTCGTCGGACAGGACGGCATCCTTGCCCTGGCTGACGAGATCGACGGCGGGAGCTTCTGACAGGCTAGTCGGAGACCTTCCGGGCGTTCTTCCGCGCCTCGTCCCACTGCTCCCTGGTCAGGTATATGGGCAACACTCGGTTGGGACGCTCCTCATCGGCGACCGCGATCCAGATGCCCAGGACATAGACCGGGTGATCGACCTGGAAGCTGGCCTGGATCGTCCGTTCCTTCCGGGGCAGGAGCTGATCGGTGGCGCTGTACGCGGCGAAGGTGCTCACCAAGGCGGTCATGACTTTTTCTTCCTGGATTTCCAGACAGCGCAGTCCCTTCCTTGCCATGCTTTTGTGGGATAGAACCTGGCCCAGAAGGGAATCTTGCGTTTGCGAATATTGTGTAGACAGTCTCCATTCTCAGGGTTAGGCCCGCGTGTCAGGCCTCCCGGTGGCATTCTTCGGAATGGATCGCTATGGATCTTCCAGTGCTTGCAGCTATCGCATCGTTTGATTTCGCTCATGGTCCCTTTCTCATCATGTGTCCGTAGCAGGGAGTCAGAAGAGTAGATAGGCGGCGATGGCCCCGGCCAGGAAGGTGATCCACGTTCCCACCCGCTCGGAGTCCGGCGGCGATTCTTCCATCTCCAGGGCACAATCCTCGCCGGTACCATCGGTGATCCTGACGCGTACGATGTAATCCACATCACCGTCCCCCAGGCGCGTCGTCACTTCGTCCGCCGCCTCTGCCAAGGTCATGGGCAGGGGCTCCCCTTGCGATGGCTCACAGGGCTCCTCAGCGAGTGCGGCGCCTGCCGCCCAGGCCTCGGGCATCTGTTGGTGCAGTGGCGGGACGCGGGTCAGCCTACGGCGCGCGTTCAGTTCGACGACGGTGCTCACGAGGGGACCGTCCAGACGCCCGTAGCTATAGGGAGATCGTCGAACTGAACCGGCTCGTGGCGAATGCCGCGGACTTCGCGTAGGTAGATCCTTTCGCCGTGCTCGCCATAGTACATGCGGATAGTAGGATCGTTCGGGAGTTCCTTGGATGCGTCCACTCTCTGCGTTCGCTCGTACTCGATGATGCTGCACCAGATCAGTAGGTCAGGTTCGCGCAGCAGGAGGAGGTGATTGTCGTCTCTGACGTAGCCCTTAGGTGCCCTGGCCCACGTGAACCCACGCTCCTTACAGGTCTCGGTATCAAGTTGAGTCTCGGTATGAAGCTCGACGGTTCGTTTCTCAATCATCGGGATGCCCTCCGCGTCGGCCACAGACGCACCGGGATACGATTGACAGCGATCCGGCCCCGCCGTGCATCCCTGCGTCGGGACAAGGACTCGAAGACTCCGCAGAACAGTCCGAGGACTGTCAGGAAGCCGCCAAGGAAAACAGTGAGAAGGAAGAGATTGTCCAGGCTCATGTTACGTCTCTCAGGGTTATATTGATTTGGTACAATTCCGAAATGGAAACATCAGCGCCTCACGACCGGACCGGTTTGCTACTGGTCATCGACACCTTCGGAAGCCAGGCCGCGTTGGCCGAGTTCTGCGCCGTGACGCCGCAAGCGGTGAGCGATTGGGCGACGGGGACAGGCCAGATTCCTCTGAAGCATGTCGAAGCGATCAGCCGGAGAACTTCCTTAATCCCCGCAATGATACGCCCCGATCTCGCCCCTATCCTCCGGACGACCGTAGTCGATTAGAATCGAACGTCGGCATAGGTTGGGTCAACCGTCCGCTCACTACAGCTTCGCGATGCGCCTTGAAGTAGGACAGCGCTACCCGGATACCCCGACTGACATTACCTTCCCCGAGTTCTTTTGCGACATCCAGCAGTTCCTTTGAAACGGTGATGTTCGTTGGGCGGGTCTTGCCGATCATGCTGGCCTCCGGTAGTTATGTATATAACGGGAAAGAATCCACATAGTATACGCATAGTACCTTGTAGTCAACGATTTACGCAGCTACGCGTGCGCCGAGCTTTCGCTGTTTATAGGCCTCTAGCGCAGCCTGCAACCGCTGCTGATCATCCTCGTTACCTTCTAGCGATTCCAGCGACTCTCTCAGACGCTGTCGATCCCCGTCTTCGTTCTCCAGTGCCTCCAGAGCGTTTCTCAGGCGCTGCTGATCCACCTCCTTATCGTCCAGCACTCCCTTGACCACCAGGTCCACGGTATCGCGTGCCATGATGCGGTGGATGATGACGTAGGGAGACGGCTGCCCCTGGCGTCGCAGGCGCGCGCAGGTCTGGAGGTACTCCTCGAGGTTGTAGTCCTGGCCGAAAAAGGCCAATTGGTGCCCGCCGAACTGAATGTTGAGCCCGTGGCCGGCGGACTTCGGGTGGGCCAGCAGCAGATCGTAGGTGCCACGGTTCCACTCGTTGATGATCTCCAACGCCGCGGTGTCGCTCACGCCGGGGCCGATGAAGGCAACACTGTACTTCCCATCGTACCGGGCCTTGATGCGCTTCATGTCCGCCACATAGACGTAGGCGCAGAAGATGGCCTGGCCGGCAGCCTCCTCCATGATGTCGTCCAGGGCTTCCAGTTTCGCGTCGTGGACGTTATGAACCTTGCGCGCGTCTTCGGTGTCGATCACGGCGCCGTTCGCCACCTGTCGGCACTTGGTGGTCAGGGCAGCCATGTTTGTGATGCTCAGCTGCGTGTCGCCGATGTCGGCAAACATCTCGGTCTCGAGCGAGTCGTATATCGCGCGGGCTTTCGCGGGCAGATCCACAATCACGTCGTTGTAGATGTAGGGCGGCAGATCGAGGTACCGGTCGGCCTGGATCGAGAACGTGATGTCCGCAATCTTCCCCTGAATCTTCTCCCGTGCGCCTTTCATCGGTACGCGTTTACGCGTATGAAAGTCTTGGTGGAAATACCAACTCTGGTAGTCGGTTTGTTCCGTACCGAGCCGCGCCCCGTCGTCCAGAGCGAGCATCTGTCCGAAAAGATCCCAATAGCCGTTGGGGGTGGGAGTGCCTGTAAGTCCTACCCGGAGCGGGAAGTGATCGATCATCCGGTAGCCCTTGGAGTTGGGCGTGAACCAGGGTTTGATGCGGGTTCCTTCCGAGTTTTTCACACGGGTCAGCTCGTCGAAGACGATCATGTTGAAGGGTAGGGGGCGACCACGCCGGAGGAACACTTGGTTGAGCCGGGTGAAGAGCCAGGGGAGCGCTTCATAATTGATGACCCAGACGTGGTGCGGGGTCTGCAGGTTACGGACCAGCGTACCCTTGTTCGTTCCCCGCAGGATGTTGACGCGCAGGTGCGCGGTCTGCTCCCAGATCTCCGCTTCCTGTTTCCAGACCGTCTCGGCCACGCGCCGCGGAGCCACGATCAGGACGCCGTAGATCAGGCAGAAGTTGAACAGATCGGCGATGGCAGTCAGAACGGAGGCGGTCTTGCCGGTCCCCATGTCCATGAAGAGCGCGGAGCGCCAGTGCGTAAGGATATGGTTGACCGCATCTACTTGGTAGTTGTGCAGATCGACACGGGTAAGCATCAGAGCGCCTCTCGTGCACGGGCCAGGCTTTCGGCATCGGACTTGGCCAGGAGCGTGGTCAACATCGTTTCTTTTGTGCGCAAAGCTTTTGCCAGCGCGACGAGCGTCTGCGACTTGGTCAGTTGACCGTCCGTATGCAACTCGTCGGCCAGCTTGATTAGGTCACTTGCGATCTTGTTCAGTGTCATTGGGTACTCCAGTCAGGACGAATTTCAAAACGATGTCCCGCAACTCCAGGTAGAGATCCATGATCGCCTTGCCGGCGGCGATGTCGTCGACGACATACACCACGTTCCCCGCTTTTCGGATCTTCTCGTGCTTACGGTGCTGCTCTCGTTCATGCGCATCCGCCGGAAACTTGGCAGCCAGTCCCGGTCGCTTGTATTCGATGAAGAAGGCCCACCCGAGCGGTGGCACGATGTGAAGCCGGTCGGGCTCGGCCCGGTTGTTGGGTGACAGGAACTTGCGCACCCAGATGCCCTTGCGCCGCGCGTAGCGGCAGCATGCGTCCTCTACGTCAGCCTCCAGCAGCCGCTTGCGCGGCTCGGGCATGGCCGAGGGTGGCGGCGGTGATGGAGGTGGGGATTTAAAGGGGCCGCTCATCCCAGCCAGTGACTTCCGGGGCGGGGGGCGTTCCTGCTCGATTTCCCGGCCCTGCGTGTACGCGAGCTTTTATGTCTTGCTCCGCTTTCGCTTTGAGTTCGCGAAGTTGCTCGGGAGATGCGGGTGCCGGGATGGGCGGCGGTGCCCGCGTTGCCATCGGAGGCGACACCGTACGAGCGACCTCGTTGTCCATGATCTCGCCCAGGCAGGCAGCGTATCCGGCGATGTCGATGGCCGAATCGGCGTCCTTCGGGCGCAGTGCGATCCGAGCATTTTTCACCAGTATCATCATGGCGGCTACGTCATAGCTGTCGAATTTGATACGTTCGATCTGCAATGGGACAGCGGTGTTGCCCAGTTTCGCCCGGAAGTAGGTGGTCCAGAACTCCCCGATGGTGGTGAAGGAGTCTTCGGGCTCACCGTACTCGGTGTTGCGGTCCTTGGTGACATATTGTGCGGCACGGGCCAGGAGTTCTGCGCGGGTCATGTGCTTGCCTCGTCGGTTGTCGTTAGTCTTTGCGGTAGCGCACGTCAGTGTAGCCGTCCGCTCCCAGGAAGAACCGGTCGTCCATCCAGGGCGCTCTGGCGGTCATGTAGCCGATCAGCCGTTCCAGCGCGGCGGTGTCCCAGACGTTGCTGAGCGACATCACCTCGTCGTAGACGTCGCCGATGACTTCCAGGCCTTTGTCCGCTTCGGCCTTCTCCAGCCCGTACCACATCGCGTCCCGGCAGATCGCCTGGGTGTCGTTCTCGGCCAGCATGCTGCCGGGTGCCGAGATGAGCTGCCACTTGCTGCCCCCGGACTGTTTCTGGTTGTTGCCGTAGTAGTACAAGGCCTCGTCAATCGTGAAGGTCTTGCCCCTGCGCGGCGTGATCGTCTTCGGGCCGATGTACGGCTTGTAGTAGCACAGGTGGCGACCGGAGGGGAGCCGGCAAAACAGGAAGCTGCCGTCGTACCAGTAATCGATCCGCGGCCAGGTCTTGTAAGTGTATTCCCGGTTGGTGTACCCGGTGCAGGGGTCTTGCCATTCGGTGCAACTGTCGACCGCGTAGGCGTGAAACATCCGCCCCGGATGCTTGACCGCGTTGACCGCGGCGGTGATTAGCTGGTCCCACAGGTGCGGGATCTCGTGGTAGGTCTGGCGGAAGAGCGCCACCTGGCGGTAGGCCTCGTCCTCGTCCAGCTCCACGCCGTAGCCGGTGGCATAGTCCACCAGCGCGCCGCCGGACATGCCGTAGCCGGCACCTAGGACGCAGGGCTTGGCGTAGGTCCGTTGATCCTTGGAAACGTCGTCGTAAGCGATCCCGTTGGCTTCGGAGGCGAAGGTCTTGTAAGTGTCGCGGCCCGCGAAAAAGATGTCCAGGATCTTGTCGCAGCCGGCCAGCCATGCCAGGCCGACGCTCTCGATGGACGTCAGATCGGCCACGGTCCACCGCTTGTCCGGTGGCGCCAGCAGGCTCGCCCGGATGCACCATGAGAGCGTGGTCAGGACCGGGTTCTCCGGGTGCATGACGTTGAACAGCGCGTGATCGCCGTGGCGCATGTAGGGGATCACGTGCTCGGGGTGCTTGAGCCGGGGGCGAACGAGGTTAGCGGGGTTGATCACCCGCCCGGCGACGCGGCCTGTGCGCGAGGCGCCGTAGAATTGCCAGATATTGCGGAGGCGGTCGTCGTCGCTGGCAGTACGGTTCATCGCCGCGAACTTTGCTGTGGAGTTTTTGTTCAGGTCCAGGCGCATCTGTAGCGCGGTGATGACTTTCTTATGGGACTCCGCTTCCTTTTCGGCAATGGTCGGATCTCTCAGGTGTGTCTGCAGGTAGAGGATCTCGTCGCGCACCGTGGCCTTCTGCAGATCGAGTATCTCGCAGCCCTGGTCCTCCAACCATTTCTTCAGCTGGTTGCGGCTGTTCGGATTCTTGAGCCGGGTGTGATCGACCATTCGAGACATGATCCCGCCCTTCTCGACTTCGACAATCTGCTCGGCGCCGACGACAGCGGCCCGGTCCATCGGCACGCCGCGCGCATTGATGCGCCGGTAGATCAACTCTTGGCGCAGGATGTTCTGAATCGACGGGCGCATCCAGTCCTGGTCGAGCCATTGCAGGAGGAATTCCAGCAATTGCTCGGAGACATTCACGTCGTCGCCGCAGTAGACGCGGAAGGCTTGCCAAAGCTCGGGGTATTCGTACCACGGGGTCAGTTGCTTTGAAAATACGGAGATGCACTGCGATCCTTGCGGGTGCTTCTGCGCGTTGATCCCGGTCTGTCGCAGGATGTCGTCGAGTCGTCCGGCGAAGCCCAGGACGTAGGCCAGGATCTGGATGTCGAGCCACTTGTTCATCGGCGTGAGGTAGCCGAGCTTGGCGAGCGCGTTACGGTCGAACTCGACGTTGACCGCACCGAGCATGCACTCTTCCGGCGGCGCCTGGATCGCCTTGATGAACGCTGGATGCAGTCGATCCCTCCGGGCCTCGAAGTCCGCCAGGAACGGCGGCAGGGGGTCCCGGAAGGGTTTGTAGGCGAGCATGAAGACGCGCGTGCTCGGGTCGGCCCAGTAGCGCGCGCCGCCTTCCTGCTTAAGGTCGCACTCCGAGCCGGTCTCGGAGTCGGCGATCCACAGTTGCTTGGTCAGTCCTAATATCATTTCGACAACGGCGGCAGCGGACCATCGGGAAGACCGCCGCTTTTCTCTCGTCGGTTCTCAACAAGGACCAGCACCACCACGGTGGCGATGGCGATGACTACGACCAATCCGATGACGGCGAAGACCAGCAATAGCGCGAAGAGCGCATCCGGAATGGGGGGCATTAGCTACTCCTCCTCCCAGGATGGTTTGGTGTCGTCGTACATGCCGCGGTTGGCACGATCAACGCAGTTACGCAGGGATTTGCCGTAGGTGATCCGGTCATAGCCGTGCCCGTCGAGCCAGGTGAGTCGGTAGGGTGTTTTCTCTTCCAGCGTTAGCCGGAAGTGCGTGGAGTGTTCCTGTAGCCACTCGATAATCTGAGAATCGGATATTGTTACCGGGGCCTGGACATCAGTCATCAGGGGTCTCCTCGTTGGTAGGTGATGGCATCACCGAGGCAAAATGATCGTCGCCCTCGTCGCCCTCCCACGCGCCCAATCCGCTCTTGCGGTACTCCCGGACTCTACCCTCGAAGAAGTTGACCTCCTGGTTGAGCTGGTACTCGGCCACCCAATCCATGGGGTATGCCTCGTTTTCGGAGAACGCCGGCTTGATGCCCAGCTTGGAGAGATTGACGTTCGCGAAATGGCGATAGTGCGCCATGTAGTCTGTGGAAGTTATACCGAGCACGCTGTTGCAGACGTCCTCGGCGTAGCGCTGTTCCAGGTGGGCGCCCTTGACGACCATGTCGGCGATCTGTCGCTGGACTCCGGACGTGTAGGCCTCCGGGTACTCTGCGATCAGCGTGTTGATCACCTTGATCCAGAAACCGAAGTGTCCGGCTTCGTCGCGCTGGATGTATTGGAACATCTCGGTCGTACCGGGCAGCAGCCCGCGTCTTCTCAGCGCGTAGATCCAGTTGAAGCCCTGATAGAACCAACCGCCTTCCATGACCAGCGCCCAAAAGGCGAGGCAGACCATGAACTTCCCGATGGCGCGGAGGGAATGGTGGTCGTCCATCCGCAACTCCAGCAGCTTGCGGTGGAATTCGTAAGCGTAGACCACCTTGTCGTAGAGCGAGCGCTCGTGGAGAAATCGCTGGTAGACCGAGTCCTGATCGAGGGCGAGACTTTCGATGACGAGCTGGTACGCCCAGGTATGGATGGACTCCTCGTCGGTCTGCCGCGCGAGATACATTGAAGCCTCCGGGCAGGTGAGGTGGCGCTCGATGCCTTCCTCCAGGTTGCCCATGACCACCAGGTCCTGCGTGGTGAGCATCGACAGAGCCCAGTCGTACATCCACCGCTCCTCCTCGGTGAGCTTGTGCAGATAGTCCAGGCGATCCTGTCCCATCTGAATGTCCAGGGGCGTCCAGTGGTTGGCCTGGGCGTCCTGGTAGGCGTCCCACATCCACTCGTATTTCAAGGGGAAGAGTTGCTGACTGGGCTGTCCCAAGATGAGCTGTTTATCCTTGGCGGGGAGGGGTAGTCCGAATTCGGGTAGTTTCACTGATCTACTCCATGGGTAGGGTTGCTTGATTCTGCTGGCGCCTTCTCGCTATCCTTTGCCTTCGCCCGTGCCGCTTCCTCGGCTCCCTCGTTTAGCCGATGCCACACCTCCGCGGCCTGGTTGGCTGCGGCAATGCACCACTTCAGTTCCAGGTTCATGGACTCGCGCGTACGTGGGCGATCACGATTGCGATTGCTTTCCCAGATCACCTTGAATACAGAGATCCAGATTGCGGGTTCGTATGCGGTCTTCATCTGAACTCCAGCGGCTCGTTAGCGGCTGCGGCAGCGCGGCAGCCGGCGATGAACTTCCGCAGGGTGACTTCCCAACCTCCTGCCCGGAGTAGGTGACCCCACGCAGGGGATTCCTTGTCGATTTCCCCCATCGCGGGTAGGAACATCTCCAGTTCGTTGGCGACCAAGATGCAGTCTTCCGGGGAGATCTCACCATCGCAGTCCGAATGATTGAAGAAGATCGTCAAGCCGGGGTGGTTCGCCGGGCTCCAGTTGTCCCCGGAGTACCAGAGCGTATCGTCCAGCTCCGGATCGTCGTGTGGCGGGTAGCTTCCGCCTGTGGCTTTCGCCAGCCCATTGCGGAATCGGTTGAAGGCTGAATAAGCGCCAGAGAAGGCATCGTGAGAAACATCCAGTCCCATGGTTATGCTCCGATGATCGGTGAACCTGCCGGGAATCAAACCCGGCTCGCCAGATTGAAAGTCTGGTGCCCTAATCGATAGGCTACAGGTTCAGATAAGTCTATTGCAGCGGCTTTTCTGCAGGGCCGGGGGTCGTTACCAGATCGGTGTTGAATTGGGGAAGATTTATTACCCGCTTTTGATCGCGGTGAACCTCTATCTGATTGACGTCATACCAGTGCCCCGGTAGCCGCTCTTTACCGGACACTGCGGCGGGTGTAATGATCACCTGAACGCAGCCGTACAGATCGAAAGATGTGGAGGTAATTACCCCGGTAAACCCGGTCACCTTGTCGGTTGCAGGGAAGCCGAGTAACTCGACTACGCTTTCTAAAAGTCTCAAGTTCATGATTTTTCCTCATAGATGATGTCAATTCGCTCGCCGGTTTCGTCCACCCAAGCGATGTTGACAGGACGTATCACGGGATCTCCATCCGTATAGGTCATTCCTTCCGGGGGAGGTCCCTTTATACCGCAACAAGTCAACCCCGAAAGTCTGCGTTTGTGTAGCCAGGCATCCAGGGCAGGCTTGTTGGCGATTACGATCACTAGGTACGACCTTGAATCTGCGATGCAGGGGCCGGCCAAACAGCGCACTTCGGCTTCGGTTCTTCCTCCAGCTCCGCGGCTCGGGTGCTCGGTGTCCTCACGGGCTGTCCCATTCGGCGGCGACTGCACGTGTAGCACGATTTGATCCCTCGTTGGACTTTGCGCTTGATCAAAGTGTGCGACATGGTTTCCACCTTGTCGCAGCAGCCCCGCGAGACGTTATAGATTGTCGTGCCCGCGTGCTCGGTGTGCTTTTTCACGCTGAGCACCGTCAAGTTAGCTTCCGGAATGTAGGTATCGTCCGGATACGTTAAAAATGTTCGCATGATGATTCAGCAGCAGCAGCTCAGGTCCCGCCCCGGTCCGATAAAACAAGCACGTCGTATCGTTCCCTTAGCAAAAACGAACCGCCCTCATAGTTGATTGCGATTCAAGGGGTGACCAGGACGGGAGTTTATAATAGGTCCCGTCATCGGATACCCATCCGAGCGGCTTCTTCTTTCCCCAAAAGAAACCTAACCGATGACGGGATGTCGGGTCAGAACGGTCCGGTGATCGGATTGCCCTGGGCGTCGTAATAGACCACCCCTGCATCTGCGACCGGAGTAGCGGTAGCACCGGGAGCGGCGGCAGCGGCAGCGGCAGCCTGTGCAGCGGCAG
>Ga0209013_10006099_pt1 | contig 10281 bp, 10 predicted proteins | sample Cruoilmetagenom2_FD_187291 | JGI IMG/M metagenome (GOLD analysis project Ga0209013, IMG submission 187291) | Oil polluted marine microbial communities from Coal Oil Point, Santa Barbara, California, USA - Sample 2 (SPAdes) (version 2) | ecosystem: Environmental > Aquatic > Marine > Oil seeps ...
GACAGTTAACCTTATTCAATTCCACATTCCGCATTCCCAATTCCGAATTCAAATACCTCTGTCTTCTGTCCGCGTTAAGACTTCCGGGCATATTTCTCCCTGATGCGCTTCTCTACCACCGGCGGCACCATCCCTTTGATGTTGCCGCCGAACTGGGCTGCTTCCTTTATAATTGATGAACTGGTATATATCCAGCGCATGCCGGTCATCAGGAAAACCGTTTGAATCTCACGGTTTAGACGACGATTCATCAACGCCATCTGAAACTCATACTCAAAATCCGACAGGGCGCGCAATCCCCGTAATATACCCTGGGCGTTGCACTGAGCAGCATAGTCCACCGTAAGACCATCAAATGTTCCGATTTCGACATTGGAAAATTTTTTCAGGCACACCTCCAACATCTGCATCCTTTCTTCAAGGGCAAACAGGGATTGCTTGCCGGGATTGGTCAATATGGCAACGATAATCTTATCGAAGAGTTTCAACCCTCTTTCAATAATATCCAGATGACCATTGGTGACGGGATCAAATGAACCGGGATAAATGGCTGTTTTTGGCATGTCGATCAATCCTTTTTGTTGGCAGTGGTCAGCATCGAGCAACATGATATACTCAAGATCTTATTGTGCTCGATCTCGTATTCGATCGGTCTCACCTCGTGCTTTACAAACTCCATTTTTCGATTACGCGCACAAGGACGATGAGTCAATTTTAATCCCGGCAGGCAACCCGCACCCAGAGACCAGTAACAAGTGACAAGTAACGAGTAACAAGTAGGGTCGGCCTCCGTGCCGACCAGTGGTCGGTAAACAGCGATCGGCAACGCGCACCCCGTAACCCGCACCCCGCAACCCATCCGTTCAATCCCAAATCCCAAATCCGAAATCGAAAGGTCCTCATACCACATGATTTAAAAATGAAACAAGGGTTTTTCCGTATCGGCGCCGATCGACAATTTCAAACGGCAGCCGCTCCGGGGCGACCGGCTCCCGGTGCGAATGCTCCACGATGATGCGAGCTCCGTTTTCTAAAGCATGACTGGCGTGAAGATGGCCCAGGGCGGGAGCAATCAACTTCTTGTTGTAAGGCGGATCCATGAAAATCAGATTGAAGGTAAACGACAATGAATGTAGACAATTTAAGTTTCTGGTAAGGTCCCAGCGTATGACTCGGGTGGGGCTTTCAAGGGGAAGGCTATCCAGATTTTCTCGCAGGACGGCGATCGATTGGCTGTTGATATCGATAAAAACGGCTGATTCGGCGCCACGGCTCAGGGCCTCGATGCCGAAGGCTCCCGTGCCGGCAAACAGGTCCAGCACTGTTGAGCCGCGAACCTGGAAGGCAATAATATTAAAAATCGCCTCCCGTGTTCTATCGGCAGTGGGTCTCGTTTTCGTACCCCTGACCGACCGAAGTTTTCTGCCTTTCAGTTTCCCACCGATAATTCGCAATTATATTTCCTCAATGGAAACTATTTAAAGTTTTTGATCTTTTTATGCAAATAACTGCGCCCGACCCCAATGGCCTCAGCCGTTTTGGTGACATTGTTCTGGTGCTGGGCAAGTTTTAGATTGATAAATTCTTTTTCAAATGCCAGCTTAGCCTCCCGGAGGTCGTCCACTTGGAAAAGTTGGGAGTCGGCCGAATCGGACTCCAAACAGGCGTCCAGGTTATAAGCAGCCGGTATATCTTTTCTGTCAATGGCGTCGGTATCCACCATTATCGCCAGGCGCTCTACCAGATTTTTAAGCTCCCTGATATTTCCCGGCCAGGCGTATTTGCTCAGAATGTCAAGTGCCGCGGGAGTGATCTTTTTTCTTTTGCTGCGATTTTGAACCGCAAATTCCTCTAAAAAAGTATCCACCAGAACGGGTATATCGTCCAGTCGCTGCCTTAACGGCGGAACTTCTACGGGGAAAACGTTCAATCGGTAAAAAAGATCTTCCCTGAACCGGCCCTTTTCAATCTCTTCTTCAAGATTTTTATTACTGGCCGCAATGACCCTGACATCAACCCTAATGGTCCGGCTGCCGCCAACGCGTTGGATTTTTTGTTCCTGAAGCACTCTCAATATTTTGGCCTGGGTTTTAAGACTCATATCCCCGATTTCATCCAGGAAAATTGTTCCACCGCTAGCCAACTCGAATCTGCCGATTTTTTTGGTGGTCGTCTCCGAAAATACCCCTTTTTCATGGCCGAATAGTTCACTTTCAATCAGGTCCTCCGGAATGGCCGCACAACTGACATCGATCAGCGCCTGGTCGGCACGCGGGCTCAGATGATGTATGGTCCGGGCGACAAGTTCCTTGCCGGTGCCGTTTTCACCAATGATTAATATCCAGGTATTGGTTGGAGCGGCCTTGGCAATATTCTTTTTTAGTTCTACTGCCTTGAAGCTGTTTCCATTTATGGAATTTTTTTCCAGCGATTTCTTGCGCAGATATTTATTTTCTTCTTCAAGATTTCTAAAATTTAGGGCATTGTTAATTGCCACGATGACTTTGTCGATAGACAATGGTTTTTCAATCAAGTCGTATGCGCCGAGCTTGGTTGCGTTCACGGCGGTTTCAATGGTTCCGTGCCCGGTAATAATAATTACCTGAATGGTTGGGTTTTCTTTTTTGATTTCTTTTAAAGTTTCGATGCCGTCAATACCCGGCATCCAAATATCCAGCAAAACAAGATCAGGTGATTCGATATCAATGATTTTAAGGGCCTCGTAACCATTGGCGGCCGTGGTTACCTCAAAGCCTTCATCGGTAAGCAGGCCGCTCAAGGTTTGCAGTATGGACGGCTCATCATCAACAATTAAAATAGAGGGAAACATAAACTGTAGCTCCTTGGTCAGTCTGGATTACAAAAATTGTTGTAGTTCAAAAGTCCTCAAATATTCGATCTTTTAATTGCATAGCGCATAGAGCATAGCGCATAGAGTTAAAACTTCAACCCTAAATCTCCTCCCCGGCACTTCAGTCCTGCTCATGCCCCCTGCTCTTTGCCCCATGCGCTATGCCCCATGCCCTATGCCCCATGCCCTCTGCCCTCTGCCCCATGCGCCCTGCGCTCACACCGGCAACTCAATGACAAATTTGGCGCCATGGGGAATGTTATCCTGAACGCTGATAACGCCGTTATGATCAGCAATAATGGTGCTGACAATGGTAAGACCCAGCCCCATGCCGGTCTTTTTGGTTGAAAAATTAGGCTCAAACAGGCGTGTTTTGTCCTCATTTGAAATTCCCGGACCATTGTCGGCAGCTTCAATTCGAATTCGCTTTAAAATAGGGTCATGGGAAACCGCGAAGGAAATGATCCCGTCTTGTCTGATTGCGCCGATGGCATTGTCAATCAGGTTGATTAAAGCCTGCTTTATTTGCTGTCGGTCCAGATTTAGCGGCGGGATGTCGCCGGTATTCTGAATTTCAAATTTAATATTGGGATGCCCTTCGCGGTATAAAGCGATGGTTTCTTCGATCGTCATGACTAAATCACAGGGTTTGGGATTGGCGCTTGGAAAGCGGGCGAAAGATGAAAATTCATTCACCAGATTTCGAATCAAATCCACATGATCGATAATGGTCTGAGTGCATTCTGCAAACACCGGTTCACCGATTTGTTTGGAATATTTACGCTTCAGGCGCTGGGCCGAAAGGGTGATCGGCGTGAGCGGATTTTTTACCTCGTGGGCAATCCGGCGGGCAACTTCCCGCCAGGCGGCCATTCGTTGCCCCTTCTCCAGTTCAGTTAAGTCATCGAAAACCATCACGATTCCCATGTGCTGCCCGGTATCGTCTCTCAGGGCACTCACCGTGATTAAAAAATTGCGAGGTCTTCCCTCGATAATAAGTTTTAAAGGCACTTCAATGGATGCATCCCGGGCCGGAGACAAATTCCCCATTATTTCATCGGCCAGATCTTTATTCTGGACGGTCAACATCTTATCGAAGCTTTTGTTCAGGACCTCCTCGGATTTGACACCGAGCATTTTTCCTGCTGATTTGTTAATGGTGGAAACCATCCCGTTGGCATCCAAGGTGACCACACCGGCAGAGATGCTTTTGAGAACGAATTCCATATAATGGCGTTTTTCTTCAATTTCGATGTTTTGATCCCTGAGTTTGCGCGCGGACAGTTCCAACTGCTCTCTGCTGGATCTCAGGTCCCTGGTCATTTTATTAAATGAGTTCACCAGGCTTCCAATTTCATCATCGGCAACGGAACCGATGGTGAAACTAAGCTCACCCTCGGCAACCCTGCGTGTCCCTTCGGCCAGGTCTCTGATGGGTATGCTGATGGTCTTCGCCAGGTAAAATCCAAACCAGATGGCACAAAACAAAACCAGCAATGCCACTATGGAAAGAGAAATAAAATAAGTAATTTGGACAGGTTTTTTATATAGTTTAATTTGCTGGTATTCTTCAAAACCGTCTGATATGGATTCCAGATTCTGATACAGATCCGGCGGGATCAGAATGGTCACCACCACAAAGCCGTCAGCCTCCGATGCTTTGACACCAAAAGGAATCGTGCCGATCGTTTTAATCAATTCACCGTAGGGAATTTCCTGGGTGATGGATCGTACGCCGTTGCCGGCTGTCTCCTTTTGCAGATTTTCTGCTGAAACAAGACCAACATTTTTGTTTTCCAGTTCCGGGGCCAGCGAAAACGAGAGGCGTTGAGTGTTGGCGGCATAAACTTCAACCCCGTCAAGATTAAATTCCCGCTGGACCACCTTGATATACTGGGACAGGGCTTTTTCGTTCTTGGGGTCGAGCAGATTTTTGGTTTTTAGCTGGTATGAAATTCTTTCCAGAAAAAACAGATTGTTATCCTCAACCCGGTCATAAACCTTGCCGCCGACCCGTAGCGAGTTTTCGAGGGCCTGCTCGACGGGAACATTGAACCAGAATTCAATGCTGCTCGTAATAAAGTTGATTGAAAAGAAAAATAATACAACCGTCGGAACAATTGTCAGCACGATGAATGCCACAACAAGTCGGGTTCGAAGCTTGGCCCCCATGACCTTTCGCCGACGGTCTAAAAGTAATTTCACTAGATTCCTGAAAACCAGAAATATCAGCAAAATAAGCAGCAACAGGTTGATATTGATCAGGGTAAACATCAGAATGGCGTTGGAGACGGGAATATCGGCACCAAAACGAATGGTCCTGGTTTCGACAAACGTCAGCAGGGCGACAACCAATATGATAACAATGATGAGAATGCCTTCACGCCTCCGGCGTTTGCTGTCGGCATCTCTATCAGATCTTTTATTTCTTCTGAATATAGAGCTGATCTTCATTTTTGCGGGAGGGACAACGCTTGGTAATTATACATTTCGGAATTTCTACAACTATTAATAGATGAAATCAATTGTATACCAATCCGTTTCAATATCCCAAAAAGAGACAAAAAACAGGACATAATGCAAATAATAAGGAAGGGTTTGCTTGTTCACCTCAGCCTTGGTTCTTAGCTGATATTGCTGTCCTTTTTCCAGTTGACCCAGTGGTATGATTTTCAGGCTATTGACTTCGGTCATCCATTTTTGTGCTTCACCAAAGGATTTGGTCACCTCAGGCTCATTTTTTCTCCACGATCGCCGGACAATAAATTCTTTCTTCAGATTGTCGTATTTTATGGTATGGGTGACAATAATGTCGGCAATATCCTTGTCCAACCACATATTGCGAACGCTGTTCAGTTTGGCTAAAAAGGAAAAAGTTGCCGGTACGCCACTTAATATCGCCTTTTTCAACTTTTCATTGAAGGCACCTTCCAGATTCAGGTATAAGAGCAGGTCGTCACGGGTATTGGACACAGTAATATTGGTTAGCGACGCCTCCTGTGCAAATGCAGCCCCATGGCTCACCAGAAACATCACGGTCACGAGTGTACATATTATCTGCTTTCTGAACAAAAATGTCATAAAAATAAGCTATACCGTAAACTGTATTTCAATACCCGATTCTTTTGAAAATCGCACACCTGCCTTCAATTAATCGCTAAAATAACAAACGCCACTGTAAACCACCAGCGGCACTTAACAGTATATATTTATTAGATATCGGCTGATTTCGGGAATTGATCGTGGCAGGGATTACAATAGTTTGAAATCGGAAACGAACAAGTCATGCTCAAGCACCCGCCAAAGATTGGATGTGATACTGATCCCGATTCTACCCCTATTTATTAATATAAGAATCCAACCTAAATAGCAAGTGATTTTGCTGTCTTGGAAGGTATGATGGCGGGTTCTTGCAGGGTTTGGGTTTGCCAGGACGCCTTTTCATTGAAGAATCTTTCAAGGAAGGCATGATTGAATGCGTGGCCCGATTTTCTGGTGACGATATGACCCAAAATCGGCATGCCGAGCAGGGACAAATCACCGATGCAGTCCAACAATTTGTGGCGAACAAACTCGTCCTGGTATCGCAGCCCCTCATCGTTTAATACATTTTTTTCGTCGATTACCACCGCGTTATCCAGCGACCCGCCCCGGGCGAGTCCGTAATGCTTCATGTACTCGACCTCATGCAGAAAACCAAATGTCCGGGCGTTGGAAATTTCACGTTCGAATACATGATCAACGACTTCTATGGAGCAAGATTGGCTGCTGATGAGGGGATGCTCGAAATTTATATTGCAGGTGATTTTAAAAGTGGCGGCCGGATAGGCGCCTACAAATTTACCATCCTCCTCGAGCTCAATGGGTTCTTTGAGCACAAAAAAGTGCCGCGGGGCATCGAGTTCGCGGATACCTGCTTCCAGTATCATCCGGGTGAACGGTCCCGCACTGCCGTCCATTACCGGTACTTCGTAGGAGTCGAGCTCGACAACGACATTGTCAATGGATAAACCGGCGAAACAGGCCATCAAATGCTCAATGGTGGACACAATTACACCATCTGAACCGATAACCGTGGCCAGGCTGGTGTCCACTACGCAATTAAAACGGGCCGGGATGGCGGGGTTGTCCGGCAGGTCTTTTCTGATAAATTTTATCCCGTGGTTGGGAGATGCCGGTTTCAGCGTCAAGTGAACGGCCTTGCCGGAATGAAGTCCGACACCGGAACAGCTAACCGCTTTTGCAAGGGTCCTTTGATAGATGGGAAGGGTCATTTAGTATATATATTCAGCGACGGTTTTAATTAGAGACCTTCACAAAATGTTCATTTTTCAAAGGTTTCAATTCTACAAAACAGTCGATAAAGTCAAATTTCCTTAATTATTGGAAATATTAACCAGTTTAGCTGGAAAGTCAACAAAAAGATTGTTCTGCTAACACTGATTTGTTATAGCTTTCCCGGTTCAGGTTCCCTGTCCGCTGATTTCATTATATTTTGAAAATTAAGCGTACAATATAGATAACTCTTTCTTTTGTGTTACCCAAATAGCTGGATGTTAGAAAAACATTCGTGAGCCCAGACATTAAGGAGAAAATTTGCTATCCAAAGTTTTCAGCAGTGCGGTCCTTGGTATAGACGCCTATCGGGTGGAAGTGGAAGTTGACATCACCCCGGGGCTTCCGACATACACCACGGTCGGGCTGCCGGAGGCTTCTGTCAAAGAAAGCAAGGAACGGGTAAAATCGGCCATTGGCAACTCGGGCTACCGCTTTCCCGATGATCGCATTACTGTGAATCTGGCCCCGGCAGCCATAAAAAAAGAGGGAACCGGCTTTGATCTGCCGATTGCCCTGGGAATACTGGCGGCAACCGGTATCATCCCTCAGGAGGTCATTTCTCAATATCTTATCCTTGGCGAGCTCTCACTGGATGGCCGTGTAAAACCGGTAAGAGGGTCCTTGCCCATGGCCCTGGCGGCCAAAGAAGCCGGTTATAAGGCCATCATGGTTCCCTTTGACAATAGCCTCGAAGCATCGGTGGTCACCGATATAGACGTGCTGCCGGTCAAAACCCTGTCCCAGGTGGTCGCCTTTTTAACCGGTTTTTCCCGGATAGCACCGGAAAAACCGGACATCAGCAGTCTATTTGAAAAGGACGGCCGTTTTGAAGTTGACTATGCCGAAGTCATGGGCCAGGAGCATGTCAAACGGGCGCTGGAAATTGCCGCCGCCGGCGGCCATAATTTGCTGATGATCGGCCCGCCCGGATCGGGAAAAACCATGCTGGCTAAACGTTTGCCGACAATTCTGCCGCCTTTTATTTTTAAAGAAGCAATTGAGACCACTAAAATATTCAGTGTGGTGGGACTTCTGGAAAAAGAACAGGCCCTGGTCACCCGGCGGCCGTTTCGTTCTCCCCATCACACCATCTCTGATGCCGGACTTATCGGCGGCGGGCACATCCCCCGTCCCGGTGAGGTGAGCCTGGCGCACAACGGGGTATTATTTCTGGATGAGCTTCCCGAGTTTAAAAAGCATGTGCTGGAAGTTCTGCGCCAGCCCCTGGAAGATTTAAAAGTCACCATTTCCAGGGCCTCAACGACCCTTACCTACCCGTCGAGCTTTATGCTGGTGGCCGCCATGAATCCGTGTCCCTGCGGCTACTTCTCGGACCCCAAGCATGCCTGCCGCTGCACCTACCAGCAAATTCACCGCTATCGATCCAAGATATCCGGTCCGCTGTTGGACCGCATCGACATCCATGTGGAAGTGCCGGCCGTGCCCTACAAAGACCTGATGACCGAATCGACCGCCGAGCCGTCAGCCGATATCGGCAAACGGGTGGCGGCCGCCCGCAACATTCAGTCCAGTCGGTTTTCGCGGGCCAAAATCTACGGCAACGCCCAGATGAGCAGCCGTCACATCAAAACCCACTGCAAAATCGATGACGCTTCCAGATGCTTACTGGAATCCGCCATCGATAAACTGGGACTTTCAGCCCGGGCCTTTAACCGCGTGCTGAAGATCGCCCGCACCATTGCCGACCTGGAAGCCGAACAAGCTATTCAGGTGGATCACATCTCGGAGGCTATTCAATACCGCAATCTGGATCGGGGCAGTCAGTTTAAATAATCGGTAACCATCAACTGTTTAAAAAAAAGAGGGATCCATGAGTGACTTTAAAGAAAGAGCAAATAACCTACTCCTTGTTCTACTGTCTATCGCCGTTCTGATGTTATTCGTATACTTTCAACAGAGCCGGGAATGGAACCGGACCTTGAAGTCCCGCGATCAAAGAATCAGCACGCTGGATCAAAAGATTGCCGAGTATGAACAGGGACTGGCCAAAGCCCGGGACACCATTGCCGGCCAGGAGGCCGCATCGAAGAACACGGCCGATGATTTAAAATCTGCAAGGGAAATTATCGGGGAGCTGGAATCCGGCAGACAAAAAAATCACAAGATAATTGTCGAGCTGCAGGAGGCTCTTAAGAGAAAAGACAGCCAGGCGGCCGATCTCGATACGCGCCTGTCCGCGATCAAAGACAACACCGGCAAAGAACTTGCCGCCCAAGAGGACCGAATCAGCCAACTGCAGAACATGGTTGGTGATCAGAAACTTCAGTTAACGCAGGCCGAAGAAACCATCCGGCGGGTTCAGGAATCGGAAAATTCGCTACAAAGCAAACTCCAGGCTGCCGACGCAGCTTATACCGATCTTAAGAATGACCATCAGCGCCTTTTAGATGAGCTTGCCGACCTTAAAAATGAAAATTGACCCTCTTTATTATTTAATATCCGGGTCCAAAATATATAAAAGCTGGGATAACTGCCCCGGACTGCTCCCGGTAAAGCATGATACCCCCTATCGGATTCGGTAAAAACAAATTCGCGTTGCTAGGTTAGCGGATTGTCGACCTTATCCTGAGACTTATCTAAAGCCTCTTCTGGAGCCTCTTCCGGCTCTATTGAATCTTTATCTAATTTGCGTTGTCTTTTTTGCTCTTGCTTTAGCTTCCTTGCTAGTTCTTTCTTACGCTTTTTGAATGAGAAATGGGATTTCGCCATATTGTCACCTCGAAGGCCGTTATTCTTGATAGTGATGAAAAAAAAAGGGCATCCCTCTCTATTCGAAAGATGCCCTATTTACTCGGAAGCAAAAGTTAAATCACAGTGACATTAGCTGCGGAAGGACCTTTTTGCCCTTGCTCTATGTCAAAGGAAACCTGGTCGCCATCATTGAGAGATTTAAAACCGCTTGCGTTGATTGCTGAATGATGCACAAACACATCCGGTCCGTCTTCCTGCTCAATAAATCCGAAACCTTTGCGGTCATTAAACCATTTAACAGTTCCATTAGTCATAATAACATTCTCCTTTCATAAAATTTTCAACGTCGCAAACTGGAGGATGCCACTTTGACAAATGGA
>Ga0209013_10006100_pt1 | contig 10276 bp, 4 predicted proteins | sample Cruoilmetagenom2_FD_187291 | JGI IMG/M metagenome (GOLD analysis project Ga0209013, IMG submission 187291) | Oil polluted marine microbial communities from Coal Oil Point, Santa Barbara, California, USA - Sample 2 (SPAdes) (version 2) | ecosystem: Environmental > Aquatic > Marine > Oil seeps ...
TATTTCGATTTCAGTTAAATCCTGCTCAAGTTGTTTTGATCGCATATGGGGGTTAGCTGAAAAATCGAATTGTATACCACAACGGTATTTTTTCTCATGGACTTCAGCATGAGTTACAAAACCGATAACCCCTTCGATCTGATTACTGTGTTCAGAAATTTCGAAAGTAAGTTCTTCACCGGCCTTATATTTATGGTCCGATTCAAAAGCCAGGCCAAAACGACTGAAATCCAGTACCTTGATGCCATCAGGTTGGTGAAGTTTCCCAAAAAAACCTGGGTGTCGGGCTATAACGGAAAGAGCCGTTGGTCTAATAATGCGTCCATGCTGTCTTCGTTCAGCACCTCCAGTTGATGGAGGCTGAGAGATTCCTTCCTGAGCAACGTCATTCACCGCATTTTTTTGTTTGCGATCAATCAAAGGCATAAAATTACCCTAAGTTAAATGTGCCAAGATGAAAAAAATTTAATTATTTATTTTATCTATGTAAATGCATGGAACATGAAATAGGCGTTTGCATATAAAACATTCTGGTATTTACACATATATAAATATACTACGCTTATTTTTTCTTAAAGTCCTATATTACGTCACACTTTATTTGGAGTTAATGTCAGATTTGTGTTCTAAATTTGCGTAGTGTAATCGTTTGTTAATTAATGTAAAAAAGTATTTCCTGGTTTAAATATAATAATATTGCGGCAACATTTTGTGAAAATTATAAAAAGCCACAAGTTTGTTATGAATGATAATTTTGAGTTTAAAATGTTGATATTATGTCTCACATAAAACGAGAGTTTTGTGAAAAGCATAATCATAGTTGGTAAATGCCCTCATGAAATTTAAATAATATGGATTTTAATTTTTTTGGCACAAACGTATCCAAAGGTTTGTTTATTGTATTTTTACAAATCTTGTTTTTTGGTGCTAACGCGCAATCTGATGAGTTGAAAATATACAAGGATCTGGAGTGGAGGTCACCAATTCCAAGATTTCAGGCATTAGGGGTCAATCCTGAGTATTTATATGAATTGGCCAACGAGCAAATTGCACTATTGGTTTACCCTGAAAAAAAATTGAGTATAGGGAGAGCCGGAGATGAAAAAGTTTTTAATAATGCTCGATTTGTCAGTGCTTTTACAGTAATTGATGCGCCTGTAAAAGAAGTAAGAGGGCTAATAAAAGATTACGCAAGATATTCAGATGTGATGCCAAGAACTGAGAAAGCAACAATCATTCAGAAAGCGGGTAGACACAGTTTAGTTGAATATCTTCTAGTATTTAAACTGCCGGTAATGGCTGTAAAAATAAAGTATGTTTTTCAATACACAGAAGAAAATAATGGTGATATTTCAATTCGCATACATGAAGGTAGTGGAGAAGATGGAGCCAGTCGTTGGGAGTTTATACCCTTGGACAATGGCCAGACTTTGTTGGTATATACTACCTGGAATAATCTGGATAATAGTGGATATTTTTTTAAAACAATTGTTAATGCGCAGCCGGGATTAAAAACGACTATTCCTGAAATCTCAGCCATTCTCGCTATTGACGCTATAAAAAAACAATTTATAAAAGATAATAAGAATACTAAAAGCACCAATGATAAATTTCCGTTTATTCAAGAGTTAAAAGCACTAAATAAACCTTCCAATAAGATATTACCTCAAACGCCAGTCTTTAATACCGAAGAAAGAAAGGCAATTGGCTTGCTGTCGGAATTTGGTATGGTTTTGGTACTGCATCCAAAGCGTAATTTTAAGGAAAGTAGTAATAAAGTAACTAAACTTGAATATATAAGTCTAATCAATAAAGTTCATACATCAGTTAAAGACAACCAGGATATGGTATTGGATTTTGATAGCTATGTTGAATTTTTACCTCAGCTTGATCAAATACTTCATAAAAAAACGGGTGCAGGTTTTTATTCGGATTGGTATTTGAAATATAAATTTGGCATTTTCACCTTGCCTGTGCAATTTTCTCTGGACTATTTCTGGCTTGGAAAAGATTCCATTTACTTTTATCTTGATAATGGTGATTTTGAATCCTATTACGGGTCTCTATATTGGTACTCAATAGATAATAAAAATACTGATATTTTTTTTCAATATACACTGGCTATTAATATCGGGAGCGATCTTCCTTTTTCCTTAAAGGTATTGAATAAAATGCCAAGACAATCATTGTTGTCGGGTCTTTTTATGGGAACAAGCTTTGTTGAACCCCAAAAGCAGTGGATAGAAAATCAGAAAAAGATAAAAACAAATAAAAAATAAACCGATGTTCGTTTATAAAATATTTTATTTTTACTTATAAACTGTTCATGTTCTTAGTTTATCTTCCCTACTGGTATATTTTGCAACCCGCCCTCCATGAATCATATAAACAGTGACCTAGCCCGGATATTTCGTGAATTGCCAAGGTGATAACGCCGGGCTGATGCGGCTTCTAGGTTAAAAGGAGCATGTGCGTTCCTTACGTATCAGAACAAGTTAGCATTTGGCAAGCGACGAGCCTGGTACAAACTGTCTTTTCGAATAAATGTAACAATCCAGGCAATCATGTCGGCTACAAAGTGAATTGTAGCGTATTCATGAAATATCCGGACTAGTTGGCTTTAATGTCTTGAGCTGGTTCACCTAAAATATTTAATCAGGTTTAGAATATTTAGGCTTTAATATATAGTTATAAAGCAGTTGTTTATAGTATATATATTTTAAAAATTAATAACATAAGCTTACAAAATTATCACAAAAGGATAGCAGCTTATTACCAAATAAAATCCTAATATAATTAATACGTTGTAAATAAATTTCTAATGATGTGGATTATTTCAAAGTAGGATTGAAAATATAATCTTTTTAGAAAATAGAAAATAAAATGGAAAAAAGAACATGCCTGCATTATATTTTAGGGGAAAAACTGGACTCACAGTTGTTTTTTTTACTCTGGTTTGTATTTTTTGTCTTGGTGCGTTTCATTCAAACTCAGTCATTGAGCCCGCCAATTTAGAAACCTACAACTCCAGGAATAATACTTCCATAATTAAATCTGGAAATAAAAAACCGGATTTACCAGTCATTTCAATTTCAGAAAATACTTTAGAGAGAAAAATCACAGGGAAAGATATCATTTATTATAGCGAAACTGTAGAAAGTTTTGGAATTCAGGATTTGATTTCCATGCCATTAGAATGGGTGCCCGGTGAAGGTGGTTCTATTTCCTTTGGCTTTAGTGCTACTCCTAACTGGTTTCGTTTCAGAGTTGAAAACACAAGTGATAAATCTCTGGAAAGAATACTGGAAATTTCTAATCCAATTCTCGATTATGTTTCAATCTATACTGTTAAAAATAATGAAATTCTGGATGCCCAAACTATAGGCGACAATCTTCCATTTAATGTAAGAGAAATTAAGCATAGAAACTTTTTACACTCGTTCAGCATTGAGCCTAATGATTATGTGGATATGTATATCGGAGTGCGATCTGAAGGTTCTTTGCAAGCACCTATGACACTTTGGGAAGAAAAGAGTTTTTATTTACAGGATCAGGTCAAGCAGCTTTCGCAAGGTTTGTTTTATGGTGCTCTGGCCTTGATGCTTGTATATAATTTCTTTCTCTTTGTTTCTTTACGGGAACGAAGTTATTTTATTTATGTCCTGTTTGTTGTGTCTGCATTAATGTCACAGGCCTCTGTCCGAGGTGACTCCTTTCAATATTTATGGCCAGAAAATTCCTGGTTATTCAATAAATCGGCAGGCTTTTTTACTATCGCGATGATAGTAACAGGTTATGCTTTTATGATTGACTTTTTAAGGCTTAAAAAGAAAGCGCCGACTGCTTATAAGTTTTTGGTTGGCATGGAGGCTTATTTTATAATAATGCTTATTTGTGTACCCTTTGCTCCATATTCAATTGTTATGCCTTTAGCAAGTTATGCTTCAATTCCTGTAAATGTGATGGCATTGTATATAGCAATTAAATTGTCGTTTCAACACGATAGAACAGCTCAATATTTTACTTTGGCCTGGATGAGCTTTTCCATGGGCTTTTTAATATTTATACTTAGTAAAATTGGAATTTTGCCGAGAGCATTTATAACAGAATATGGAATTCAGATTGGTATAACTTTGAACGTAGCTTTATTGTCATTTGCTTTGGCAGATCGTATAAACAGGGCTAATAAAAACCTTATCAAAGCTCAGAGTGCTTCCAGAGTCAGTGATCAGATGGCTCGTGAGGCGCAACATGAAGCCATGAGAGTGCAAAAGCAAGCTAACGAGACCCTTGAGTCAAATGTGAAAGCGCGAACCATTGAGCTTCAGGATGCTCTTAATGAACTTTCAGAATTGAATCATAAATTAGAAGACTTAAGTTCCACTGACGCTCTAACAGGTTTAAAGAATAGAGGGTTTTTTGAAACACAGTATGATGATGAATGGAAAAGAGCTAACAGAGAGAGAATCCCTTTAGCATTATTGATGGTTGATATTGATTTTTTTAAAAAAATTAATGACAAATATGGCCATTTGGCCGGTGATATGTGTATTAAAGAAGTAGCAACTACTATTATGCAAGCAGCCAAGCGACCGATTGATACCATTGCTAGATATGGCGGCGAAGAATTCATTATTATCTTACCAGGCACAGATGTTGACGGTGCACGGGTTGTTGCTGAACATATTCGAAAGAATATAGAAATGTTAAAACTTAACTATGAGGGCTCACCAATATTACTGACTGCAAGTGTTGGTTTAGCATCTATGGTACCCAAAGATGATAATGATCGCGCTTTAATTGCATATGCTGATAGTGCATTATATAAAGCAAAATTATCAGGTAGAAATAGAGTAGTTATTAGTAAAAAAGATAAAAAAGATAAAATCTTTAGAAAATTAGAACAAGAATAATTTCATTTTAAAACTATGGAGCTTGATCAGGCGTTTCCGTACCTTTATTTCACCCTGATTGTAGCCGGACTTTCCAGCTTTAGTCTTGAGATAATAAATATAGCCAGGATATATGCACCAATTGATATTTTAAAAGCAGTTTGATAACTTCCATAGTTATCAAAAATCCAGTTTGATAAAGGTAAGCCGGTTAATGTTATAGGCATCATGGTAGGCCTGAGTAGCCCCATTACCTTGCCAAAATTTTCTCTACCAAAAATTTTTCCAGTTATGGTTGCCTGTAATGGCACTACGCCTCCCATTCCAAACCCGAATATCATGGCGGCTAAAACCAGTGTCGTGTATTGTGTTGCCTGAGTAAGAAGTATCACTCCAAATAATTGCGCTAGAATGGACGAAATAATCGTAATTCGTGAGTCCATGTTGTCAGCTAACCAGCCGAATACAATTTTACCTAAAACGCCGGCTCCTGCTGAAAAAGACAGTATGGAAGCCGCTCTGTAAGGGGAAATGCCCATATCAGTGACAAATGGAATCATGTTGGTGAGAATTGGACTAAGGCTACTTAAAACCAGAGCAAAGGTCAGGGATATAACCCAAAAAGTTGGATTTGATAAAATGTGCTTTGTTGATGTATGAGTGGGTGGGATGAATATATCCGATGATGAAAGAGAAGAGTCCCCGTCAGGGTGTTGGTTAATATCTTCCGGTCGATTGATAACAAAAAACAGGACAATTGGCACAACCAGTCCAAAAGTGCCTCCTGCGTAGGCAATAAATGCCCCACGCCAACCGATAACGGAAATTAACCAGGTAGCTATCAAGGGCATTATCATACCCGACAAGGAAATGCCCATTGTAGCCAGGCCCAATGCGGTTCCCCTTTTTAAAATAAACCAGTTTGCCACTAATTTGGAAGCAGCAAGCCCGCCCATAGTTGTTGTACCAAGAGCAATAAAACTGCCCAAAATCATATAAAATTGCCATTGTGCTGTGATTTGGGACAGCAATAAAAAACCTACGCAAACGGTCGTAGCACCGGCAACCATAAGGTTTTTTATGGGGTATTCGTCAAGTGCTTTACCAAGAAAGGGTGATGCGATGGCAGCTACCCCATTTGCAACGGTTAAGCCTAAAGCAGCCTGTAAGCGGGAGCCGCCAAATTCATTAGCTATTTCTTTAAAAAACACGCCATATGAATAAAAAAAGAAACCTACAGCAATAAAGTCCACGACAAAAGCCACTATGATCATCCTGCGACCATAAAAAACCGTTTTATCAGAGGTAGTTACAGTATGGTGATCTGGATCGGGAGGTGGATCGTATTGCTTCAATTTAATTTGCTCAAAAGGTTTAGCCAGGATATTTCGTGAATTGCCAAGGTGATAACGCCGTGCTGATGCGTAAGGAGCGTGCTCACGACAGTAATACCTGGTTATTCATAGGTTGGAAGGAGCATGTACGTTCCTTAGGTATCAGAACAAGTTAGCATTTGGCAAGCGTCGAGCCCGGTACAAACTGTCTCTTCGTATAAAAGTAACAATCCCGGCAATCATGCCGGCAACAAGGTGAATTGTAGCGTATTCATGAAATATCCGGGCTAGCCAAAGGGGTAAAATGATCAGGTGTAAGTTTGATTATTTAAAAAATTCCTTTAGAATTTAATAACATAGCAATAATTTTGGTATTTTGTAGCGATATCATAAATTAGTCGAGAACCATTTGCACTTAAAAGCGAATCAAGAAAACCTTAAATTATGTAACAGCTTGTTAACATAGGCAGTTATTTATTATGATGTTATGGAATACTTGCCATTTCAGTGATATTCTTGCCATGCAAAATTGTACAAGAAACAACCATGCATTCTTTGATTGGAGAGATGCATTGCTTCTTTATGTGCGCCTGATATTTTGTTTATAGCCCTTGTTCGGGGCTGAATATTTGTTTTTAGAGCACCTCAGAGAATCTTAATTATGACCATGGAAGTTGCTGTAAACAAGCAGTTATGGAATTTCGGATTGCCTCAATGTCTATAAAAAATTCAAAAGATAAGCCAGATTCTGTTCAGAGTTCAGACAGCCAGCATATTCTTCCATTCAACGAAATAATGGAAAATATTCAACGGTTGGCTGTAAAGCCTTTGACATTGGCTCTAGCTAAAGTACATGAAGATGTAGACGACTCCTTGTTTAAGTTGGCTGAAAAAGCTCGAAGTAATAATGAACAGGCACTATATTTTGACTCAATGCGTAAAATTCGATTGAATCGTGACGTTGCTGAACATTCCTTCGAACAGTCTCTGGAGTTAATCTTTACTGATTTTCCGCATAAAAATTACCAAAGTTTCAAAACCCTTGCCGACGCATCAGAGCAACCTTTTGAACCTGTTTTATTTAGCGATGACATGTCGCTATTAAAAAATGATGAGCTGGAAGAAAATATCGCTCTTGAAAGTATGGTTAGCAAAGGCAGAATTCAAAATAAGGACCTTCTTTACCATTTAAATTCTCGCCTTGATAGCATCGCACAAGATGTTCATATAGATGAAAGTAACAATCCTCTGGATCCTGCTCAAATTGCCGAAGCATTTATGTTGGCGAGCACAGGCCTGGATCTCGATATCAAAACAAAACTTCTTCTGTATAAGCAAGTTGATTTGATTGTTATGGGTGAATTGGAATCAGTTCTTAAAGAAGCTAATAAATTCTTGATTAAAGAAGGTGTATTACCAAGTTTGAGAAGGAAGATAAGAAAATCTAAATCCTCCAGACCCTCTACGGATGCTCCGGAACCGCTTGGTTCGACTGGTGATAATCTTAAGAATTTTGAAAAAGATTTTCCAGACATAAATTTTTCTGATGGTGTATTTGAAGCTTTGTCTGGATTATTAAAAGCTAAAAGGTCGAATAGTGACTATCAATTTAGCCAATCAAATTCATCCCTTCCAGTGGTTGAAGAAAGCGATTTACTGGATTTATTAAATGCATTGCAAAAAGAACAATTGGGTAGTGGTTTAGACCACTCGCTAATTGACAGTAATGGACCCTCAGGGAAAGTTGCTTTTCTACATCCGGCAGATCTAGGGGCGGTATTAATAGAGTCCTTGTCCAGAGAAACAGACGGTAAGAGTAGGAGTCTTGGTCACCACAATGAAGATGTCATAAATCTGGTTTCGATGTTGTTTGAGTTTATTCTGGATGATTATAATTTGCCAACTACCATTCAGGCTTTATTGGGGCGCTTACAAATACCTATTTTAAAAGTTGCATTATTAGATCCGACTTTTTTTGATCAACATGATCACCCAGCTAGAAAGTTATTAAATGAACTGGCAATGGCTTGCATTGGATTAAGCGAAGCTGACCTGCTTGAACAAGATGATTTATTTGAACAAATTAATATCATAGTGCGTCGAATTTTAAATGAGCGCTCTGTGGAAATTAGTTTGTTTCAAGAGTTATTTGATGAATTTAAAAACTATACAGATAAAAAAAATCATCGTTCGAAAATAATGGAAAAGCGCACTCTTGAAAAAGTGTCAGGCCAGTTAAAATCCAGGCAGGTTAAAGACCTTATTAAAGAAATTTTGAAGGAGCGTTTGGGCAATAAGAGTTTACCTAATGTTATTCCAGAAATACTGCTTGGTGGTTGGAGCAAGGTTTTGTATACAGTTTATTTTTCCCATGGAGAACAAAGTCCGGAATGGAAAAAAGCGTTGCTTATGGTAGATAACCTGATTTTAAGCGTTCAGATTAACCGTGATGATGAAACAGCTAATGAAAAAAAATTAAAAACAATTCCAATTTTAATTAGAGATCTTTACGAAGGTCTGGAATCTGTTGGCATTAATCCTTTTGAGATAAGTGCACAGTTAGCGGCACTGGAAAGTGCACATATAGAATCTTTTAAAATTGAAATTAAAAATCCTCAGAATATAAACGAAAATCAAGATGACCAAATTAAATTCATGGAAAAAAGAATTGGTGCTATAGATAAGGAGGTTGGAATGGAACAGGAATCTTTATATGACGACAGTAATAGTGAATTCCCAGCTATCAATAATGAGGTTTTGGAAACACTAGGGCAAACTGAAAATTTAAAAAGTCAATCCTTGTTTGATGAAATTGAAAAAAATGAAATTATTGATGCCAGGGGTTCAGGTAACGAAAAGACAGCGATTGAAATACAAAAAGAATTTTTAAAGAAACAAAAACCTTATATGGAGCAACTGGATTCTGTAAAAGTAGGTACCTGGTTTGAATTTAAGTTGCCCGAAGTGGGTAGAATCAGATGTAAATTAGCAAAAAAACTTGAGAATGCGGATGTATTAATTTTCGTAGGACGTTTTGGAAATAAAGTGCTGGAGCGAAGCTCGCGAGCATACCTGGATGACAAGTCAAAAGGCCTTGTAAAGCAGCTTGATAGTGGATTTTTATTTGATCGAGCGATTGGTAAAATTTTTAATCGTCTGGGTTCAAGTGATAATGAGATAGACTTTGATTATCAAAAGGATGACGATAGGGCACAAAGAGCTCAAAGAAAAATTAAAGCCCCATTGGATAAGACTCAAGTATCCGAAGAAATTGGAAACATCCTCTCATCACTTGCAGACGATTAAATAGGTTGTAAACATTAAACCTAAATACCACAGTTGGCCGGCCCAAACTTGCAGTTAATACTACTATAGTAAGTTATTTCGATTAGTGAGCTTCCACCTATTGGGTGAATCAGCCTCTAAACTGACTGCTAAAAAAGAGGCCGGTTTTTACACCGGTTTTTTTATTTGTAAAATTAAAAAATGCCTAGGTTCAGGGGTGGAGGAGGCTTAATTTACCATTTGTCACGTAATTTTCTTAAATGTACAAAAATATCTTTATCGGTGTCATTCATATCTGGAAACTCCTTTTTTAATAAGGAAATAATCTGGAGGTTATCCAGCCTGAAAAAAGGGTTCATCTCCTTTTCTATGGCCATAGTGGTAACTATTTGAGTCTCAGGCGTATTTTTATTGACTTTGTTTAACAGGTCTTTTGTATATTGGTTTTCGGGTTCCCGATCCAGTGAAAACTCTAAATTATTCTCAATATAGTCATGGCCAGGATACACTTTTGTATCATCAGGTAGTAAGTTTAATTGAGTAGAAAACGTATCGTAAAGTTTTTCAGCGTCACCACTATAACAATTTCCAGCACCCGCATTAAAAAGAGTATCACCACAAATTAGAATGGGGTCCGGCGCTTCTTTAAATAAACACAAATGAGCAAATGTATGGCCAGGGGTATCAAGTACCTTGAGTTCTATTGACTCGCCAATATTGATTTTGTCATTGGCTTTTAACCAGTGATTAACACCATCAATTTTT
>Ga0209013_10006101_pt1 | contig 10276 bp, 8 predicted proteins | sample Cruoilmetagenom2_FD_187291 | JGI IMG/M metagenome (GOLD analysis project Ga0209013, IMG submission 187291) | Oil polluted marine microbial communities from Coal Oil Point, Santa Barbara, California, USA - Sample 2 (SPAdes) (version 2) | ecosystem: Environmental > Aquatic > Marine > Oil seeps ...
GGGTATGCACCAGATGCCGTCAACGCGGAGCCGCTCATGGCCGCGATAGACCAGAATCCGCTCACATTCAGGGTAGTCGGCCGCAAAGGTTTTGAGCGCGCGCAGGTCTGCCCGGCGCACGGCGTCAGCTGGAGAACCCTCGACAATGAGCATTTCTCTGCGGACCCGGCGCGAATGTCAAGATCACTCTGCGAAATAGCGGGCCACAACCGCCCCAATGAAGGCTTCGAAGTCGCCCAGGTCGTTATCGAGAATGCGCCAGATTTCGTCGGGGTGGACCTCGTCATACAGATGCACGACCCGGTTCCGGAACCGCACCATGGCGAGGAAGGCTTCGCTCCGATCGCTGGGCAAGACCTTCTCGCGGGTCAGAATTTCCATCGTGTCGGAGTAAGCCCTCGGCACGCCAAGGCCCTCGCGCGCAATAACATGGTTGGCGATGTCGATCATTGCTTCAACCGCGGTCTGCAACCAGCGGGTCGCGGCCGCCTGGGAGACGTCACTGTCGAGAAATGTCGACCGGCCACTGGCGCGGATCTGCTCGAGCCTGCGCACATTTCCGCGGACGAAATCCAGATGCGATCGTAGCTTCGTGCGGTCAACCGGCGCCATAGCAGTACTCCTCTGCCAGCGCCCTGTCGTACTCCTCGAAGAACCGAGCCTCGTCGATCGCGAAGTCACAGTAACGGATGATCGTCCTTTCGAGAAAGTCCGCATGGGCGATTTCGTCGCGGATCAATAGCGGCCGGCCCTCAGCCAGGACCCGATATTGAAATGCCAGCGGCGCCGCGTTCAGCACGGTCACAGAGACGTCATCCTCTTGCAGTGTGTCACTGACGCGCCCGATGAGCTTGACGTGCTGCTCTGGCGACGGCTCATCGGCGTCTTTGAAGATGAGGGCGATGTCGACGTCACTGAGAGGCGTCTGGTACGGGGTGCCGTAGGACCCGTACAGATAGGCTGCGGCCAGCCCCCGCACCTCGCCGAGCACGCGCTCCAGCGCCGCCATGTGAGCGGATACGTCGATCGCCCGCCCGGTGTTTCGGATCTTGCGAGTCATGTCTGCATTATGCCGGAGCACGGGTGGAAAGAGAAGGCGAAACTGTGGAACCCGGATGCGCGTCACCGATCACAACCTCAAAGGGCATGGGTGGCACCCTTGCCCGCATATCTCACCAGCTTCCTGCTGCGGCCGGCAACGCCTCACGAGCCACGCGTCGCCGGATCACCACAGGACCTGATAGGTCACGGTCGCGATGTCGAAATCGGCGCCGATCGAGGTGACGGCGCCGGTGTGCGCCGCCAGTTTGATGCTCTTCCCCCGCCCCACCGGGAGGGAGAGGGTCAGACCGATCCGGGAGTTCTTCTGGAGGTCATCCATCTGCACGCCGTCCATGGACGTCTCGCCCCCGGTGAAATAGTTGGCGCTCAGTGCCAGCCACGGGCCAGATTTGAAATTGTAAGTGATGTGGCCTTGGATGTTGCCGATCGGATCCTGCCGGCGGGTCAAACCGCCCGGGGGGGCATCTGCGTTCGTCGTGAAGAACCAGACTCCGGCGGCCGCCTCGAAGATCCACTTGTTACTGATGCTCGAGTAGCCGATCTCCGGCTTGAATGCCCACCGGTTGGTGCCGAAGTTGATCAGGTGGTCCGAGGTGTACTGTCCTCCGGGGGGCGCTACGGTAAAACTGACTCCCAGGTTGCGCCCCTGTTTGTATTGTGCGAACTCCTTGGGTTTCAATGCCGGTCCGCCGAGGAGGTTGACGGCCAGTCGGGCTCGAGGTGTCGCCCATCCTGTGCGGTCCGCCTCGACAGAATCACCGCTGATAGTTGCCGATCCACTCATGTAGACGTACGGGGCCGTCAGCGTCACAGATGCCGAGCGCCCGAACAAGCCGAAGGAGCGGACGTAGCCGAGGATGACCGTGTGGGCTTCGGTCTCCAGGCCCTCGATCGGCGTTGACGGTTCCGTCACGATGTTGCCGGAGGAAAAGGCATAGGCGAACACCACAGCGTTGAGCCCTGTGGGCAGGGTCCTGTAGGCACGAGGTTCGAGCTCCTGGGCCGATCCGGGTGATGCGGCCAGGCTCATCGCGACCGCCACGGCTATCAGTCCCATCTTCATCATGTCCCCATGATGCCCGCCGTATTCAATGCGATCAAGATGGTCACCTCACCAGATTGATTGGTGCCACGCTTCCGAACTAAATCTGCGTTCATCTGCACGATCTGCGGGTCAGCCCTCGAGGCCGAAGACCAGCCGCACCACCCAGCCGAGGGCGAAGCTGATCGTCGCCACCCCGAGGCTGATCAGCGCCATCTCGACGAACCTCGGCCAGAAATCGAGGTCCTTGGCCACGCTGATGTAGCCGGTGAAGAGGGCGATAATCACGACCGCGGCGCTCAGGGTCAAGCCGAGCGCGAGATAGACGTTGTCCACCAGCAGAAAGGGCAGGATGAGGATGATGACGGTGAGCAGGTAGGCGAGACCGGTGAACGCGGCCGCCTTGATCGGATTCTTGCCCGAACCGGAGTCCTCCTCGGACTTCGATGACAGGTACTCGGATGCGGCCATCGAGAGCGAGGCGGCGAGGCCGGTGATCAGCCCGACCATGGCGACCACCCGCGTGTCGGCCAGCGCCAGGGTCAGTCCCGCGAGCGCGCCGGTCAGCTCGACCAGGGCATCGCTGAGGCCGAGCACGATGCTGCCGGCATACTCCAGGCGCTCGTCCTTCAAGAGATCGAGGAGCTCGCGTTCGTGCTCCTTCTCGTCGTGGATGATGGCGGCCACACCCTCGACATGTTCCAACCGCTCGTAGCCGAGCTGGGCGGTGCGTTCGCCACTCTCCATCAGCTTGAGCGCGAAGGTCACACCGAGAAACCTCGCCAGGAACAGGTACCACCATACGGTCATCGGTCTCGGGGTGGCCCGCCGGCCCGAGATCCCGGCCAGGAAGTCGTGGTGGACGAGCTCCTCCTGACCGACCCTCTCGAGCACTTCACGATTGTGCGGGCTCTGTACCCTCGCCGCCAGCCGGTTGTAGATCACGTACTCGGTGATCTCACTGCGCTGCGCCTCCCAGATGAGGTCCAGCGTTGCCTTGTCGATGGTCTGATCCACGGCCGCGGAGTCTACCACGGAGCGGATCGAGTCGCTCAACCCTCTCCGCCCAGCCGGTCGAGCATTCGCCGCATCCGTACCTCGACCTGCTCGGCGATCGGTGAGACCTCGGGGTTGTCGACCAGGGAGAAGCCGGCGGTGGGCTTGAAGCCCGCAACGATGACGCCGCCCCCCTCGCGCTCCATCACTACCACGTTGCAAGGAAGCAAAACGCCGATCATGGGTTCGCCGCTCAAAGCCTGGTGTGCGAGCTTCGGATTGCAGGCTCCCAAGATGACGTAGCGTCTGAAGTCCACGTCGATCTTCTTCTTGAGGGTCTCCTTGACGTCGATCTCGGTGAGGACGCCGAAACCCTCGTCGGCGAGCAGCTCGGTGGTGCGCTCCACCGCGTCGTCGAACTCCATCTCGGGTAGCTCTTTGACCAGAGCGTAGCGAATCTCCATCATCTGCTCCTTTGTCGTACCGTCATCTTAACTCACTGAATCATGAGGTTTCTACACGTCAGCCTCGGACTCACCGTGTCCGACAGGTTGTTCCGGCGCCGACTCCCTTACGGCATCAGACGCACCATCGTCGACCCCGGTGGTCTTCTTGTCGGTCGGTTTATTCTCGAAGATATGGACGTCCCGCTGGGGGAACGGGATCGAGATTTTCTCGGCGTCGAAGCGCATCTTGACCTCACGCGTGACGTACCAATACACGTCCCAATAATCATCGGTCTTCACCCAAGGCCGGACCACGAAGTCAACCGAGGACTCACCCAGGTTGTGCAGCCTGACGATCGCCGCCGGGTCGTCGAGGACCTTCTCCTGGGCCTCGAGGATCTCCTTGAAGACGCGCTCGGCATGCGGGATGTCGTCTGAGTAGGAGATCCCGAAGATCATGTCCACCCGGCGAACCTTTTGGGCGGTCACGTTTTTGATCACATCGCCCCAGATCTTGCTGTTCGGAACCACCAGGGTCTGGTGGTCCAGCGTCAGGATTGTGGTGGCCACCAGGCTCATGTCGCTGACCTTGCCGAAGGCTCCGGTGGTCTCGATCAGGTCGCCCACGTCATACGGGCGATAGAGCAGGATCATGACCCCGGATGCGAAGTTGCCCAGCGTGTCCTGGAGGGCGAAACCGACGATAAAGCCGGCAACTCCGAGACCGGCGAGCAGGGGCGCCACCTCGAAGCCGAGCTGGGACAACGCAACCAGAAACCCGAAGATCATCACAAGGGTCCCCGTGACCGACACCACCGTGCGTTCGAGAAGCTGAGACACCTGGAGAGTCGAGGTGGCGATACTCTTCTTGACCAATCGGCGTGCGATCTTCGCGAGAATCCTGAACACCAGCAGGATCAGGAGGAAGATGACGATCTTGAAAAAGAGACGGGGGCCGTTGCCGGTGACCCACTCGACCACCCCGTTCGCCCATTGACTTGCAAGACCGGTCAGCACGTCTCGGCTCAAGAGGTTCGTCGATATTTCTCCGGTCGCCTGGAAGAGTTGTTGCTTGTACTGCGCTGTCTCCAGGCCCAGGGCATCCATCATATGAATTGTGGCATCGAGACTACCGATGTTCCGGTCGAGACCCTGCTGCTCCATCTGAAGCTCGGCGGCCAGCTCGTTGTTCTCCGGGGCCGCCTCGGCCCGGCTCCCGAGGCTCGCGATCCGCTCCTGATCGGCACTGATCCGCCCGGCGAGCAGCTCGGCCCGCTCCGACAGAGTGGTGCTGAGGTACTCCTTCTCGCTTTCGACGTCGAGCCCGAATGCTCCCATCGTCTCCTCCAGCTCGAGGTAGACTTTGAGGCTCTCATCGAGTCGTGCTTCAACCGCAATGATGTGATCCTCGATCTCGGGGCGATCCTCCGGGTTTGCCGCCTCGCGATTTTTCCTTGACTCGACCAGGGTGGCGTCCAGCCCATCGATGTGGCTGCGGACAGCCGGGACAGCCTCCTGCAGCAAGGCGGCCACCCGCTCGCGATCAGCCGACACGTCATGGCCCTCTTCTTCGCGTTCGAGGACCTTGTCCGCGAGGGCGCGCACGTCATCGACCAACTCCAGACCCTTCTCTTTGGAGCGGTTTTCGAGGACCTCGCGGTCCTCGCCCGTGGCCGCGGCGATCTCGGTCTTCAGTCCCGCGATCTCCTGGCGCTTCTCGTCGATGGCCGCGAGGAGGTCCTGCACCTCGGCATCCAGGCTGTCCTCGGCCACAGTCGCCGAGCCCGAACTCTGCTGCGCCTCCGCAGTGAACAGGGCGCCGCTCAGGAAAACGACGGCGATCAACGGGAGGAAAACTTTTCTGACGTACGGGTTCATCCTTCACTCCTCATTATGAGTTCGAGCAAGGCTAACAGATTCCGATTCGCTGCGGTGGACAAGCGAATCGCCAAGATTCATTCTCTCTCCTCAAGTCCCGATCCGCAGCCCGTCACGGCGCGGGATGGGTCACAATGACAACGGGCGGTGAAAAACGGGAAACCTGAGAGGCACGATGAAAATTGGCAAATTCCGGAAGATTCACAAATACCTCGGCTTGATCGTCGGAATTCGATTTGTTCTGGATGCTCCACGTCATGGACTACGAAGGCCGTGACGACTTCAACACCTGGTGGCTACAAGTCGCCGCCGCGCTCGGGGTAATCACGATCCTCAGCGGATTCGCGCTTGCCGCCCTCACCTCACCCCGGCTGAGGCGACTGTTCGACCGTCGGCAATCTACGCATCGCCGCCCACGCTTAAAACCCGGTCGGCCGGGCTAGCCCGCACTTCTCACCACCTCGCTACTGCGGCCCGCGATACGCCACAATCTGCGGCGTTTTCTCGCATCGGGCTGCTCGACATACTGTCAAGTATGCCTCCGCGGCCCTCAGGTCGAAAACGCCACATCCCACGACATCTCGCGGGCCTCGCAACGCGATGTGGTGAGAAGTACAGGCTAGCGGAACACCAACACTTCTGCAGCAATGACCGCCGAATGTTTGGTGCGTGCGTTCCTCATCGTCCGGATCATTTTCGCTTCCGAGAACCCCGCCGACCTGAATTCGTCGAGGAAGGCGCCGCCTTCCTTTGCGCCGGCGATTCAGGCAAACCAGGTTGAGAGGTCCCCGCGCTCCGTTTGGGGAAGAGGATATTTGATAATGAGCTCGGCCGCCCGCACGGTGCCGCCCTTCCTGACGACGCGACCGAGTTCATGAAAAAGCTTTGACCGGTACGGGTTGAGGTTGAATATCCCATTGGCGAGAGCCACATCGATCGATCCATCGGCGAGGGGAATCCGCTCGCCCTCGGCCAGCACGAGTTGGATATTTGACGCGCCATCCTCGCGTATGGCCTCACCGGCTCTTACGAGCATGGCGTGACTGAAGTCGACGCCGATCACCCAACCACCGGGGCTGACCCGCCGCGAAGCCACGAGGACGTCAAGGCCGGAGCCGCACCCCAGATCCAGCACCCTCTCACCGGCGTTGATATCAGAAGCGACCGCCAGGTTTGAAACGCCCGAGAAGGCTTCCACCGCCTTCTTCGGGAGGGCGCGTATCACCTTTGCCGGATAGCCGACAGACGCAGCGAATCTCCGGCCCACCGGAAACGGGTGCTCGGATTTCGGCCTTCTCGCTGCGCTCGAGTATGCCTCCCGAACCGCTTGACGAGTCGCATCGTCGTCCATCATGTGCATTATCCCTCATATGACATGAATGGAAAACTGGTGATAGCTGCGGCGTACGCCGCAGCTATCACCTATAGAATATGCAGGTCTCAGAATGCGAACCGTCTCATAAGGCACCTCCGTGTGCTGTTGATTCCTATCAAGGACAAGCGATTTTTAACGAGATCCATTCTCATTCTATTGGTTCTGGCGTCTCGAAGAGGGGACCCTTCTTCAACTTCAGCGAGCGCCAGATGAAGTAGAGCGCGGGGTAGACGACGAGCTCACCGATGAACGATGTCACCACCCCGCCGACCATCGGCGCGGCGATCCGGCGCATGACGTCGGCGCCAGTGCCGGTAGCCCACAGGATGGGAACCAGCGACAATAGGATGGCGGCGACGGTCATCATCTTGGGCCGGATGCGCTGCACCGCACCGTGATCCACCGCCTCGGTGAGCTCGGCGTAGGTGGCCATCCTCCCCTTCTCTTTCCACCTTTCGTGGGCGATGTCGAGGTAGAGCAGCATCACCACCCCGGTCTCGGCGTCGAGGCCGGCAAGGGCGATGAGCCCGACCCATACGGCGATAGACCAGTTGTAGCCCAGGAAGTAGAGCAGCCAGATCGCGCCCACCGCGGAGAACGGCACCGCCAGCAGGACGATCGCGGTCTTGACCATCGACTTGGTGTTGACGTAGAGGATGAGAAAGACCAGGAAGAGGGTGATGGGGACGATCAGTAGGAGGCGCGCCTTGGCGCGCTCCATGTACTCGTACTGGCCCGACCAGAAAATCGTATAGCCGGCGGGCAGCTCGACCCTGTCCGCGACCTCTTGCCTCGCCCTTTTCACCCAGGTCCCGACGTCGATATCGCGCAGGTCGACGTAGACCCAGGCGTTGGGCCGGGCGTTCTCGGACTTGATGCCGGGAGGGCCCTGGTGAATTCGAATCGTGCCAAGCTGCGACAGCGGGACCTGTGCCCCGGCAGGCGCGGTCACCAGGGTCTCGGAAAGGGCCTGGACGTCGTCGCGCAGCTCGCGTGGGTAGCGGATGTTGATGGGGTACCGCTCGAGCCCCTCGACCGTCCAACTGACGTTCATTCCGCCGATGGCCGAGGTGATCACGTCCTGGACGTCACCCACGGTGAGACCGTAACGGGCTGCCGCCTCGCGGTCGATCTCGAAGTCGAGGTAGTTGCCTCCCGTCACCCGCTCGGCGAAGGCAGACAAGGTGCCGGGCAGGGGCTTGACCACCGCCTCGACTTCGCGGGCTATGCGCTCGAGCTCCGCGAGATCCGGCCCGCCGACCTTGATCCCGACCGGGGTCTTGATGCCGGTGGAGAGCATGTCGATACGGGTCTTGATGGGCATGGTCCAGGCGTTGGTGAGGCCGGGGAACTGGATCGCCCGGTCCAGCTCCTTGACGAGCTTGTCCTTGGTCATCCCCGGCCGCCACTCGGAGGGGTCCTTGAGCACGATGGTGGTCTCGATCATCGACAGAGGCGCCGGGTCAGTGGCGGTCTCGGCACGACCAACCTTGCCGAGCACCGACTCCACCTCGGGGAACTCGCGAATTATCTTGTCGGTCTGCTGGAGCAGCTCACGAGCCTTGGTGATCGAGATGCCCGGGAAGGTCGTGGGCATGTAGAGCAGATCGCCCTCCCACAAAGGCGGCATGAACTCCGAGCCGATGTGCTGTATGGGGATCCACACCGAGGCCACCGCGACGATCGCCAGCACCACGACCAGCCAGCGCCACCTCAAGGAAGCGTTGAGCACCGGTGTGTAGAGGGACCGCAGGACGCGCGAGATGGGATTCCTTTTCTCCGGACGGATATTTCCGCGCACGAACCAGAACATGAGCACCGGGATGATGGTCACCGCCACCAGCGAGGCCATGGCGATCGAGTAGGTCTTGGTGAAGGCGAGGGGTGTGAAGAGCCGCCCCTCCTGCGCCTGCAAGGTGAAGACCGGCATGAAGGAGACGGTGATCACCAGCAGGCTGAAGAAGAGGGTCGGCCCGACCTCCTGCGCCGAGCGCAGGACGATCTCGAAGTGCGAGCGCTTACCCTGCCACTCCTCGTGGTGTTTGTGGGCGTTTTCCACCATGATGATGGCGGCGTCCACCAGCACCCCGATGGAGATAGCGATGCCCCCCAACGACATGATGTTCGCCCCCAGGCCCTGGATCCTCATCACGATGAAAGCGAGCAGAATCGAGATCGGGATGGAGACGATGGCAACAAACGCCGAGCGAAAGTGGAAGAGGAAGATGATGCAAACCAGAGCGACGATGACCAACTCTTCGAGGAGGGTGTGGGTCAGGGTCTCGATCGAGCGGTGGATCAGGTCGGTGCGGTCATAGGCGACCGAAATTTCCACGTCCTCCGGGAGGCCCTGCTCGAGCTCGGCCAACCGCTCCTTGACGCGGGCGATGGTGGACAGGGTGTCGGCGCCGGACCGCACCACGATGATCCCGCCCACCGTCTCACCCTCACCGTTCCAATCGGCGACACCCCGCCGGATCTCCGGCCCGATGGTGATGTTGGCAACGTCCTTGAGCAGGACCGGTGTGCCGCCGGGTCCAACGTCGAGCGGGATCTGTTCGAGGTCCTTGACCTCCTTGACGTAGCCCAGGCCGCGGACCATGTACTCGCGCTCGCCCATCTCGACGAGACGGCCGCCGACATCGGAGTTGGAGCGCTTGATGGCCGTCTTGATCTTGGACAGGGAAATATCGTAGGCGCGCAGCCGGATGGGGTCGACCTCGACCTGGTACTGGCGCACGAAACCGCCGAGCGAGGCCACCTCTGAAACGCCCTCGACCGACATCAGCCCGTACTTGAGGTACCAATCCTGATAGGAACGCAGGTCGGCCAGTGAACGCTGGGGTGAGTTGAGAACGTACATGAAAGCCCAGCCGACGCCGGTAGCGTCCGGCCCGAGCTGTGGGGTGACACCCTCCGGAAGCCGGCCGCCAAGGCCGTTGAGGTACTCGAGCACCCGCGAGCGCGCCCAGTAGAGATCGGTGCCGTCCTCGAAGATCACGTAGACGAAGGAGAAGCCGAAGAAGGAGTAGCCGCGCACCACCTTGGCGAAGGGAACCGAGAGCATCTTCGACGAGATGGGGTAGGTGATCTGGTCCTCCACCACCTGCGGCGCCTGCCCGGGAAACTGGGTGTAGATGATGACCTGGACGTCGGAGAGGTCGGGGATGGCGTCGAGGCGGATGGACTTCATGGCCCAAACCCCGCCGAGGATGGCAAAGATCACCGCGATTACCACCATGAGCTGGTTGCGGAGGGACCACTCGATGATCTTGTTCAGCATGAGAGTCGCCCTCCCCTACCTTCTCGCGAGGCACTTGGAGGGGACGCCACACAACTATTGTCATCCTGAGGGAGCGAAGGTCCGAAGGACCTGAGCGAGTCGAAGGATCCCCTGAAGTGACAGCGAAAGCTGTCATCCTGAGCGAGGCCAAAGGCCGAGTCGAAGGATCCCCTGAAGTGACAGCGAAAGCTGTC
>Ga0209013_10006102_pt1 | contig 10274 bp, 9 predicted proteins | sample Cruoilmetagenom2_FD_187291 | JGI IMG/M metagenome (GOLD analysis project Ga0209013, IMG submission 187291) | Oil polluted marine microbial communities from Coal Oil Point, Santa Barbara, California, USA - Sample 2 (SPAdes) (version 2) | ecosystem: Environmental > Aquatic > Marine > Oil seeps ...
GAGGGAGCATTGATGAAAGTCGGGACTCTGGAACACGTAGTAGCTGCGCGCGGCGAGGCGTTATTAAAAGGGCCAAGGTCTTGTTGATTCAGTGCTCTACTCTACCCATATCTCAAGAAATAAGCATAGTTTTTCTGGAAGAAAACGGCTACTGGTGTTATAAAATCATAAAAAACGGTGGTGGAGTCGATAAATCATGGGCGGAAATGCCCTGGCCCGCCCGAAGAGTTCTTTTTAGGCAGGCTTTGAAAAAAGCTGACAAATGAGGGATGTTTATAAAATAGCAACATTGTTTTTAAAAACTTTTTCTATATTTCAGTTCGTCAGATTAATTGACGGAATTACACATCAACAAACATTATTTGAAAAGGAGAGAACATGAAAAAGGTAATGGTTGTAGCGTGCGGATCTTACATGGACAGCGGATACGGCTGCCCTGGCGAATGGCGTTGTCTGAAAGCAGCAGCCTTGGGAGATGGCAAATTTGAAGAGGAGTCCCAGGTTATTTCCCTTGTCAAATGCCAGTGTCCCGGCAGAGCAACAATGGCCAATATCGGCATGGCTATGAAAATTGCCGACATGAAACCTGATACAATCTTTCTGAGCAGTTGTATGGCCAACGCCAAACCGGACTGCCCCTATTCAACGGTGGAAGAAAAAGCCCAGATGATAGAAAATAAGACAGGCATCAAGGTTGTTCTCGGCACCCATGATTACGCTTAAACAGGGTAACTGTTAGCCACACACGAAACAAAAGGAGCAGGTTTAAACACTTGTTCCTTTTGTCGTTCAGGCGTAGATAAAAACATACTCTTCATCATTAATGCTGATTCTCAGTCGTCCGCCGTGATTCTCACCGTAGACCTCCCAACCAGGAGCCCCCTTTATTTCACACATCACGCCGCTGGGAGAATGCATATCCCTCCCCCTGTCGTTCCAACAGATGAGCATCGGTTCCTCTTCGTTGTCTTCTGCTATGGCAAGGGCCATTGCATTGGCAAGATCAAAATGAAGCTTTCGTCCTTCTATTTTTATACTGATTTTTTCCATGGGGTCCGGTTCTCCGTCTCTGATATTGATATAGAAAAAGAATCTGGTATGCAGAAGTGAGAATTTTGAAAATACGTTTTACCTGTAGATGTTCAGACTTGATCCGACAGCTTTGGCGAACGTTTCATATCACCGGCAGCGAAAAGCAGAGCGAGGAACGAGTGCTGTCCGAGCGCATGTGTAATGGCAATATTCACTTGCACATCCGAAAGCTAGGTTGAGATTCATAGAATAGGTTTTATTCACACAAATAGTATTTCGCGTGCAATACTCATTGTTTCTTCTTCTGGAATTTCATGACAGCACGATTATGTTCATCAAGACTTGTTGAGAAATGATGGGTGCCGTCATTTTTGGAAACAAAATAGATGTACGGCACATCGGCCGGGTTCAGGACCGATTCAATGGCATCACTGCCCGGGTTACAGATAGGCCCAGGGGGCAGGCCGGCAATAACGTAGGTGTTGTAGGGTGTCTTTCCTTTCAGGTCGTTCCTGGTCAGGTTTCCATTAAAATCTGGAATACCGAAGATGACAGTCGGATCTGACTGCAGCCGTATTCCACGTTCCAGCCGGTTTAGGAAAACCCTGGCGATTATTGGCCGTTCCGACGCATCACCTGTTTCCTTCTCTACGATGGATGCCAGGGTCAACACTTTGTGTCGCGGCATTTCCGTTTTCAGATTTTCCGTAACCTCTTGCCATATCACTTGAAACCGGTTGACCATCATTGAAATCATCAATTCTTCCGTTATATCATCACGGGTAAGCAAATAGGTATCCGGAAAAAGATACCCCTCCAGGTTCGTCTGATTAAGCCCCATAGACCGGATAAACTCATTGTCCTTTGTAAGCGAAAGAAAACGGTGCCGGTCAATCCAGTTTTTTCGGTTGAGGATGTCTGCAATCTGTTCGGATGTCAAGCCTTCCGGAATGGTGATCTGGTAGCGAAGAACTTCACCCCTTTCCAGAAGCTGAAGGATCTGGACGGGGGTGAGCCCGGGCGGAATCATGTACTCTCCAGCCTTGAGACGCCCGGCAGAATTTGTCAGCCTGGCCAAAACAAGAAAACGGATGTCATCCCTGACTAATCCATGACCGGCAAGGATTGTCCTTATCTGGCGGACACCTGTTCCTTTCGGTATGAGAATCGTCGAGGCGGTCTGAATTGGTGAAGGGATTCGAGCGTACGTCCAAATCCAGGCGCCAATACTCAGGAGAATCAGCAAAACAACGCCGGTTCCCCACAGCAGGGCTGTATAGACAAGCCTGGTAAAGGACTGCTCAGGCGGCAGCCTGTTTTGATTTCCCTGGTCCGGATTTTTTCTGTCGATGCAGTTTTTTGATTTTTCTAAGTGCAAGTTCTAACACCCCATCCATGTCTTTGACCGGATGAAAGGTCATTTTTTTTCGGAGTTCTTCAGGAATTTCCACCAGGTCTTTTTTGTTTTCGAGCGGGATAATAACATTGGTTATTCCTGACCTTAATGCAGCAAGGGCTTTTTCCTTAAGTCCGCCAATCGGCAGCACCCGGCCCCGCAAGGTGACCTCTCCGGTCATGGCAAAACCTTTTTTAACGGTTTTCCTGGAAATGGCAGAGTAGAGCGCTGTTGCCATTGTAATTCCGGCGGAAGGTCCGTCTTTTGGGATGGCCCCGGCCGGGACATGGATATGGATGTCTATTTCGTCAAAGTAGCTGTCAGACACGCCAAGTTCTTTGTTCCGGCTCCGGCAATAGCTCAGAGCTGCCTGAGCAGACTCTTTCATGACATCTCCCAGCTGACCGGTCAGAATGAGTTTGCCTTTACCGGGCATAATGGTTGTTTCAATATGGAGCAGTTCTCCTCCAACCTCGGTCCAGGCAAGACCGACAACAAGGCCTGGCTGGCTTAGGGTGTCCAGTTCGGTATCAGGCAGAAATTTTGGTGGGCCCAGGTATTTACTGAGGGTGTTTTTTGACACCGAATAAGGACCTTTTCCTCCCTCGGCAATCTTACGCGCCAGTTTGCGGCATATTTTACCCAGTTCACGTTCTAAATTTCTGACGCCTGCTTCATGGGTGTAGTTGCTGACGATTATTTCCATGGTTTCGTCATTAAGTTTGATTTGCCGCGGTCTTATACCATTTTCCATGATTTGCCTCGGCAGGAGGAACTTGCGGGCGATAACCATTTTTTCTTCCAGGGTGTACCCTGAAAGCCGGATAACTTCCATGCGGTCCATCAAAGGACTGGGAATGGTGTCACTCATGTTGGCAGTGGTGATGAACATAACCTTTGACAGGTCAAAGGGCATGTTGATGTAGTGATCAGAAAAGGTTGAGTTCTGTTCAGGATCAAGCACCTCAAGCAATGCCGAAGAAGGGTCGCCGCGGTAGTCGGCGCCAATCTTATCTATTTCGTCCATCATGAAAACAGGGTTGTTACTTTCCACATTTTTCAATCCCTGCAGAATACGACCAGGAAGGGCACCGATATAGGTGCGCCTGTGCCCCCTGATTTCGGCTTCATCACGCATGCCGCCGAGGGAAATCCTGTGGAATTTCCTTCCCATTGCCCCTGCAATAGCTTGGCCGAGCGAGGTCTTGCCGACACCGGGAGGACCGACAAAACAGAGAATCGGTCCCTTGGATTCCTTGTTCAGTTTGCGGACGGACAGATACTCAAGGATTCGTTCCTTTACCTTGTCAAGGCCGTAATGATCCTTGTCCAGTACTGCAGAGGCAAGCTTCAGGTCGAGTTTGTCCTTGCTTGATTTTTTCCAGGGTAGGTCCAGAATCCAATCAATGTAGGTCCGAATAATAGTAGCCTCGGAGGCGTCAGGATGCATCATGTCAAGGCGTTTGAGTTGCTTGCGGGCCTCTTTCCTAGTGTATTTCGGCATTCTCTTCTTTTTGATTTTGTCACGCAGTTCATCAATTTCCTTAGAATACGTGTCTTCTTCCCCCAACTCTTTTTTGAGGGCATGCAGCTGCTCACGTAGAAAGTATTCTCTTTGTGATTTGGTCATTTCCTGTTTGGCGTCAGACTGGATTTTGGCCTGAACCGTTGAAACTTCCAACTCTTTGTTCAGGAGGTCTGCTACAAGTTTAAGCCGTTCAACAGGATGGGTTGTTTCAAGAATTTGTTGGGATTCACTTACCTTCAAACGCAGGTTTGAGCCGACGAGGTCAGCAAGGCGACCGGGTTCTTCTATGTTGTTTATGATCATCATCAGGTCGGAGGAAAGGATGCCCCGCAGTGACATGATTTTTTCCGTCTGTTCGCGAACAGTACGTATCAAAGCTTCCACTTCAACCGTGATTTCAACCTTCTCCTCATCCTCAATCAGCTCGATGTCTACCTGGTAATGGGGGTCCTGCTGAAGTATTTTGGTGATTTTGGCCTTGGAGAGGGCCTGGACCAGAACTTTGAGCCTGCCGTCCGGAAGCTTAAGGGTACGCATAATCATGCAGACCATTCCTACCCTGTACAGGTCATCAGGGCCAGGGTTATCCTTGGTTGCATCTTTCTGAGATACAAGCATGAGAAGCTTGTCATCATTCATTGCTTCGTTGACCGCTTCAATTGAACCGGGCCGACCGACGAAGAGGGGGATTATCATATAATTAAATACCACTACATCACGAACCGCCATTAACGGCAGAGAATCAGGTATTTCAAGATCCTGGAGATTGTCCCCAAAATCATCCATGCTTGACGATAGTGAATCGTTGAATTCCACAATTTCCTCCTTACAAACAGCCCTGGTTGGCTGATATTGTCATAGTCGTGTGAGAAAGTAAACACAGTACTCGGTTAAGTCAAGAAGATGTCCATATAGGAAGAGAAAAACCTTTTTTTTCTTGAATAAAAATGAGCTCTTCAATATAGAGAAATAGAAATGAAAACAGCTGTTATGAAGATTCCAAGATATCTTTCAATTCTATCCGGTTTGAAGTATGTTTGATCCGCAGTCTTATTTTAATCTTTCCGATTTCCCCTGTGCCGATATTTTTTCAGGTTCCGACAAGGTATGGAACGCTCTGGTTCGACTGAAAGAATACATGACGGCGAACGCTGCTCAGCTCGACAGTGATCCATCGGTTGTCGATGGGGTCCCGCTCACGGAACCTTTTGTTTATTGGGATGGTAAGCTGCAACCAGCCACTGATTGTACTATTGTGTACGGAGCTACAACAAAGGGAGGGCTTGAAGTATACAGGGCAGGTGATAAGTTGTCGGGAGCATCAGTCATTATGGCAGGTGTGACCCTCATTGGGGGAAAAATTAAGATCGGCAGGGGGGTATTGATAGAATCAGGCGCCCTTGTGAAAGAACCAGCCATATTTGGGGATAATACTGAAGTCAGGCATGGGGCTTATCTCCGAGGGAACTGTCTTGTTGGCAAACGTTGTATTGTAGGTCATGCAACCGAGGTCAAGCATTCAATTTTTCTCAACGACGCCAAGGCAGGCCATTTTGCCTATGTGGGGGACTCGATTCTGGGGGGAGAGGCTAATCTCGGTGCAGGCACCAAAATGGCCAACCTGCGATTTTTGCCGGGAAACGTTACAGTGCGGACCCAAAAGGGTATGGTCGATTCCGGCCTGAGAAAATTCGGTGCAATACTTGGAGACCGGGTGCAGACCGGTTGCAATTCGGTAACCAACCCGGGCACGGTAATCGGCCCGGCCAGTATACTTATGCCCAATACGACGGCCCCATCCGGTTATCACCTTCCCAGCAGCGTGATACGTTGACCTTCTTTTGTTCAAGGCGCTGCTGCTCAAGTGCACCTTTTACATAGAGATTGTAAATAAGGCCGAACAGGATACCAATGGTAAAAAATATGCGTAAAATTCTGTCCCACGGCGGCCATTCACCCTTGGTTAGGCGGCGGATGAAAACCAAGATCAGGTAGGTCAGGCCGATTTCATAGGGAAGTGTATTCATAAGGGCCATTATGGTGCCAATGAGGATGGACCCGGTATCAGGTGACTTGCCCAGGTGAAACAACAGGTAGGCAAGGGCAGTCAAAATAAACGAAACTTTTTCACGAAACGTTTTCATATGAAAAGACAATCAGTTGTTATTTTTCCGGACACAATTCCTTCCGAGCAGGTTTGCATTCCACTAATACAGGTTTTCGAACCACTTGTCTACTGTCAGCCTGTTGAAAATGACCAAGAAAGTCAGGATATGGGTTTTCTCTGCAGGGACATGGTCAATCATTCTTTTTGCAAATTTGTTGCTCCGGCACCGCTTGGTCATGACAGAGTTCGTTTCCAGCACCTGATTTCCGACATCCGCATCAGGAAGGACGATTATGCCGCACAACTTGGCCATCTCTCCATTGCCTCAATTCCTACAGGACTCCGGCCGGAGAAGGAAACGAAAAGTTCTATTGTCGCCGGCCTTCTTTCCAGTCATGGAATCAGGGAGGGCAGAAGCGAAAGAAAGGAAATGCTGTTGTGGCAGGCAAGGCTTGTTTTGAAACTGGCTGAGCAGTATGATGAGGACCAGTACCAGCTCAGGTCGGAAATGGACAAAATCACAGGCAGGGAAAAGGGACTGTTCTCGGAATTACGGAGTGAGTCAGAGCAAGCCTATCCCCTGACGGAAAAGCTTTTTGCCGGCTCAATGGAAGGTGTCGGTCAGCAGCGCCTGCGTCTTAAAGCCTGGGCCAGAATTTTTTCACTGGGCATTCTCGGGGCGGACGTGCCTCAATGTTTTGTGACAACCAGTGCAGAAGCGCTAGATCACCTTGCTGAAGAAAATGAGCGAAGAACCGGAAGCCGTCCATCACAATGTATTAACCTCATCCTGCCGGCCTATTGTTCGGAAAAAGAAACGTTTTCTTCTCTACACCAGCAGTTTCAACGGGATGGAGCTGACCTGCTGGAAAAGCTTGCCTCGATTATTAATAAACGGTCTCAACCATCTGAGCTGGAAAGGGGTCTTTTCGGAGAAGAGAAAAGCCCATGGACAAACCTGCTGGAACAGGTTTTTCCTGTCGGGGATTGGGGACGCTGCCGGTTAATCCTCTACAATTTTGCCTCTGTTCCCGCCAGGCAATTATTCCTGGATGCCTTTGGTTATGATGAGGACGTGGTGTTGCAGGCGGAACCTGTCAACAATACTGAGGATAGTATTATTATAGGATTGCTGGAGCCGGTTTGATCTACGGCGTGCTCTCTCAGAATAAGAGAGAACAACTGCCTGCGATTATGATCGAAATGCAGGTTTTTATTGAGCTGTAGAAAACCACGTCCTTAGCCTACATATTTCACAGATAAGCGTAGACTTCGAGCAATCTACTGCGAAGCCGTTAAGCATTGCGTCTACTTCGTTACGTTTGAAAAACATCCTCAACATACTGACAGTATGCCTGCGGATGTTTTTCGGCGCGCGCCTCGCGGAGTCTACGCTTACCTATCCACAACCCTTTCCGGTTTTTCGCGACTATCTTTGTGAAATATGCAGGCTAGGGCGTGGTCAGAGATGATCGGCTTTGCCTGAAAATCGTGAACGTGCTCGTGAACGTCAACGTACTCGTACACGAAAAAGAGCTTTGTTGTAGTAAGTTGCAACACGATAAAGGTCGAAGACGGTGTTCCTCTTGCAAAAAAAATAGTACTGAATATAGTTCACGAGCACGAGCACGAGCACGGATTGTAAACCATCCCCTTATAGGTTAACCCAATACCACCACCTCTGGTGGTGGTATTTTATTAGAACATTAGAACAGCCGGGCTGCCGGTTTGTAATCTTTACTTCTCTTCACATATGTCTTGGTATGGGTTTATGGTCATTACCGGACAGCAGGCGTTTTTGACGACCTTGTCGGCCACACTGCCGAAGATGATACGCTCAAATCCCTTGTATCCATGTGTTCCCATGACAATAAGGTCACAGTTGGAGGAGTTTCCATAGTTCATGATTTCCTCCGCAATGTCACCGGTCAGGACTTCGCCCTGGACGTTGGTCAGCCCTGCATTCATGAAATCCTGCTTGTTTTTTTCTAAGAACAAATTCATCTGTTCTTGAGCAGATTGGAAGATTTCCTCTTTCAGATTGAGCATGTTAACGGGAGGGGCCATAAAACCGCTGTAATCCTCAAAAACCTGCACGACGAACACAAAATACAGTTGTGCGTCGAACTTCCCGGCAACGTAAATGGCTGCGTTTGCAATTTTTGGTGCGTTTTCAGAGAAATCGATTGGAGTCAATATTGATTTAATTTCATGCATGCATATCCCTCCTGTTATTCATTGAAGATGAAATGAAATCCATTTAGCCGCAGAGTAAACATTTACCTTTCTTCTTTATGTTATTTTCGCACAGAGAACAACACATTACAAGTGCTATTCATTACGATTCGACAAACAGGTTGACCATAGGGATTAAGGAGAATATAGTCAAAATTGTTACCCTGAGATTAGTAACTTTTGGAGTTATACATGGAATTTGAACCTAAGTGGATTGCCTGGGAGATTACCAGGCGCTGTAACCTTAAATGTGTTCACTGCCGCTCATCATCTAAGCTTGAGGTTTTGGAGCATCCCGATTTTTCCTTTGAAGAGGCCAAAAGGGTTCTCGATGACATCCATGGTTACGGTGACCCCGTCATGGTTCTTTCCGGAGGTGAACCGTTACTGCGGAAGGATGTTTTCGATATTGCCTCGTATGGAACCGGTCTGGGCATGCGGATGTGCCTGGCGACAAACGGTACCCTTGTTAGTGAGGAAACTTGCCGGAATATCAAGGAGTCCGGGATTAAAATGGTTTCCCTCAGCCTGGATGGATCCACAGCGGCAGTCCACGATAATTTTCGAAACCAGCCGGGTGCGTTTGACGGTACGATGAATGCCATACGATTGTTTAATGAGCACGGCATCCAGTTTTTGATTAATTCTTCGTTTACCAAGCGCAACAAGGAGGAGGCGCCGAAGATTTACGAATTGGTTAAGAGTCTGAATGCGACGGCCTGGTACCTCTTTATGATTGTTCCAACCGGTCGCGGGCAAGAAATAATGGAAGAGTTGATACCGGAAAGCGAGTACGAGGACATCCTCAACTGGCACTATGACATGGAGAAAGATGAGGATGAGATGCTGGTTCGCCCAACCTGTGCTCCTCAGTATTACCGCATTGTTCTCCAGCGGTCAAAGGAAGAAGGCAAGCGGTTCAAGCGGCGGAGCCTGAATTTTTCCACCGGTGGCTCCAAGGGCTGCCTGGCCGGTCAACTGATCTGCCTGATTGATGTGGAAGGTAATGTCCTGCCCTGCAGTTATTTTCCTAAATCAGCAGGTAATATCAGGGAGCAGTCCTTTAAGGATATCTGGGAAAATTCAAGACTATTCCTGGAATTACGGGATTTCAAAAGCTATAAGGACAACTGCGGCCGCTGTGAGTATGTTAATGTCTGTGGCGGGTGCAGAGCCCGGGCCTATGCCATGTCCGGTGATTATCTCGCCCAGGAGCCCTTCTGCAGCTATCAGCCGGGTAGTTAAGTCAATGAGCAAAGAGAACGAATAAAGGATCACATTAATGAACGATACATTTTTACGGGCATGCCGTGGTGAGAAAACCGGGTACACTCCTGTCTGGTTTATGCGTCAGGCTGGTCGGTACCTCCCTGAATATCAGGCCGTTAGAGGAAATGTAACATTTCTGGAATTATGCCATAACCCCGAACTGTGTACTGAAGTAACACTCCAGCCGATTGATATCTTCGGGTTTGATGCAGCCATCCTTTTTTCAGATATCTTGATTCCGATGGAGGCAATGAATCTTCGCCTGGAATTTCATGAAGGCAGGGGGCCTGTTTTTCCTGATCCGGTTCGTGACAGAAAGGCTGTTGACAGACTTATTGTACCTGATCCCGACGAAACGATGCCTTTTGTTATGGAAACTATCCGTTTGCTTAGAAAAGAACTCAAGGTTCCGCTTATCGGTTTTTCCGGTGCTCCGTTCACCCTTGCCACCTATCTGATCGAGGGCGGTTCATCCAAAGTATTCTGGGAAACAAAAAAGATGATGTTCAGCGCACCGGATCTCTTCCATGGATTGATGGAAAAAATCACCCGCTGCACCATTGATTATCTGCAGGCCCAGGCAGAAGCCGGAGCCCAGGCACTGCAGCTTTTTGACTCCTGGGCGGGCATCCTGGCCCCGTCTGATTTTACAGCCTTTGCTTTGCCGTATGTGAAACGAATTATTGAGGAACTTAGACCATCAGGTC
>Ga0209013_10006103_pt1 | contig 10274 bp, 8 predicted proteins | sample Cruoilmetagenom2_FD_187291 | JGI IMG/M metagenome (GOLD analysis project Ga0209013, IMG submission 187291) | Oil polluted marine microbial communities from Coal Oil Point, Santa Barbara, California, USA - Sample 2 (SPAdes) (version 2) | ecosystem: Environmental > Aquatic > Marine > Oil seeps ...
AACTTCAGGGAGTACATGCAGCAGACCTTGGAGCAATACTTGTGGTAATTTTCATCCCGTGATCCTACGCAGTGGACTATGGCTACGGATTCCGGTTCAGTTTCAAAATCGCGCATAACGATTTTACCTTCGGTTGGACCAGCTGCATTTACCATCCGCTCAAATTCCAGACTTGTAAAGACATTTTCCAGTTGGCCGTATCCGTATTGAGGGATCCGTTTCACGTCAAAGAGTTCATACCCTGTGGCCAGGATAATGTTCCCAACACTAAGCTTGAGGATCTCATCCTTCTGTTCAAAGTCTATCGAATTGGGTTCAGTGGGGCAGAATTTCTGACAGGCTTTGCATTTTCCTGTCTTAAAATACACGCAATTTTCAACATCAATGACAGGGTATTTAGGCACTGCTTGGGGGAAAGGCCTGTAAATGACCTTTCTCTCACCGAGGCCGGCTTCAAATTCATTGTCTACTACTTTGAAGGGGCATTTTTCGATGCAGATCCCGCATCCTGTGCAGTGTTCTTCGATCACATAGCGGGCTTTTTTCCGAACTGTAGCCTCGAAGTTGCCTATATATCCATCAAGTTTTTCAACTTCACTCCAGGTCAGCAGCGTAATGTTAGGGTGCTGGTCAACATCAACCATTTTGGGAGTCAGGATACAGGCAGAGCAGTCCAGGGTCGGGAAAGTTTTATCGAGCTGGGCCATGTGTCCGCCGATTGATGGCTGCCGTTCAACCAGGTAAACGTGGTTGCCGCCGTCAGCAAGCTCCAGAGCGGCGGTGATCCCGGCAATGCCACCACCCACGATCAAGGTGTTGGGATTGATCTCCACAGGGATCTCTTCAAGGGGCTCATGGTGTACTACCCTTTCAATGGCAGCATTTACTAGCGCCTTTGCCTTGAGGGTAGCAGCCTCTTTGTTGTCGGTAATCCAGGAGTCATGTTCCCGGATATTGGCCATTTCGAACATAAATGGATTTAGACCTCCATTTTCTGTGGCAGTTCGAAAAGTACCTTCATGCATGTGGGGAGAACAGGAAGCTACAACGATCTTGGTGAGACCTTGTTCCTTGATATCCTGCTCGATAAGTTCTTGCCCCAGACTGGAGCACATGAACTTATATTCACGGGATACCGCAACATGGGGGTTGTTCTCAGCCCATTTGGCGACATCTACTACGTCCACAACTTTTGCGATATTAGTACCACAATGGCAGACGTAGACACCAACTTTCTCTTCTTGTGATGGGGGTGTTTTGGTATCATTCATAGGTTTTTCTCCTATCTGAAACGTCTTCTATACTCGATGAGTACTTAGAGATCTTAAGTTCAGTAAAAGAGGTCAATTGGCCTCCTTTGACAATAGTTTTTTAAAGATCGGTTTAGCTGATACCATCTCTATGCCAAACCCCAGCTTCTTGGGAGATATTCCAAGCGCAATCCCAATTAACTGTGTGAAATAGAGGATGGGGAGATGAAAACTGGTGCCAAATTCCTCATTTACCGCATTCTGATAACATTCCAGATTGACCTGGCACATGGGACAGGCAGTAGCTATTACATCAGCGCCGTTCTTCTCAGCGCTCTCGAGCAAAATACGGATCATACTGAGGGCGGCAACCCTGTTGGTCATGATCAGGGATCCACCGCAGCATCTCAATCTTTCAGGAAAATATGATGAGTTTGCTCCTGTCGCTTCGATCAGCTCCTCGAAGTATTGAGGATTCTCCACCTCTTCACCATTTTTCCTGGGCCTGACGATCTGGCACCCATAGTAAGGTGCGATGTTTAAGCCTTTCAGTGGATTGGTGACTTTTTCTTTGAGCTTTTCTGGACCTACTTCATTGGCAAATATCTCGATAAGATGGAAGACATCAATTTTCCCATTAAATTGCAGATCGTCCTCTTCAAGAGCGAAGTTGATATGTTCCGCAAGATCAGGGTCCTTTCTAAAAAGAGAATTCGTAAAATAGGCGTTCTTGTAACAAGCACTGCAGGGTGCGACCAAGTCGAGCCCTTCTTTCTCTGCCAGGGCCAAGTTTCTGGCTACCAGGGTGTGGGCGAGAATACCATCCACATGGAAGTAAGTTGTTGCTCCGCAGCAGTTCCAGTCATCCAATTCCTGCATTTCAATATCAAAAACCCGAGTGGTTTCCAAGGTTGATTTGTGATAACTGGAGGCTATCTTCTCTAGGGAGCAACCTGGATAATAGGCGTATTTCTTCATGATGATTCTCCTAGAGGAATGATCCTGCGGATCATCTTCTTAAAGTTATCCAAACGCTTGATACGCGGAGGAAGGACAGGTATCTTACCCTTTAGCACCATTTTGCTGGCGTTGAATGCTTCCTGGAAGAATTCCTTGCGCCCCAACTGAAACATATAAGTCGGAGCTAGAATCGGTTCATAGGACCTGCCGCTCCGGACGATCATTTTCACCCATGCTTCTGAGAAGGTCGGACCAACCAGGTCTTCACTATAGGTTTTGTTCCAGATCGAATACCGTTTTACGGCGTACATCACCCCGGCGATATCGATATCGGCCGGGCAGCGAACCGTGCAGTGATAACAGGATGCGCAGAACCAGTAGGTATTGCAGTCCAAAACATCATCTTTTAGATCAGAATTGATCATTCCTATCAACCTGCGTGGAGTTTGGTCCATGTAATTGGCGACCGGGCAAGTGCCAGAACATGTACCGCACTGGATACAGGCATTTATCGGGCTTCCTTTTGCAGCGTAGAGAAGATTGGAAATCTCATCGCTGAAAGATGGCTTTGATGCCATATCGATGTTCCTCCTTATTTTTCTGACTTTTTTTCTTCAGCCAGGGTTAATAAATGGCTGACTTTTTCTAGCAATAAATTCGGGTCTACCGGTTTTTCCAGCAGTTCATCCGTGGGCAAGAAGCGGGGGTGAACTGGCTGCCCTGGGAACAGGAACGCCATTTGTTCTCGAATTCCAGTGATGATCAACACCGGAATTTCCCGCAGCACAGGATCCTTATTGATCTTGCGGGCTACCATTACTCCTTCGGCACCCCTTCCCATCATGATATCCAGCAGGAGTAGATCGTATTTTTTCGACTCCAATGCCTCAAATCCGCCTTTTGGATTGTAGGCTACATCAACTTTGTATCCAGCTTTAGTGAGTGTGGATTTAATCCCTTCAACGTAATCTGGATCATCGTCAATGATTAATAATTGGACATCCTTTGACATTTTTCCTCCTTGTTCAGGTAGTTGAATACCTAACTCTTATTTCTCTCCAGTTTCAAGGGGCAGCAGGATGGTGAATTTGCTGCCCTGGCCCAATTCGCTTTCTACAATAATTGAGCCGCCATGCGCTTCAATTATTCGTTTCGTGATAGATAATCCTACACCGCTGCTTCTCTCTCCTTCAGGGATATTCTTTCCGCGATAAAAATCTGTAAAGATATTGATAATTTCCTCCTCGGCTATGCCAATGCCATTATCTTTAACTGTGATCATCGCCTGGGATGTATCCCTGTGTGTTTCCAGACCTACTTCTCCTCCCATATTTGTATATTTGATAGAGTTCGTCAATAGATTTACGATGGCTTCTGTGATTGCGCCTTTATCTCCATTGATTTGGATGGGACCATCTTCTGCCTTCAAGGTGGTGCTGATATCTTTACGGACAGCCTGACCTTCAACAGTTTCAAGAGCTTGCTGAACCACCGAGTTGATGTCAATGATTTCAAACTGCTCCTGGATCTTACTGATGTCTACCGATATCACTCTCAACCAGGTATTGATCAGTGTAATTAATTCCTTGATCCTGTTTTGCAGACGGCTAACTTTTTCGCGCTGTTCTTCAGTAAATTTCTCATCCAGTTCATCTGCGAGTACATACAAGTTTTGCTGGACAGCTCCCAAGGGAGATTTCAATTCATGAGATACTATGGCTGCAAAATGCTCCCGGAGCATTTCTTTTTCCTTCCGGAGGGCGATGGTTTCCAGAACTAGATTTCTGCGCTCCAAACCTCGCCGTACAACTAACCTCAGTTCGTCTGGCTGGAATGGTTTGGGAATAAAATCAAATGTGCCTTTTTTCATTGCCTCAACAGCGGAATCAACAGTAGCAAAACCTGTGATCACTACGGTTACGATGGTCGCGTCGAAAGCAAAGATTTCCTCCAGAACCTCGAATCCTGATAACCCGGGCATTTTCAGATCCACCAGTACCAGATCAGGTAGAAATTGCTTGAGGATTTCCAGTCCCATTTTGCCGTCATCTGCAGTTTTGATGGTGTAATTCTGACTATTTAAAATCCTGGTACAAGATTCACGAACGATTTCCTCATCGTCAATGACCAGTATCTTAGCGACAGCGGATTCTATATCAGTTCTTCCCATTTTCTCCTTTCTCTTCTATAGGTAAGCTGACTGTAAAAGTGGTCCCTTCACCAACTTTAGAATCGACCAGAATTGAACCTTTGTGACTTCTTACCAATCCATAACTGATCGCAAGCCCCAGGCCGGTTCCATGACCAACATCCTTTGTGGTAAAAAAGGGATCAAAAATCCTCCTGAGATTCTCTTCGCTGATTCCAGATCCTGTGTCGTTGAAAGAAACTTCAATATCCTGTGTGATTTTATTTTCTCTGCTGGTTATGGTTAATGTTCCGCTACCATCCATTGCTTCTGCTGCATTGATGATTAAATTCATAAACACACGTTCGATTTGGGATGGATCGATCACTGCCAGAGTTAAGTTAGCCTGGAGATCACGGATGATGTGGATATTATGGAAGAGGGCTTGAAGCTCCACCAAAGATACACAATCATCCACAATCGAGTTCACGTCATAATATGACTTATCTGGGGGCCTCTGGCGAGAGAAGTCAAGCAATCCTCGAATAATATCCCTGCAGCGGTTGGCCTGACCTACGATCTTTTCCAATGAATACTGACAATTCGCATCAAGATCATGTTGCTCCTCTAACAACAGGTGTGAGAAAGTGACAATACCTTGCAGGGGGTTGTTGAGTTCGTGAGCGATATTGGCAGAGAGTTGGCCGACCAGGGCCAGTTTTTCGGATTGCATGATGCGCTTGGTAGCATATTCCTTCAGATCCTGGTCCCTTTTCTGAATCGACTCGGCCATATCATTAAATGACTCGGCCAGGAAATGGAGTTCATCATTTGTTTGTACATCCACCCGGGTAGAAAGATTACCGGCTGCAACTTCCTTGGATGCGGCAACCATCTGCCTGATCGGGCCGGAAACTTGCTTGGCAATTAGATAAGAAACTCCTAGTGCTGCCAGGATCCCAGCGATGGTTATGCCTAAAAAGGTGAGGATTGTTTCTCGCTGGATATCGATATATTTTTGTTCCAGCACACCTACATATAAGATTCCGATAATCTCATTTCCCAGGTTTTTGATAGGTTCATAAGCGGTGATATACCAGTTATTCACAACATATGCCCGATCGATCCAAGGTTCTCCTTGAACGATGACCTGGTTGTAGACTTCTTCACTGACGCGGGTACCGATCGCCCTGGTCCCGTCCTCGTTTTTCACATTAGTGGAGACTCTCAGGTCATCCTGAAATATTGTTGCCGTTCCAATATCCTGGCCTTTGTACTTGACGTCTTCATAAACGGTTTGCTTGATGAAATCGACGATCTCGTAATTTCGGTTTAACAGTTTTCCACCAAATACAACTCCCAGGAATTCGTGGTCGGAATTAATAATGGGAGAGGCTGCGATAAGCATCATACCGGAGCTTACGCTCGATGCAGAGACCGGTCGGGCAAGGGGGGTATCGATCAGATCGATATGGGCCAGTTCAGCCAGCTCATGAGCTTCTTTTTCCAATTCGTATTGTGAGAAAATCACTGTGGATGAAACACAGGAAGCCCCGTTCAGCACTGACCTGATAAAGTCATGATGTGTCAGATCATCGCCGTGCTTTTCTGGATTGTGAGTTCTAAACAGAACCTGGCCGTATTTATTGGTCACACCGAAAATATCCAATTCTGCGGAGTTTGCCACAAAGGTTAATTCCTCGAGAGCTTCAGTTGAATCACCTGTGTTGATAGCTTGCTCCAAAATGGATCTTTCAGATGAATAACAAACTACAGATCCGATCTGCTGCAGCTGGCTTTCATAGATAACCCTGGCGGCATTTAGGTCGTTCCTGACTTTGTCCTGTGCTTCGGTGAATACACGGTTAGAAGTCAGCTGAACACCAACGATCAGAAATATCGTCCCAATCAACACTATCACCAGCACAAAAGCGACCATTAATTTAGCGTGAATGGGCACTGATGGACCGCGGAAAAGAGCTGAAATGAGCCCCTTTTTCCTTTTTATGGTGTCGACTGATTCTGTTTCCATAACTTTACATTGCTTCGGCTACTAGATCTATCAAATCTTTGACAAACAAATCATTTTCATAGCCAGTGGTTTTCACTGCATCCTGGTACATGGTGTAATCTTTTGGACAGGCGATGACAAAATACTGAACGCCATCCAGGGCAGCGGCTTCCTGGATCCTGTTTTCACTAGGCCGTTCGTCCACTTTGCCTTCCTCCATCCAGATTCGCCCTCCGCCGGCCCCGCAGCATAACGCCAGATCGCGCGAGCGGGGCATCTCAACCAGGTCACATCCTGTTGCTCGTATCACTTGGCGGGGATCGTTATAAATGCCGTTATACCGGCCAAGGTAACAAGGATCGTGGTAGGTTGCCCTGATGTTAAGGGGATTATTTAACTCTAATTTTCCTTCTTTGATCAACATTAATAACAATTCGCTGTAGTGCAGGATTATCTGAGGTTCCGCAAACGGGTATTCATTCACCAGAGTATTATAGGTATGAGGATCCGTGGTAATAATCGACTGGTATTGGCAGCGTTCAAGCGCCTTCATGTTTTTCTCTACCAACATCTCGAACAGACCTTCTTCGCCAACACGTCTGACGTCATTTCCAGAGTGGTTTTCTCCCTTATACATCACGCCAAAATCAATTCCAGCTTTTTGGAATATTTTGGCTGTTTTGACTGTAAGTTCAGCCACAGATGGGTTATAGGATGCATAATCGCCTACAAACCAGAGGTACTCAACCGGTTCCCTGGTTGCATCTTTGATGGGGGGTTCGATGTCCTCGGTCCACTGAGCACGTTTTCGGGGAGACTGGCCAAATGAATTGCCATAACGCCCCAGGTTGGTGAGAGCATCCTGCAGCTCTGTGTCGATCAATCCTTCAATTACAAGGTGTCGGCGTATCTCCACGATAGTATCAATGTGTTCTATCAATACCGGGCATTCTGTGATGCAGGCTGCGCAGGTTGTACAAGACCACAGCACTTCCTTGCTCAGTTTGCTGTTCTCCAGGAGGGAAAGGTCATAGCCATTCTGGTGGGACTTGGCATCTTTAAGGACTTCGCTGATCCCCAGGATCATTTCCTTCGGATTCAGAGGGTAGCCTGCGCCGTACGCAGGACAGACGTCCTGGCAGCGGCCGCATTCAGTACAGGCTTCTCCATTGAGGATTTGCTTCCAGGTTAACTCACTTAGTTTACTGACATAGATAGGGATACCTGCCTGGTCAGTAGGGGTTGGGGGAAGGGATCCAATGGGGCGGTCAAGTTCAGCAAAGAAGATATTGAGCGGACCAGTAAGGACATGAAGTAATGATCCGACAGGTAAAATGACCAGAGTGATCGCAGCCAGGAACAGGTGAACTAGCCAGATGATCAGATGCAAATTCGTCAGTGCTGCATCTGATGCGCCGGTAGCAAGAAATCCCTGGGCCAGAAGCCAACCAAATGGGGACCAGGCCATATTAACAGGTTGTTCAACAGCCAGCCTGAGCGATTCTGTTGTAATCCCTCCCAGAACGATTAATACCAGCAAGATCAGGGTCCAGGTGAATTGGGGTTGGTAGGTCAGCCTGTCAGGTTTAGTGACGTAGCGTCTGTAAATTGCCAGGATGGCACCCACAAGAAAGATGACAGTAAATACATCCAAGGTCAGTTTATAGAAGGAGAATACCGATCCGGTGAGGAACTTAAAGAAATGAGTATTAATTGTTGCCAGAGCTGTGCCCAGGAAAAAAATAAAAAAGCTCCAGGCCAGGGCAATATGCATCACTCCGGGATACCTCTGTCTTAATACACGGGTCTGGACGATAGCATATTTGATTACATTCCAGATCCTAAGATGCAGTTTGTTCCAGCGGGCTTCCGGCCTTCCAACTTTCCACCAGATCCTTGCCTGCATGATAAACCGGAAGATAAGGACGGCGCCAGCGAGAAACATCACAGAATAAACCAGGATATTTGGTGATCCCCATTCGTGGGGGATGCCCCAGTATTCAATATGTTCAGGCATGGATATTTCTCCTCATTTTGTATTTCTTTCAGCCATTCTTGACATTTCCCAATTGTTCAAGAAGAGGGTCGATGAAATCAAATAGGTCAACTTCTATTCCATACTTTGCGATATCAAAGATCGGTGCATCAGGGTCACTGTTGATGGCAACGATGGTTTTACTCCCCATGATGCCTTCAAGATGTTCTGTCGCACCGCTGATCCCTAGGCTAAGATAAAGATCGGGTTTAACTGATTTTCCTGATTTACCAACCAGGCGTGATGTGGGCAGCCAGCCCTGGTCGATCACGGGTCTGGAAGCGCAGACTGTACCGCCCAACAGGGCAGCCAATTCTTCTGCCAGCTCAATATTGTCTTCGGTCTGGATTCCACGTCCGATCGCAACCAGGATCTTCTCCTGGGCGATATCCACATCTCCTGTGGCTGGTTCGATAAACTGGACCATTTTCACCTTTAAGTTTTCCAAATCAGGTGGGGAGAATTTAATTGTCTCTGAAGGTGGGCCACCCTGGCCTTGTTCCGGTTTATAACCTCCCGGTATCATGGTGACGATAGTGGTTTTATCAGCCAGTTGGCTGTCAACCATGATCTTCCCTCCGCAGACCTGGCTGGTAATTCCGCCCCCTTCTGTAATGCGGATACAGGAATTGATGATGGGATAGGAAGAATGGGCAGCAATAGAACTACTGACATCAGCCCCGATGGTGGTATTTCCAAAAAAGACAGCCCGTGGATCGTATTCGCCAAGAATAGCTATCAAGGTCCTTTTATAGGCATCGGAAGTGAATTCAGCCAACGCAGCGTGATCGCAGTAGATCACCTTGTCAACTGCCAGGTTATCCTTGAAGTTTTCGGCTCCACTGCCAAGAAGTATTCCAACAACGCTGCCGTCTTGGGCCTGGGCCAGCTCCCTGGCAGCTGCGGTCATTATGTAAGAGATATCGGAGACCTGTCCCCGGATGTGCTCAATTAATACGAAGATATCTTGAGTCATGTTAACCTCCTCTCACAATAAGCCAAGATCTTGAAAGATTGAGGTCAGTTTTTGCGCTACTTCTTCCTCATTTCCTTCTAGCATCTCGGCTTTTTCTGCGGCTTCTGGCAGATACATGCGGTCGATAACAAAATTATTTTCTGTGATCAAGCCATCTCCCGGCATCTCTTCAATTGAGGCAGTGCTCATCATCTGGCGAACTTTACTGATCGCAACATAGCGGGGAGGTTCTTCGCTGGCCTGGATACCCAGCACGGCTGGCAGCGTTACTTCCATTTCTGCCAGTAGTCCTCCTGGATATTCCTTAAAGGCTTTAGCCTGGCCGCCTTCAATGGATACTCCGGAAATATATCCAACATAGGGCAGGTTCAGCAGATCAGCGATTTGAGGGGCTAAATCGCCTGTTATATCGTCGTGGGCCTGGACGCCGTTGAGAATTAGATCAGGATTAATTTCTTTGATAATATTTGATAGAGTCTCAGCCAGGGAAATATTGGTTGGCTTTTCTTCATCAACCCCGGTTAATTTGATCAACCGATCTGCGCCTTTGGCTGCAGTGGTGAACAACATATCGTCCACACCTTCTGCTTCGAGGCTAATGATTGTTACATTTGCCCCGGTTTTTTCTTTAAGAATGACTGCTTGTTCGATGGCGTGGTTATCAAATTCATTGATAATCAACCTGAGCCAAGAAGTATCCAGGGCTATCCCGCTTTGTGCAATTTCGAGTTCTTCAACGAGGTCAGGGACAAGTCGAGCGATTACGACTATTTCAGTCATAGTTATCCTCCTCAATTACCAATCGCGTCAATGATCAATTCAGCAATATCCTTGACGATCAGCTTCTCCGCTCCTTTTATTGCCTTAGCTGCGTCTTCGAACCTGGGAGGTTCATAAGGGCATGCGACCGCGAG
>Ga0209013_10006104_pt1 | contig 10273 bp, 10 predicted proteins | sample Cruoilmetagenom2_FD_187291 | JGI IMG/M metagenome (GOLD analysis project Ga0209013, IMG submission 187291) | Oil polluted marine microbial communities from Coal Oil Point, Santa Barbara, California, USA - Sample 2 (SPAdes) (version 2) | ecosystem: Environmental > Aquatic > Marine > Oil seeps ...
TCATTTACAAGAGCGCGTGATTTACCACCGGGGGAGATCTCCCTGCGAAGGGTAGTCACCGGTTCAAAGTCCAGGTCATTTCTTTCGAACACATTGCGAACTGCATCCCCGGGAAGAAAAGACCCTTCCACAATACACTTGGCATCCTTTAGTTTTAGTACCGAAGTATCGACACGCTGACCAAGAATCAGCGACAACGCACCCATGAGGATGGACTTACCAGCTCCGGTCTCGCCGGTAATGGTGGTAAATCCTCCTGAAAACTGCATCTCCAGCTGGTCAATCAGTACGTAGTTCTTGATGTATAGGGACTGAATCATATGGGGCCCGCCTAAATAGTTTGCTCCAGTATAGCACTGTATTTTTTGATATTGGGCTTATCCACCTCAATTAAAATAGTATGTGCACGGCTCCTCTCTTCGGGATAGGACTCGGTGTAGACACTCACCAGTTCGTCCACCTTGGCATCGAACACCAGCCTTAACAGGTACATGTATGGGTCGGGTCGTTTCCTGTACACCTGCTGAATCAACTCCAGGCTGTTGGTAATCTCAGCCCTTCCTTCCGCCACTTTTTCATCCAATAGATCCAGTCCCAGTCTGTGATACCTGTAGTTAAACTCCCTTATTGGCTCATAGTCCGTATCGAGCATGTCCTTCACCAGCCAATACCTGCTTTTATGCGCCAGATCATCCAGGGGTTTCCACCCGCTTTCCGGAACGTTTTGGGCGTTCAGCACAATTTGTTCAGCATTTGTAAAATAGGTGCTTCCCCCAAAAAGGGAAAAAGTATCATAATCCAGTCCCAGAACATAGTAGGCATAAAAGGCAAGGATGGAAGTGAGATTCGATGAATGTGAATTCAGGTCGAACTCCAGCGGTGAAAATTCCACATACCTGAAATGTATATCATTATCCACAAAGTTGAGGGTAACGGTATTGTAGTTGCTGTTAAAAACAGGTCTTCTGGCCTGAACCGAAAGGGTACCTTTAAACTCATCGGCCGATATCTGTTCTGTGATGTTGAACATTAAATTGCATTCAATGCGCTCATCCATGGTATAGACATGGTTGGTCCATACCCGGTTGTTCATAAATTCATAGATTGCATTCTGAAGGGTTTGAAAAACCTGTTTGTTGGTTCCCTGGACCTGCTGACTCACCACCTGAACGTTGCATCTGAACTCCTGTCCGTGCATGATTGGGATCATCAGCAACAACGCCATGAATACAAAAACCGTTTTACGCATTTCCTGTCATCTTTACCACCCGGTCCACCAGATCTGCTGCCACCTGGTGTTTGAGCTTCAGTTCAAATTCATCCGTGTTCCCGAAACGATCGATCATGGTCACCCTGTTGGTATCGGTGCCAAAACCAACCCCCTCCTCTCTCAAGGAATTGAGCACCATAAGATCCATATTCTTTTTCTGCAATTTTGAACGGGCATGTTCCACTTCATGATCGGTTTCAAGTGCAAAACCCACAAAAATCTGTTCATCTCCTTTTTTCTTTCCCATCTCAGCCGCAATGTCCTTTGTGGGTTTCAGTTTGATGGTCCACTCATCCGATCCACGCTTTACCTTTTTTGAAGAAGTTTCAACAGGAGTGAAATCAGAAACAGCCGCATTAAAAACTGCCACATTCATGCTGTCAATCAAATCCTCACATGCATCAAACATCTCTGCAGCTGAAGTAACATTTATTACCTCTACTCCGGCAGACCGGGTCCCTACGGAAACCGGACCGGATATAAGGAATACCTTCGCACCTCGTGCAGCAAATGCCTCTGCAATGGCATAACCCATCTTTCCAGAGGAGTGGTTGCCAATAAAACGAACTGGATCGATGTTTTCGTGTGTAGGACCGGCGGTAACCAGAACCTGTTTATTCAGAAGTTTTTTTTTAGAAGGTCCTGTATCGAGTTGCCTGATAAATTTGACGATCTCTTCAGGTTCTTCCATTCTCCCACGACCCTCCAGGCCACTGGCCAACTCACCCTTTCCAGGCTCGATCACCTGATTTCCAAACCCCTTTAGTATATTCAGGTTTTGCTGTGTCGATGGATGCTCATACATGTCCATGTCCATTGCAGGAGCAACTACGACAGGACACCGGGCTGATAAATAGGTGGTTACAAGAAGATTGTCTGCTATACCATGGGCCATCTTACCAAGTGTGGTGGCTGTAACTGGTGCAATAAGCATCAGATCGGCAGTAACTCCCATCTCCACATGGCTGTTCCAATCGCCTCCTTCTGAACCGAAAAAATCGGAAAGTACAGTTTTACCGGAAAGGGCTGAGAATGTAACAGGTCCCACAAATTCTTTCGCAGAAGCTGTCATAATCACCTGGACATGTGCCCCTTCCTTGATCAGGAGTCTGAGCAAATAAACCGCCTTGTAGGCCGCAATGCTTCCAGTTACTCCGAGAATTATGCGTTTTCCTGTGAGTTCCATCAGGAAAAAATTAGACTACTGTGGTTCTATTTCAGGTGCTTCGTTGATCCTGAAATATATCTGGTCTTCGGTTAATTCCTGCAGGGAAATAAGGGAAGGTTTTGGCAACCGCTCAAAAAATTTGGAAATTTCGATCTGCTCGGGATTTTCAAAAACCTCTTCAAGATTGTCAGTATATGAGGCGAATTCCTCAAGCTTCTTGTTCAACTCCAGCTTCATCTCTACACTGATCTGGTTTGCCCTTTTGGAAGCTATAACCACCGTTTGATAAATGTTATTAATATCAACATCCAGATCATTAAGATCCCTTGTGATGGTTGTAAGCGGCGCTTGTGTTTTTTTGTAATCCATTGATTATGATTCGTTATTTTGACTTGCTAAAAACTTGTTCGAAGTTTCAAAAATCCTTTTGGCCTCCCTGGAGTGGGAGCTTTCAGGAAATTCTCCGACAAAACTGTAATACTCATCCAATGCTGCCTGGAAACGTTCCCTTTGCTTGCTGGGAATGCTTTTATCGGCAAGCAGGTATGATGATTTAAGTATTAGAAACATCAATTCCTCCCTGTACCCTGTGTCGGGATATTCAATAAGACTGTTACGCAGTGCCAGAATGGCTGATTTATAATACCCCAGGTCATAATAGAGTCTGGCACTTATAAATGATTTCTCCACCAGCTTATCACTCATTTCAACAATGATCTCCTGGCATTCGTTCAATTTATCTGAACTGGGATACTTAACCATGAACATCTGCAAGGCAGTTATGGTCCTGAAGGTGTTGTCCTGATCCAACTCAGCACGTGGAGATTGCTTGTAAAAACAATAGGCAGTCATGAAATCAGACTCCTCAACATAATTACTATTGGGATAGGTCACCGAGAGTTCACTGAAGTAATGGCCTGCCATCATATAGTCTCGTTGTCCATAATAACTCTTTGCCTGATAGTACTTTACCGTGTCTGCCTTGGTGGTTCCCCTGAAGATGTTTGACACCTGATCAAATAGTGTTCCAGACTTCACATATTCCCCCTCTTCGTAAAGCGTGAGAGCGGAATCAAACTTCTTTTGATAATCACTACTCTTCAATAATTTCTCATATTCACCACACCCGCTAAGGATTATTGCAATCCCTGCAATCACTACACCAATTATAACCCTGTTTTTAAACATTGCGCAAAAGTACAATTATAGATTTAATAATAAAAGACTTAAATGATTATTTACCATACATAAGAAACAATAACCATTCCATTTTATTGCATAATAGACCCGAATTTAATGCAATAGTTAATGTGTTAAGTCAGTTTAATATCGACCCATAAAAAAAATAGTTAAATTTGCAGCCTGTAATAACTTAAAACTTAAATCTGTGGACATTTTTGAAAGAATTACCAAGAACAGAGGTCCCATTGGACAATACCAGAAGGCAGGACATGGGTACTTTGCATTTCCCAAACTAGAAGGAGAAATCTCGGCCCATATGAAATTCCGTGGCAAGGAAGTACTTACCTGGAGTCTCAACAACTACCTCGGACTTGGAAATCATCCCGAAGTAAGAAAGGCCGATGCTGCTGCTGCTGCCGAATATGGAATGGCCTACCCCATGGGTGCCAGGATGATGTCGGGTCAGACCCGCAAACACGAAGAGCTTGAGCAGGCATTGGCCTCATTCGTTCAAAAGGAGGATGCATTCCTCCTGAATTACGGATACCAGGGAATGACATCAATCATTGATGCAGTCACCACCCGTAACGATGTGATTGTATATGATTCGGAATCGCATGCCTGCATCCTCGATGGTATGAGAATGTCACTGGCCAAGCGGTTTGTATTCCCGCACAACAACATGGAGAATCTTGAAAAACAGCTCGAGCGTGCAGTGAAGCGTGCCGATCAGCAGGGCGGCGGTGTGCTTCTCATCACCGAAGGTGTATTTGGAATGGCCGGAGACCTGGGTAACCTGAAAACAATTTGCGATCTTAAGGATAAGTTTGATTTCAGGCTGCTGGTGGACGACGCACACGGTTTTGGCACCATGGGCCCCACTGGCATGGGCACCGGAGAGCACTTTGGTGTACAGGATAGAATCGACCTTTACTTCTCCACTTTTGCTAAATCCATGGCAGGAATTGGTGGATTTATCGCCAGTAGTAAGGATGTGGTTGATTACCTTCGATACAATATGCGCTCACAAACCTATGCAAAGTCATTGCCCATGCCGATGGTCATTGGAGCATTGAAGCGTCTGGAGATGTTGAGAACAATGCCTGAACTGAGAGAAAACCTTTGGAGTGTGGTCAATGCATTGCAGTCAGGTTTGAAAGAGGCAGGGTTTAATATTGGGGTTACTGAATCCCCCGTAACTCCTGTTTACATGAGTGGAGGAATTATTGAAGCCACCAACCTGATCCTTGACTTGCGAGAAAATTTCAACATTTTCTGCTCCGTGGTCATCTACCCCGTGGTACCAAAAGGAGACATTCTGCTTCGCTTGATCCCCACATCCATGCATAACCTGGATGATGTGAAATTAACCATCAGTGCATTCACCAAGTGCCGGGCCAAGCTTGAGTCAGGTGAATATAAGACAGAAACTTTCCAGGATATTTCTGCACTGCGGGTATAAGAAAATGTTAGTAGTTAGTGGTTAGACTAACTCCCCCAAATATCTTTCTGCATCCAGAGCGGCCATACAGCCCGAACCTGCAGCGGTAACAGCCTGTCTGTAGATCTTATCCTGCAGGTCACCACAAGCAAATATACCCGGCATGCTGGTTTTGCTTGTACCCGGAACTGTTTGCACATAACCGGTCTCATCCGTATCCAGAAAATCCTTAAAAACTTCTGAGTTTGGAGTATGTCCTATGGCCAGAAAAAATCCATCAATATCAATTTTCACAATCTCCTGGTTGGCCTCACCCTTGTTTTTATACAGCTCAACGCCAGTTACCACCTGGTCGCCTGTCAGCTCTTTGGTCTGATGCTTCCACAGCACTTCAATATTCTCAGTATTCATGACACGTTTCTGCATGGCCTTGGAGGCCCTTAGTTCGTCCCTCCTGACAATCAGATACACTTTCTTACATATACCTGCCAGGTAGGATGCCTCTTCTGCAGCGGTATCTCCTCCCCCAACGACTGCAACCACTCTGTCCCTATAGAAAAAACCGTCACATGTAGCACAGGCTGATACCCCATAGCCCTTGAATTTCTCTTCCGACTCCAGTCCAAGGTACCTGGCTGTGGCACCTGTGGCAAGGATTACTGTGTCCGCTTCAATCAACGTCTTCTCATCGATCTCCACCTTTTTCACTTTCCCTTCGAACTCTACCCTTGTAGCCATCCCAAATCGTACCTGTGTTCCAAACCGCTCTGCCTGCTTCTTCAAATCTTCCATCATGCTTGGTCCGTCAATGCCATCCGGATATCCAGGGAAATTATCCACTTCTGTGGTGGTGGTCAGCTGTCCTCCCAACTGCATACCTGTATACATCACAGGATTCAGGTTGGCTCGTGCCGCATAAATAGCAGCCGTATATCCTGCCGGTCCCGATCCAAGGATCAAACACTTTACATGTTCTGATACTTCCGGTTCTGTTTTATTACTCACTGATTCTCCAGGTTTACTCCCCATGGGTTTGAATAGGTCCATTGTATTAAATGTTATGATGTGATTATGTTAGTATGCTCGCTTTACCCGTGATAGTGCGTTAGTCTTTAAAAGACCAATTAAATTACAATAAATCTACTTCCCCTTGTCAAATTCAGTACCAAATCCAAATTCCATTGGTTACCTCCCCTCTCCCGGACAAACTTACAGCCACCACGCTAATGGAACCTTCAAATGCTGACGGGATGGCAGATTTACTATCATCCCAAGTGGCCACATTCTGTTTTTGAGAAATTGAAATAATTCCTACATTTGCACCCACTATTGATCGGGGTGTAGCTCAGCCAGGTTTAGAGTACTCGTCTGGGGGGCGAGGGGTCGGTAGTTCGAATCTACTCACCCCGACCATTTTACAGCCCAACTATCTGATTTACAGTTAGTTGGGTTTATTTTTGTTCCGCATTTGCCACACTTTTTTGTATTACATTTTGTTCGAGAATACTTAATGCCTTCATAATCTGTCTTATATAGCATCCTTTCTTTACTTATATTGTTCCTATATTTAAGAAAACTACCAACCTAGGATAATTCTGAGGTGAAGAGGGTCTGGCTGTTGGAGTTATGCAATGATAGAATGAGAATGCCTATATTTGTCTTGATATGGAACGTCAAGCAATAAATAGCGCGATAATCAACTATCTCAGTTCATACGGGCCAGAACGGATTGGTCTTTTTGGTTCTTTTGCCAGACAAGAAGAAGATCTCAATAGTGATATTGACATATTAGTGAAATTCAAAGAAACAATTACACTTCTGGATCTTGCACGAATCCATAGAGAGCTTTCAGCGATATTAGGCAAAAAGGTTGATCTAGTTACGGAACCTGCATTAAAGAATGAAAAGCTCAAGAAGTATATCTATAACGATCTTCAAATCATATTTGAATGAAAGATGATCGAATATATATCGAGCACATTTTACAAAGTATAGAAAGAATCCAATCTTATATTTCGGGCAAAGATCAAGAAACCTTTTCGAATGATTCCATTACACAAGATGCAGTGGTAAGGCAATTGGAAATCATAGGCGAGGCTACTAAAAGGATTTCAAAAGAGCTTCGAAAAAATAATTCTGATGTGCCCTGGGATGATATGGCCGGAATGAGAGATGTTCTTATTCATGATTATATAGATGTGGACTTGAACATAGTTTGGAAAACAGCTTCAGAAAGCATTCCCGGCTTAAAAGCACTATTGAACAAGCTTACTTATTGATCTAGTACAAAATATCCTCCTTTTCAAGTGAACTCCTGAACATCCTTTGAATGTTGCCGTCCATAGGTTCTGGTAGTACAGAAACAAACAAATTCAATTGTTTGTAGTACAAATCGCATATCTGATTATCAACATTTTAATATGTTTTTTATAATCTACTCACCCCGACCAAAACACAAAGCCTTGCACGAAAGTGTGGGGCTTTTTGTTGGACTCCGACCCAAACTTGTTTGAGGGAGGAGGTCGGCAAAAAAGACTCAGGTGAGCGAAGCGAACCCAGGCTTTTTGTTTTGAGTTTCCCTCCCCTTAGGATCACGACGAGCAAGGTGAGGAGTAATCTTTCACCCCGACATACAAGGACATCTTCCATTACACGGGCGGTGTCCTTTTCTTTTCTACCCTCACCGGCAGAACCTGCCTCCGCTCCAATCCCTTTGATCTATAGGCTCAATGGATCTGGGCGCCCATAAGAAGTTGTTTTGTTATTTTAGCTTCGGGGTGCGTTTACCAGCAGAAGCTTGCAGCTCTTTGTAAAGTATTCGAATGTAGGGTAAGCTTTGTAGTGACTACATCGAGTCTTTGCGCTTAAAGCCAACAGGATTTCGGGGCTCCGGTTTTTCTTTTTTCTCCATTAACTCATCCAGGTAGCTGAACACAAGTTCTATGTTCCAATCCTGGCTCTCAAGTTTCTTCTTTATCAGTTCGACATCAAGATGAAGCCTCAGGGTATCGGTTAGCATTTCTCTCATCTTAACAAAGACCTCGATCACTTTTATGCTCACTTGAGTCGCCCGTGCACTCTTTAATATATTAGCCAGCTGAAGTACACCATATTCCGAAAAAGCATATGGCAAGGAACCACCAAGGTGCTGCTTTGAAGGTATCGCATTTTGCGATACCATGATTTCAACCTCCTCCTCTGATAGCTGGAACAAGAAATGCGAAGGGAACTTCTCTACATTTCTTTTCACTTGTTCCCGTAATCGGATAGCCTTAACATTAAAAAGTTCGGCCAAATCTCTATCCAGCATTACCTTTTTATCCCTTATCACATAGATTTTGCTGGTGATAAACTCGTCAGGAATAACAAGGTTGTTCTTGTATTGAGCCATTTCATGAGTGTTATCTACTGTAGCTTTATTAAATATTTAGATAAATATCAGCCAAAAAAGCGCCGGAATTATTAGTCCTTTCGTTACTTCTGTCAATTATTGATCCGCTAAATAAATCAGAAAGTATTTGATTTTAGATTGGCCATAATAGGCAGAGATAATCTCCTGGCATGGCATGCTTTAATAAGGACGCGTCATACCTGTACATTAGCCATTATAGAAAAAGCTTTAAATGATCTAATCCATCACTTTGACTATCCCTTTTACAAGATAATAGAAAACCTGACGCCCAAGCAATTAAGTTTTCTAAAAGCCATAATGGAAGGAAATCAGAAGCTTTATTCCAAAGCCACGCGGGATGAGTATCAGCTGGGATCAACCAGAAATATTGCCCGGATTAAACTAAGTCTGGAAAGAAAAGAAATTATTAATACTGAGAACAGGGACAGTGCTTTTATCGATCCGATCTTCAGAGAATGGCTTCGAAGACGCTATTTCGGCAGTTAGTGATTTCTTAAGGTGACAATAACCAGAGATCCAGGTCTTCAACTTTTAACGTTTTTGGGTATCATTCTACCTGGAACAATAGCAGGAAGATAAGCATACAGATTAGCAGGAGATGGTGGGTAAGATCCTATGGCCGAATTCATGAAGCATTATAAAGTCTTGCTCAATAAGGCGAAAGTTGATTTGAAAGCTGCACTTAACCTGCATGATGACATCAGCAGAGGTGATGAGAAACTTGATTATGAAGTAGTACTCTTTCATTTACATCAATGTGTTGAGAAATTCATGAAATCTTTACTAGCGTTTCATGAGATAGATTATCCTAAAGTCCATGACCTGGAAAAACTTGCGAGCTCACTGAAAGTAATCAAGGCTTTGAGTTTAGAATTCCCTCTTATTACAATTGATAAGTGAGCATTACAAGTGTCAAAAAAAGTTTCTCTGCCCGATTTACCCGGATCGACCGGCCAGCCAAATCCGATCGTGTGGAAAATTCAGTGAACAGTTCCGCAACCCAAACCGCCCGACACAGGCGGAACCACCATAGTTCAGGACTTCTTTCATCTTTCGAAGTGAGTCCTTTCATTTTATCCTCCCCACATCCTCCCACATCCCTCCGCACAGCATTGGTGCTCAACTATAATGACATAATTGGTGTATACATGCGATTTAATATTTTGGCTGGAAGCACTATCAATATGACAGTTAAAGCCATATACGTAAATATAATTGGCTATAACGATATTAAATTGTATATTTAAAGCCAAATACAATATACATATGAATGAAATTATTGGCCGTAAAAAGGAGCTCTCAGTGTTAAAATCCCTGTTAGCATCCAAGAAATCAGAATTTGTTGCGGTTTATGGCAGACGGAGGGTTGGAAAGACTTATCTGATACGATCGGCTTTCGGTGAGCAGTTTTCTTTCCAGGTTACAGCCCTTGGTAATGCAAAACTGGCTCAGCAGCTCACCAATTTTCATATTGCACTGCAAAAGGTTTATCCCCCAGCAGAAAATAATCCTGCAAAGGATTGGTTTACTGCTTTTCAACAATTGGCAGGGTATATTGAAAATGTGAAGGATACCAGGAAAATACTATTTCTCGATGAATTGCCCTGGTTTGACACACATGGTTCTGGATTTATTCAGGCATTGGAGCATTTTTGGAATAGCTGGGCCTCAGCCCGGAATGATATTGTACTGATAGTGTGCGGATCTGCAGCATCGTGGATGATCAATAAATTGATAAACAACAGAGCCGGGCTATATAACCGAATAACCAGAAGGATTAAACTGGCACCTTTTACTCTA
>Ga0209013_10006105_pt1 | contig 10272 bp, 7 predicted proteins | sample Cruoilmetagenom2_FD_187291 | JGI IMG/M metagenome (GOLD analysis project Ga0209013, IMG submission 187291) | Oil polluted marine microbial communities from Coal Oil Point, Santa Barbara, California, USA - Sample 2 (SPAdes) (version 2) | ecosystem: Environmental > Aquatic > Marine > Oil seeps ...
CCTGAAGATGAATTTTTCAACATAATTGTTGAAATGACATATCCAGAAATTGATGATTTTATAAATAATTACATTCGCGGTACAAAACCTCTTCCATATATTGAATATATGAACAAAATTGGCTATACATATCTCGATGAGGAAGCCTCTGAAGATAAACGACCAACTTTTGGTGCTGATATTTCTGTTAATACTGATGGAGAATTGATGCTTGTTGGAGTTTCTGATGAAGCTGCAAAATTTGGTATGATAGAAGAAGATCTACTTTTAAAAGTTTTTGGAGAAGATGTAACCATGCAGAATATCATGGAAATTGCACAAAGGTCTTATGAGATGGAAGTTGGTAACCCATATCAGATAATAGTACTTAGAGGGGGAAAAGAGATTGCAATAAATGGTAGGATGCTTGAACGTAAAAACAAACATTTGTTTTATGAGGTTTCAAATCCGACAGATGAACAGATTCGATTCAGAAATATTTGGTTGAAAAACTTGGATAGAAATTAAATTTGCAGGTAAATATTTAGAAGCTTGCAATTAGTTTTTTTAATTCATTCCGAAATGTTTCATCTTTGAATCTTTTATCAATTAACTTTTGACATTTTTGTAAGATTTTTTGATCTATTCTTAGGTTATTGAGTGCCTTTCTGCTTAAATTCATGTCTTTTATAACTTCTTTCAGCAGAATACTTGCCACAGTCGAAATATCATAATGAATTAACATTTTAATCTCCAAACTATTATTTAATCTTAAATTACAATTATAATGCCAGAAAAAGGTTTGATTCTATGCGGTATTTGAAAGTAGATTTCGCTCGAAGTATTGAACTGGGATTTTGTGTCAAATTATTCGATGTTATACGTTTTAGAAAAGGTGTGGTTGCTTTGAATAGGAAAGTAACCTTAAAGAATGTGTTGCATACTGTCTAAATCTAAAAGATAGTGAGCGAGAACTTGTCTGGGACTTCTCACCTAATTAAGTGTGGTATTGGTTGTGCTCTCGGTCTTCTCTTTTTAAAGCAGAAGCAGTCCTTATTTTCTAATTTTAACACAAAAATAATTGATCTCCATTTGCAAAATTATCAATCATTTCCTCGGATGAGTAAATGAAGAGGGGTGACTGATAGAAAATAGTATATCAACATTTTGGTTTTACTGCTAAAACTCTTCACCTCCGTTATCCTCACCATTTTGTCGATTACGGTCACTTTTTTGTTTAAAGTTATTCAGATTTAGAGTAAAATTTAACAGTACGATTGGCGCCTTTCTTTGAGAATAGGTATATGACTCAAATCCAGGGCCAGATGTTGTTCCTTCACGTTTTGAGGTTTGGAATATATCTCTAAATTGAAGGGTAATTGACATTTTTCGTTCCCAGAGATCTTGTCTTAAAGCAACATCCGTTGAAAAGTATCCCTCATAATCTCCTTGCGCAGAAATGCTTGGCCCTCTGTATCTCCCATTTACTTGAAATTTTGTACTTGGGGTGATCATAAATGTATTATTTAATCTGAGACTCCAGTTGAAATTTTCTCTAGCATAATCTTTATCCTCGAATGTTCCTTCTAGTTTGTACTGAGATAAATCTCCCATAAAATTCAGATTCCAAAAATTTAACAAATCAGCATCTATCATAAATTCCGTACCTAGAGTATAGTCCGTTCCAACGTTAAAAGGGGTTGATATTGTTACATTAGTATCGTATACCGCTCTGACTCTTTCAATTTTATTCTTTCTTTCTCTATAGTAACCTTCCAGCGAAAGAATTACCTCTTGAACATGTGTTTGGTAAGCAATTTCAAAAGAATTGATATATTCAGGCTCAAGTTCAGGGTTTCCTTGTCTCACATTATTCTGATCTTCCCAAGTTAAAAATGGTTCTAAATAATATCCTCTTGGACGTCTAATTCTTCGTGTATAACTGGCCATAACTTGAACCAATTCATTAAAACTGTAAGAAGTGTGTATCGTGGGAAAATAATCCCACCGATTTATTACTGAACTTTGGCTTGAATCTGGGATAAATATTAATCGATCTGTAAATTCACCTCTTAAGCCGAATTGATAACCAAACTTTGCTTCTTTACTATTATACAATGAATAGATGGAATAGATATTCCGCGAATATTCAACTAAATAACTGTAGTCTTTTTGGAAAATGTAATCACCTCCATTTGCATCAAAAATATAACTTTTAGTATCATCATCAGATCGACCAATCTCAGCTTGTACACCTGCCTCAAATCGATTCTGTACGCTTAATGGTAAAGTGTAATCTATTTTTCCTCGAAATCTTCGAGATGGTCCATCCTCAGTATTTTTTCTTCCACTGTAGATTGAACCATCTTCATCGTAATACTCATTTATTGTAAACTCTTCGCCATTGCTTAGCGAATAATCCAGGTCCCCAGTTATTTCATGCTGATTTTCTCCGAAAATATGTCGGTAATTTAAACTAGATGAAAATCTATTACCACCTCTTTCTCTATCGCTAATATTATTGTAATAAGTCTCGCTAGTTGGTGGATTAGTATACTCATAGTAATTCACTAATGAATTGCTCGCTGAAGTTCTATCTCCATATCTAAGCGATAGACCAAGTTGATTACTTTTATCGAAAGTAAAGTCGGCTCCACCAGTTAGATTATATCCATCTCGTCCTCTTGTATTTGTATTGGTGCTATTGAGGAAAGACGCAAACTCATCATTATATGTTACCCTATTTTCTTGCCCAGTTCCTGGGTAGTTACTATTTCTATAATCTGCACCAAAATATAAGGAAGTTCCGTTGGTTTTATAATTAGTGATAAAATCACCACCATATTTTTCATCTAAGCCAACATGGGTATTTATAATTGCGCTTATTCCAGAGTACTCACCTTTTTTTATAATAATATTAATAATACCTGAAACTCCCTCTGGATCGTATTTTGCAGAAGGATTTGTAACAATTTCTATTTTATCAATTGTGCTTGCTGGTAACTGCTGTAAAGCATCATTTGCATCAAGTATTGTTGGTCTTCCATCAATCAATAAAGTAAAACTGCCACTACCTCTCAGGCTTACATTCCCCTCAATATCAACATTTACCGATGGAACGTTTTCTAAGACTTCAACAGCTGTTCCAGAAATTGAAGTACTTTGCTCACTTACATTAATAACTTTTTTATCAATATGGTATTCGATTGGAGTTTTATTTGCGATAACTGTAGTACCATCTATTTGATAACTTATTGGATGCAACTCAATCTCTTCAAGATCCAAAACTTTTGTGCTATTATTGATATCGATGTTATTTACAAAAATCGATTCATATCCTATAAAACTGACTTTTAATATATATTGATTTGTTACAACACCTGACAAACTAAATTTACCTTTATCATTTGTTATAGTGCCGCTGACTTGAGAGGAATCTGAAGATCTTAATAGTACAATATTTGTATATTCGATGGGATTTTTTGCGGATGCATCAATCACTTTGCCTACTATTTTTGATCCATTAGCATTTTTGAGTTTTCTATTTCCTCTCTGAGCAGAAATATTTGATATGATTATCATCATTATGAGAATGAAGAGAAATAGTTTTTTCATAGTATTCTTTTTTCAATATTAAAGTATTTTTCACTTGTTCAAATCTAATTATCAAAACTATTGGAATTTTGTAGGTATTCTCTGAGGTATTGAAATTAGAATTAATTTATTGCGGATTTTTACTAATTATAAAATAATGCTGCTGATCTTGATAAAGGTAATCAATACGAAGATTGTTCCTTTGGCAAATTTTGTTGACTAATGCTAAACCAAGACCAACTGAAGAAGATGATCCATTTTCCTTCGAAAATCTTGAGAATATTTTTTCATTGGGAAATTCAAGAGGAGATCCATAATTACTGATTGTTAGACTTTTATCGTCAGTTGCAATTTTAATAGAACCTTCATTCGTTGCATAATTTAATCCATTCTTAACCAGGTTTTTTAAGATTATATCAAATAAAATTGGATCAATATTAATACTATGTGAATTTGAAAGATTTAATTCGAATTTCAATCCTTTTAGACCGGCAAGTTCAGTTACACTATCAACGTGCTTAATTATCAACTCTTTTGTGTGAAGTACGGTTTTATTGCTAAATTCTCCGTGCTCTATTTTTGTTAATAAGTTTAAAGCAGTGCCAAGTTTAGAAAGATGATTAACTTCATCATATATTATTTTAACCGATGAAGATTGCGTGTTCATTACCGTTTCGTTAGAAATTAGATTATCAGTTTTGTTTCTAATAATCGTTAATGGAGTTTGAATTTCATGAGCCATATTTTCGGTGTATTCTTTTAAAGTTGTATATTCTCTTTCGGTTCGTTCAACCATGTTGCAAAACAATTGCTGCATTTTTGAAAATTCTGCAGTGCTTGTTAAAATATTTGGAACACTGCTTCCTTTACCAACTTCGTAATTTTTTATTTGGTTCAAAATTTTATTAAATGGATTAAAAAAGTATCCAGAAAGGAAATAATTAAAAAGTACGATTACAATTGCGAGTATTATAAATGCGGGAATTAAACTACCTAAAATATCTGACTGTAATCTATTAAAATCACTGATGTTTTGAATCATTTCGACTTTAAAAAATCTACCATCCACATCAATGAATGTTGTTTTCTTTCTGTACAATAACTTACTCTCTCGTTCTTCGTTTTGGATTAATGAGTCTTTATAGATTGGAAATGTTGAATGTTTCGGCATTTTTTCGATATTTGAAACTATCGCATAAGATCTTTTCTTTCTAACCTCACCATACTTCTTGATATCACTTATAATTTTTCCCTCAGTCCATTGATAACGTCTGTCAAGTTCGCTATTAATATATTCATCAGTTTCATTAATCAAAAACAATGCACTAAAAAAGAATGCTGCAAAAGTAAAAACCAAATAGATTGAGGTTGTTTTCGTAAGTAGTTTTATTTGTCGCCTTTGTTTCATTAAATTGCCATAATGTTATTCTGTAAATTTATAGCCCATTCCATACATTGATTGAATATAATCCTTACCACCGTTGGAAATTATTTTTTTTCTCAAATTCTTAATGTGATTATAAATAAAATCAAAATTATCTGTTTGATCAATATGGTCTCCCCATAAATGTTCTGCTATACTCTCTTTAGTTATAACTCTGTTTTTATTATCAATAAAATAGAGTAATAAATCGTATTCTTTTTTTGTGAGTACCGTTTCTTTATCATTTACAAAAACCTGTGCGGCGAGAAGATCTATTTTCATCTCATTAAAAAACACTTCATTATTTCGTTCAAATTTATTTCTTCTTAGTATCGAGCGAATGCGGGCATTTAATTCTTCTTTGTGAAACGGTTTTGTTAAGTAGTCATCTGCACCTAAATCTAATCCTCTAACTTTATCCTCAATTGCATTTTTGGCGGTAACTATAATTATTCCTGAGTTGTATTCTATCTTTTTAATAGAATTTATTAATTCTAATCCATTTCCATCAGGAAGACCAATGTCTATTACGAATAAATCATAGTTATATAGTTCAATTTTTTCTTTAGCAATCGCAAATGTTTTCGCTGCCTGACAAATGTATCCATAACTTGCTAAAAATTGAACAAGGTCATATACAAGTTCTGCGTTATCTTCTATTATAAGAATTTTCATGATAGATAAATTTACATAAAGAAATTGTAGAAAAACTGTTTTGGAATTTAATTAATTACTTCTTGATTATTTTTTTAGTGTGTCTAGAACATGACATGCTCCCCAAATAGGGCACATAATATATTATTAATAATAAAACTGGTGGCACCAATGGTGTTTTTATAAAAGAATTTTATAAAGAAACAATTCAAATAATTCTAGAGCGCATGATGAGGATTTCAAAAGATTTAGATGCTGGAACGAAACCATTTATGGTTGGATACTGAAACACAAGTCAGTTGCTGTTTTTAAGCATTTGCGAGGTCAACATGAAGCAATTAAAATCTATTCACAAGAAGGTGTTTTGTTTGAAAAAATTCATGCTTTGAGAACCATTCCCATTTTCTTATTTTTACACCGCATCCTTAGCTCAGTTGGTAGAGCAGTTGACTCTTAATCAATTTGTCGGGGGTTCGAGTCCCCCAGGATGCACACTAAGCTTAGTTGGGTTATGCAACGCTTTTTATTCAATATAGAAAAAATAATTGTCTAATAAGTTTTTCCATGTCTGAGATTTCCATCACCTGTAACAACAAATTTTTTAGTTGTTAATGACTCAATACCCATAGGCCCAAAAGCGTGTAGCTTAGAAGTAGATATTCCAATTTCAGCTCCAAGGCCAAGCTCGCCGCCGTCTGAAAACCTAGATGAGGCGTTTACACAAACCACTGACGAATTGATCTCCTGCTGAAAGAGGCGTGCCGTTTGAAGATTGTTTGTAACAATTACTTCGGTGTGGTCAGAATTATATTTTTGAATATGGTCTTTCGCCTCATCATAATTTTCTACTATTTTGCAAGCAATAATTTTTGATAAATATTCTTCATAATAATCCTCATCTAAAGCTTCTGTTGTGTTTGGTAAGATCGTCTTTGTTTTTTCACAACCTCTAATTTCAGCCCCATTATTAATAAGTGTGTTCCCAGTATCGTTTAAAAACTTTGCAGCTATATCTTTATGCAGAAGCATTGTTTCAAGAGAATTACAAACTCCTGGGCGAGATAATTTTCCTTCACAAGTTAATTGTTTGGCCATTTCCAGGTCTGCATCTTTATCAATATAAATATGACACACTCCTTTATAGTGCATTATTACCGGTATTTTACTTGAGTTGTTTACGAACCGAATCAAACCCTCTCCACCACGTGGTATTACCAAATCAATAAATTCATCCATCTGTAATAAATTAGTCATGGCTTCACGATCAGTTGTGGGAACCAACGTTACTGCTGCTGGATTAATCCCAACATCAGTCAATCCTTTTTGTAACTGCTTTGCAATTGCCATGTTGGAATTAAAAGCTTCTTTCCCTCCGCGTAAAACGATAGAGTTTCCGGCTTTTAAGCAAAGCCCTGCCGCATCGGAAGTAACATTAGGTCGTGATTCGTAAATCATCATAATAACACCAAGAGGAATTCTCATCTCCCCAACCCCTATTCCACTCGGTCTTTTTTTTATGTTTGTAATTTCTCCTACGGGATCATTAAACCCAGCAATCTCTCGTAACGCGTCAGCCATATTTTTAATTCTTGCCAAGTCCAACTTCAAACGATCAAGCATCGCTTCTGACAAACCGTTTTCTTTCCCTTCTGTTAAATCAATTGTATTAGCTTCTATTATTTCAGCACCGTTTGTCTCCAGCAGATTGGCCATTCTGTTTAAGGCTCTGTTTTTATCGGCAGTTTTTAGTTTAGCTAACTGCAATGATGCATTTTTACATTCTTGTACTAAGTCAACCAATTTTGTTTTTTCTTCTTCTGTCATAATATTTCTCCGCTTATTGGTCTTCCGTCAAAACTATGTCTCTTCGGTGAATAACTTCGTTGTCATTAAAATAACCTAGTATCTCTTGAATTTCGCTGCTCTTCTTTCCTTTTATGCTATCAAGATCTTTTGAGTCATACAAAATTATTCCCTTGGCAATTATTTTCTCTATGTTGCTAGCAGTATAAACAATGTTAACTGCATCACCGCTAGTAAAACTCCCTTCTATTTTAATTATGCCAGAGGGAAGAAGCGACGCCCCTTTTTTTACAATGGCATTCTTTGCCCCTTCATCAACATAAACCTTTCCCGAGCTTGGTATGGCGTGTAATAACCAGTGTTTTTTAGCTTGAACTGTGTTTTCTGTCTTTTTTATTATACTTCCCTTAATATTTCCTTTTAAAAGCTCATCAAAGGTCTCGCGTTTTGTGCCATTCATAATAATAGTATCAATCCCCCTTGATGCTGCTTTTTGGGCTGCTTCTATCTTAGTCCTCATTCCTCCTTTGGCTAGCGGGTTGTTTGAGGAGCCCGCAGCTGAAAATATAGAATCATCAATCTTTTCAACCACCTTTATTAATTTAGCTGTACTCTTTTTGTTTGGATTGTCATCGTACAGTCCGTCAATATCTGAACAAATTATTAACAGGTCGGATTCAGAAAGAACAGCTACGTGAGCTGCTAAGTTATCGTTATCTCCAACCTTTAATTCTTCAACCGCTACAGTATCGTTTTCATTAACAATTGGGAGAGTCTTTAATTTTAAAAGTTCATTGATTGTATTTTTGGCATTTATAAATCGCTCTCGATTAAAAAGTCCGTCATAGGTTAAAAGAACCTGGGCACACGGGAAATCAAAAAAACGACTCCAGTTTTGTATTAACATTGTTTGTCCAATTGCAGCCAAGGCTTGTTTTTCGGGAATTGATTTATAAACCTTGTTCTGCAACTTTGGTTGTGTGGATAGCCCCGCCGCAACCGCACCGGAAGAAACCAAGATGACTTCTTTTCCTAATGAACGACATTGAATAATAAAGTTGGCAATGGGAAGAATATACTTACCACTTCCCCCTTCTCCATTAGGGGCAACAAGGGTGCTGCCAACTTTAATTACAACTCGTTTCCAATTGGAAAGTGAATATTCTGTTTTCATAAAACCAAGATGTTGAAATAGAGTAAGCAAAAATACAAAAATGAAAATATATTTTTGCATCTAATGTTGCAGGCGCAAATTTAGTCAGATTACAAAAGGATTAAAAAATTTTTGAGTGCAGAATGTTTTCGCTTAAAAAAGAAAAAGGCAAGAGTCCCAGCCACGTTTCTCTCACCTTTCATAAATTCTTTTTTGTAAAATCTACACAGGTAATATATGATTGTTGCTTGCTTTTATTTGTGTCGTGAGTCACATTTGAGAGAAAGAGATTTTTGTTATAAATAATATTTATTTTAAGGCTCGTGATTTATGGTTGTGAGTTACTTGGCGAAGCTGTAATTGCTTTAATAGATTGAAGCGTTTCTTGATACCAAGTTATTAAATTTAAAACAAATACATGGTGTTTTACATTGTTAAATGTCTTTTCGGGGGCCTTTTGCTTTGAACTTTTTTGAATGGTTTCACAAAAGACCCTTTAAAAGGAACGTTTTTTTGACCAACGTTTCTGTGTTATTTTTAGGTGCAGTAATTGCTCAAATATTAACGTTAATTGCTGCCCCTATTTTATCAAGATTATACACTCCCGAACATTTTGGTGAATTGGGGATAATCATTAGTTTTGTTTCTGTCTTTTCTGTCATTGCTAATTTAAGGTTAGAGTTAGCAATCGTATTGCCAAAATTTAAAAAGGTTAGCCAGGTTGTGTTCTTTACTGCTTTGCTAATTGGTTTTTTCTTTTCACTGATTTTAGGCAGTTTACTCTGTTTTTCTAAAAGTCAAGTCAGTCTAATATTTAATTTCGACCTAGAGTCAAAGTATATTATTGCTATCTCCATATTAGTTTTGTTGAATAGCAACTTTAATTTATTTACTTATTATAACGTTAGGTCAAAAGAGTTTAAGACCAATTCCTTTTCAAGCATAATACGATCACTATTTACAAATATTTTTCAGGTGTCATTCGGCCTACTCAGTCCTTCGGTTTTTAGTTTATTATTAGGTCAGATCTTGGGCCGATTAATAACGATAAATTACTTTGTTTCAAAGGCATTAAAAACAAGGCTTTTCAACAAGATTTCATTAAGTAAAAGAAAAATTGCCTATGTGCTAAAGAAATATAAATCTTTTCCCCTTTACAGTGCTCCTCAGGGTTTTCTTAATTCGCTTTCAATAAACTCTCCGATATTGGTTCTTGGTTTTTTTTTCTCTGCAAACATAGTCGGCTTTTATTGGTTTTCTGAGCGATTACTGAAAACTCCTATAAACTTTATTAGCTCTTCTATAAGACAAGTTTTTTTACAAAAAGCTAGTAATATTATCAATAACAAAACACATGTTTTTGCTTATTATAAAAAAATTACCCTCTCTTTGTTTTTGCTTGGCATTGTTCCTATCGTTATTCTATTTATTTATGGCGCCCCCATGTTTGGATTCATTTTTGGTGAAGAATGGGCTACGGCTGGGGTTTATTCAGCATGGATAGGAATTGGGTGGTTTGGAATTTTGTTAAATTCTCCATCTGTTGTTTCAATTGTTCAGCATTTTCTGCTACACGCTCGTTAACTTCTGTTTGACGACTTGTAGATTCTACTTGAACTTTATACAGACTATTTAGTGATTCCATTTGAGCTGCAGCTAATGCCAT
>Ga0209013_10006106_pt1 | contig 10272 bp, 7 predicted proteins | sample Cruoilmetagenom2_FD_187291 | JGI IMG/M metagenome (GOLD analysis project Ga0209013, IMG submission 187291) | Oil polluted marine microbial communities from Coal Oil Point, Santa Barbara, California, USA - Sample 2 (SPAdes) (version 2) | ecosystem: Environmental > Aquatic > Marine > Oil seeps ...
AAAAGAAAAAATAATCGCAGGGAATGATAACTAACATTATGTTTAAGCATACCTTTTTCATACGTATTGCCATCTGTTTGATGGGTCTTCTGGTTCTGCTCGCCGGGTGCCAGGATAAGGCCGATGAGGCCAAAAAGAAGTCAGCGGTTGTCAGTCAGAAAATATCAACTGAGATGCAGAAGGGCACACCGCTGACACCTAAAGCAAAAGAGGCTTTCCCGGTAACGGCACCTTCGACGGAAATCCAGAAGGGCTCGGGGGAGACGACAATGATGACCAAGCCTCCTGCCGAAACGTTCGACACCCAGACACTGATTCCTGACCTGGCGCTTGGATATGATCCCCAGGGAAGAATTGACCCGTTTATTCCCCTGGTCAAAGACGAGCCGGTCAAGGTTGAAAAGAAGGGGTTGGTTGATGCAAAGGGTGAAGTTCGTGAAAAGCGCACCAAGACCCCTTTGGAAAAGATCGAACTGGATCAGCTGAAACTGAGGGCGATTATCATAGCCCCAAGTGGCAACAAAGCACTTGTGGAAGAAGCTAACGGAAAGGGCTATATCATAAGAAGAGGTACATATATCGGAAGACACGATGGCAAGGTAATAAAAATATTGAAAAATATTGTTGTTGTTGAAGAATTGACAGAAAATATCGAAGGCAAAATGATAGTAAAAGAAAAAGAAATCAAACTTCCGAAACCTCCCGGAGAAGAATAACATGGCAGACTCAAGGAAAAATTTATTTATCCAAACAGCAATAATCTTGGCTCTGATTGCATGGATGATGGTACTATGGGCTTGTTCAACAAAACAGCCATCGGTTTCACCAGAGGTTGTTAAACCGCTTGAACTCAAGGCAATCCAATCCATTTCTACCGTGCAGGAAACCGATCAATTCAAAGTAGAGGTTGGAAGCAATCGCCTGTTGACCTACACCTCTGTCAAAAAGCCATCTCCCCTGAGTGTTGTGCTCTATTTCCCCGAAACAGTAATAGATGGTGCCGCAACAGATATTGTCATCGATAGTGACGTGGTAAGCTTTATAACGGCATCGGCCATTTCGACTGGGGGACAGGCCTCCAGAATTGAGATCGGGCTCAAGCAGGACGCCCCCTATGAAGTGATCCGTGGAGAAAGCGGCCTGAGTGTTGTGTTCAATACGGTTGCAGGCGAAAAAACGCTTGAAACCACAATGAACACAGGAGCCGAGACAGTTGTACCTGTACCGGTAGAGAATCAACCGGCCATTGGTGTTGCCGGCGAGGCCACAACTGAAGTTGTTCAAGTTCAGGACACTACGACAAGCGTGGCGGATAGCCCTTCAACCGAAAAAGAACCCGCAGGTCTGGCCTGGGTCAACAGAATCGATTTCGCCAGTGAAGAAGCCGGCAAATCGACGGTTATCATCGGAACGACACACCCGGTTACCTACAGTATCAAGAAAAAAACCGACACATGGATTCAGCTGCGATTAAACAACACCAACCTTCCCGATTATCGAAAGCATCCCTTAGTAACTACACGGTTTGAAAGCGCAGTCAACCGGATCCTGCCGGTTCAAAAACCTGAAATGAAAACGGAAACGCTCTTTTCTTTCGAACTGCGTGAATCCGTGCCCTTCTTTGTGGAGCAGAACGAAAATTTCATCATGGTTCACTTTGAGGCGTCATCTATTCCACCAAAGCCCCTGGCGGAAGCTGATCTGCCTTCATGGAAAACCATTATGGCCGAGTTGGCCCTAGAGGACGAAGCTGAAGCAACAAGCGTCAACGCCCAAGGGCTGACGCCGCCTGCCGGCGTGGAACCGGTCGAGGCCGCTGCAGAAACGGCCGACGTTTCCGTGGCCACGTTTCGCTCTCAAAAACCAAAAAAATATACCGGCGAAAAGATTGCTCTCGACTTTTTTGAAACAGATATCAAGAATGTATTCCGCATCCTGAGAGAAATCAGCGGCAAAAACTTTGCCATCGACAAAGATGTTTCGGGTCGAGTGACCCTGACTCTCGACAAACCGGTTCCCTGGGACCAGGTCCTGGATCTGGTTTTGCGGATGAACCAGCTGGGGAAGGTCCATGAGGATAACATCATTCGCATTGCCACATTGAACACACTTAAAGATGAAGAAGAACTCTGGGCCGCTAAAATTGCGGCAGTCCAGGAATCTTTAGAGCAGAAAAAGGCGCTGGAGCCCCTGGTCACCGAGTATATCGCCGTCAATTACAGCAATGCCACGACCGAGATTCTGCCCCATGTTAAAAATATTCTGACACCGGAGAGAGGGTCGGTCACTGTCGATGCCCGCAACAACCAGATCATCCTGACCGATACTGCCGAAAAAGTCTGGCAAGCAAAAGAAATCGTCAACCGGATCGACAAGGTGACCCCCCAGGTTGTCATCGAGGCGCGCATTGCAGAGGTGAATACCGACGTTTCGAGTGAGTTCGGTTTTGACTGGGATTTGGCAGTCGGGCCCGCGCATAATGATACGCTCAATGGGGATTTAGCCGGCGATATGGCGATGAATTTTCCGGCGCCGGCCGCTTCATCCAGTGTCGGTTTTAACTTCGCTAAACTTACTGGAACACCTGTTGTCTTGAACGCGCGTCTCAATGCGCTGGAAACCAATGGTGAAGGCAAGATTATTTCATCGCCCAAGATCGTGACCCTGGACAACAAGAAAGCCAGAATAAAGCAGGGTATTGAATATCCGTATCTTGAAAGGGACGACACAGGCGGTTCTTCCGTCTCGTTCAAGGACATCGACCTGCTCCTGGAGGTCACGCCGCATGTCACCCCGGACAATCGTGTCTCCATGGAAATCATGATAACCAAAAACGACATCGACAGCATCACCAATGGCGTGCCGGCCATATCCACCAACGAAGCAGAGACGGAACTCCTGGTAAACGATGGCGACACCATCGTTATCGGCGGTATCATGAAAACCCGCAAAATCAATGCCTCCCGGGGGTTCCCCTGGCTGTCCAAAATTCCGGTGCTGGGCTGGTTTTTTAGAACAGATATGGATTCAAAAGAGAGTTCCGAACTCCTGATATTCCTTACACCCAAGATTGTAAAATTGGAACAGCGCCAGACGTTGTAACAGACACTGGCATTCTCCCCTCCCTAAAAAAGCCAGCCATCGCAATGGATGCGATGAGCGGGCTTTTTTTATTTACGGCTTTCGATTTTTAAAATCTCTATTTGCGCAGTTTCTGCAATGGGTGTGTTGGGTGACAGGGATAGGACTTTCTGATAGGCAAACAAAGCCATCTGGGTATTACCTGACATATGATAGGCGTTACCAAGCTCCAGATAGAGGTCTGCATACTGGGGTGCGCTTATGGCCGCTTTTTCAAGTGTTGCCACAGCCTGGGGGAGCTTGTTCATGGCGATATAGGTTTTGCCCAGGTTCCGGAGGGCTAGAACAAAATTAGGCTCCAAATCGAGTGCCTCCAGATAGTATTTTTCCGCATGGGTATAATCCTGCTTGTTGTAGTAGGCAATGCCCATATTCGTGAGGGGAAAGTGGGGTGTTCCGTACAGGAGATCACCGGCGACGGTTTTGAATTGCTCAATGGCGGCATCCCACTCATGCTTTGCCATGTATACCGTGCCCAGGTTGTTTTTTGCCGGCGCATACTCAGGACGGATGCTGATAGCCTTTTTGAAGTGGAATTCAGCCTTGTCAAAATGCTGCTTTGCCATGTAAGCCAGGCCCAGGTCATTGTGCAGCAGATGATCATTGGAATAGAGCTTTTCGGCCTTTAAAAACTCTTTGAGCGACTCCGTATAATTTCCCTGCTGTAGATAGGCCTCTCCAAGCGTCCGTGTCGCGCGGGCCTTATTTTTTCGTTTTTCCATAGCTCCGGCACAGGCAACCAGACTGACCAGCTACAGGATCGTAAACAAGTATACGTAGATTTTATTTCGTGTCATATGATCTCCCAACGTTGTTTTTCTTGCAGCAACGAATATCGATTGTGAACCGGCCGGACCGCATGATCACTTTATTTGATCGAGCCGGCTAAAACCACTTTGACCTTATCTTCATTGAAAAACTGGAGCACCCGATTGTGCAAAGGAATTGCAGAGATCAGCACCCTTGAACCTTCTGCTTTTGTGACTAGAAATCCCTTTATTTTGATTTTCGTATTGAAGGCAGCCGGTCTTTTTGCGGCATAGAATACAGGGTCGCTGACATAGGGCTCGCCAATGGCATCAAGGATACGTGTAAGCAGCGTGTGCATACTGTCGTTTTGCTTTAACTGGACGACCTTGAGACCTGTTTTCTCAATTTCTGTGACGGCATCGCCATAAAGATCACCAAAGTCGATTAAAAATTCCCTGCCGCTGCCGGTTGAAACAAGATTCGATACCGCCTGCACCTGAATTCCGGCATAGGGGAATGTAACCGCAATATCCTTGGTATACAGATTTCCCAAGGCTTCGATCAGGTCTCTGGCAAAGGCCTTCCGGGATATGGGTGTCAGTGTGACCACGTCCGGCAAGGCAAAAGGCGTCGACGAGGCGGTAGTGCTTTCAGACGCACGGGTCCCGGCCTCATTTTCAAGGATGTCTTTTATGACGATATGGTGCTGATCCAGATAGCGCACAATGGCATCAGATGTTTTTTGAGTTGTATTTTCTATCAATGAAATGCAGGTTTGACGGATGGTACCGTCTTCCTCGGGCGGACCGGGTTTGATCCATTTTGCCGTCACAACAACGTCCATGCCATTATCCGAAAAGGATAGCACGCTCTGAGTGATGTCTTGGGTGGTGTCCTTAAAGATGTTGCCTAAAATGGTGTCAACGGGGGTGTCTTTTTCGACCTCGATAATATTGACTTTCTCCCATAAGGAGCGGAGCAGGTTCAGGTCAGCAGTTGAAGCGTCTGTTTTGTTGACAAAAACGATCCGGGAACCATCTTTCAGTTCGATGACCGGAAATTGTGACAGGTCTAAGGCAAAGTCCTCTTTGCCTTTGCTGGGGAAAAAATAAGTCCCTTTATTGAGTAGCTTACCGTTCAGTACGGCAGCGGTTTCGGATATGGGGTCAACGGGTGGTTTTTCAATACTGCCTGTTACGGACGGTTTTAAGGCAGAGGTACTCAGGGATGTTCCCGTCAGTTCTTTTTTAATCTGCCCGGCTTTATCAAATAACGACTGATACCAGGCCTGATTTCGGAGGGTGACATCCGGAAGCTTTATCTCCTGGCCGACATAGATAAAGTTGATATTGTCCACCTGAGGGTTGATGGTTTTAAAGAGCTGGAGCCCCTCTTGGTAGGCCTTGGTGCCATAGGATCCGAATCTGTCAGCTATCAGCTCGGAAATGGTATTCCCTTTCCGGACTTTATGTGGATTGGCATAGGAGCCGAGAAGCTCGGACAGCTTGGATATGGTGACAAACGGAATGGATACGACCCCCGAGGATTGATTTGGAAAGGTGTCGGGTTCAATTTTTTTTAAGGGGATGATGATGTTCTGCCTGGGTCTTATTTGGTCGATATTATGAATGTGTGGATTGAGTCGTTTGAAAATATTGATAAACTCACGAAAATCCTTGGCAGAAAGTTCTCCCTTCTGTCGAAATATTTTATAAACCCAGTCGTTATTTTGGACTACGTAGGGATCACAAAGGATATCCCAGCCCTGATCGTACTTGACCAGATAACTTTTGTACAGTACGGCGCTGCCGGCGGGTGTCACGGTGACGCAAAGCATCCACAGCCACAGGATACCAAAAAGGGGGGCAACACGTTTAAAACAAGAACATTCAGGTTGTTTCATCTATTTTCCTAAGCGCCAATACCGATGCAATTTCATCTGAAATTCGTTTGACAAACTGTTTCAACGCTTCTTGATTCAAGGGCTGACCCGGACCAGGAACATCCTTAAGGTCCCGGGGGTGTACATAAACAGGTGCATTGACAAGTTCCGGGACAGGTTTTACCTCGAATTCCGCAGGAAAACCGTCATTGAAATACATCTCCTGGAAACCGGAAAATTTTAATGCATGGGCCGTCGAATCGACAATGGCTACTTCATCCGGGCCGACGAATTGATTGTTGATCGCCTTGACAAGACCGGCAAGAGATTCACCGCCATGGGTGCACGCGATATGACCATTTCTGTTTGCCAGCAACTCCCAGTCCATGATCGACTGCTCATCCACTTCTACAAAAAATACGCTTTGTCGACCACTCAGGGCGTTGTATTGATCCACCAGGTGAATGACGCGCGGCATGGAAACCGGATTGCCGATCATGGCTGCCTGGGCTACGCTGGGGGTGACGTGGACGGGCTTGAATTTACGTTTGTTTACATCCGGTTCCAGGTAATACCGGAATACCGGGTTGGCGTGCTCGGACTGAACCCCCACAATTTTAGGAAGGTCCGTGATGACACCTGTCTGGTAAAATTTGATGAATCCGTTTAAGACGGCCGTAATGTTACCGGCGTTGCCTATGGGCAGAACAATGACTTTTTGCCGCATATCATAATCAAAATCTTGTGATATTTCATATGAATACGATTCCTGGCCCAAGATCCTCCAGGCATTTTTCGAATTTAACAGGGCCACATGATACTGCTCCGACAAGGTCTCGGCCACCTTCATGCAATCATCAAACACACCGGGGATCTCAAAAACAGCCGCACCACTTCCCAGGGGTTGCGACAGCTGCTGGGGTGTCACTTTTTTGTGCGGTAAAAGGACGGCAGACTTGATATGCGGCTGGAGGTAGGCGGCATAAAGCGCGGCAGCCGCAGACGTATCACCGGTTGAGGCACAGATAGCCAGTACTTCAGAAACAAATCCCTGTTGAACCAGAAAATGGATATAACTCAAAGCGCTTGCCATGCCGCGATCTTTAAAGGATGCGCTGGGGTTCTGTCCATCGTTCTTGAAATAGAACTTGATTCCCACCCGTTTTGATAAGGCGGTATTGGCTTCTACCAGGGGCGTATGTCCTTCACCGAGATAGACAACGGAATCAAGGGGGATGGCAGGCCCCAGGAATTCATGATAGCGGTAGATGCCCTTCAGGGCAGGGATGTTCAACATCCGACGGTAATCAAAGATCTTGTGCCACATCTTGCCGGGGATGGATTTCAATCGGTCGAAGTTTTTGTCAAAAAGCAGGAGAACATGACCGCATTGGGGACAGGTATAAAGCAGTTTCTCAATCGGATGTTCATTGCCGCACCCCAAGCATCGATATTGGAGGGCACCTGCCAATTTCGGAATCAGAAACGGTTGAATATCGTTGGGAAAATCTTTGATTTTCATGGTTCGATTTTTTTCATGTTGCCCATATACGGTTGAAGTGCTTTTGGAATGAGAATCGTGCCATCGGCCTGTTGGCAATTTTCCAGAATGGCTGCGACGGTTCGACCGACGGCCAATCCGGAACCATTGAGGGTATGAACCAGCTCCGTGCCTTTTTTCCCTTTTCTGCGAAACCGGATATTGGCACGCCGGGACTGAAAATCTTCATAATTGCTGCAGGATGAAATTTCCCGATATACATTCTGAGACGGCAGCCAGACTTCGATATCGTATGTTTTTGCAGATGCAAAACCGAGATCACCGGTACAGAGGGTGATAATTTGATAAGGCAGCCCAAGGGTGCTCAAGATTTTTTCTGCATTTTGCAATAGTTTTTCAAGCTCGGCATAGGAGTTTTCAGGCGCTGTAAATTTAACCAGTTCGACTTTGTTGAACTGGTGCTGACGAATGAGCCCGCGTGTATCTTTACCATAGGAGCCCGCTTCCGAACGGAAACAGGGTGTATGGGCTGCGTACAGGATCGGCAAGTCCGACTCGTCCAGGATTTCCCCCTGGTGAATATTGGTTACCGGGACTTCGGCAGTGGGTACGAGATAATACGGCCATCCTTCAATCTTAAACAGATCTTCCTCGAATTTGGGTAACTGGCCGGTATTCGTCATGCTGTTTACGTTGACCATGAACGGAGGCAGGACTTCCTTGTATCCGTGTTCATTTGTGTGGATATCGAGCATAAAATTGATCAGTGCCCGTTCAAGCCTTGCTCCGGCGCCAAAGCAGAGGGGAAAACGAGCCCCGGATATCTTGGCTGCCCGGTCCAGGTCGAGGATACCCAGCTGCTCACCGAGTGTCCAGTGGGGCTTGGGTTCGAATTGAAACTCCGGAAGGTTACCAACCGTTTTGATGATGGGGTTGTCGGTGCTGTCGCTTCCCACTGGTACGGATGCATGCGGCTGGTTGGGTATCTGCATCAAGATTTCCCGCGTTTGTTCCTCATTTTCCGATAAGGGTGTTTCCAACGCTTTTATTTTTTTAGCAACTTCCCTCATATCAGCTACAAGCGTATCCGCATTTTCGCCTTTTTTTTTCATTTCGGCGATCTGGTCTGACACAACGTTTCGACGATGCCTTAAGTCTTCAATTTCAAACAGAATCTCTCTTCTTTTATCGTCGGCTGCTTTGAACTGTGATAAGTCTGCGATGCTGCCACGGTTTAACAGCATTTTTTCTATATCATCCAGGTGATCTCTTACGAATTTGATTTCCAGCATAGCAATCTCATATCGGGTCGTGTTGAGCTGTATCGGGTTATTTCATTTTGACGGTTATTATGGGTTGAAACGAATCAGGAAGATAATTTCATGGTTATTTCGGGCTTTCAAATTACCCGTCCGTCTAACATGCTCGTTCAATTTAGTCAATGATTATTGAAAGTTGACTTTTCTCCAATTATTTATTATATTACTTTGTTGATACAAATACAGTGTGCAAGTTTTAATTTCGATTTTCGGAGAATACCATGGAAGAAGTTCAAGAATCAAAAAGTGATATCCGCAATCGTGTTGTAACGGCCATTCAGGCCTTTTCAGCAGAGGAATTAGCAGCAAAGGCATCTCAAGTTGAAATCCGGCTGTTTGAATTTGCAAATTTTTTGGAGGCAAATATATCCCTGCTTTACATGCCGCAAGATTTTATGGTTGATACGAAAAAAATCATCCAGCGTTGCTTTGATTATCGTAAAATCGTTGCTCTTCCGGCGTTTAATACGGAAAAACATGGGATGCAACCGTTTAAGGTTGATGCGTTTGAGCCTGATCTGATGCTTGGGCCGCGCAATATCCTGGAGCCGAACCCGGAACGGTGTAAAATCATACCGATAGAGCGAATTGACATTGCCATTATCCCTGGGGTAGCTCTGGATGAAAAAGGGGGCAGGATCGGTTCCGGTGAAGGCTATTACGACAGATTTATCGGGAAATTACCTATTACGACCCGAAAAGTTGCCTTGTCCCTGGAATGCCAGATTGTCCAACAGGTTCCCATGGAGTCACATGACAGGTTTATGGATATCATCATCACGGAAGATCGGATTATCTATAAAATTTAGCCCGGAAGTTTCATAAAATACTCGGGATAGATCAATTCTCAAGAAGGATTTAATATCTTCTCGAGACTCTGCAGGTTTTTGCTTTCTCCCACCGCAATGACCGTGTCACCTGATGTAATCATAGCTTCATATGAAGGATTGAAGATCATACTGCCATCCGGTTTCTTGATGGCAATAATGATTAGATTGAAATTTTGGCGTATTCCCGAATCCTTGAGTATGACATCATTCAAGGGGGAATCGGGGTTGATGGGTATTTCTTCCATTTGAATGTCGGTCGTTCCGGATCCAAACGCAAGATCCAGAAACGTCGTGACGGTTGGGCGCATGATGCGCTGCGCCATTCGTGCGGCCCCCATCTCGTAGGGAGATTCGACGATGTCGGCGCCGGCTGCGCGAAGCTTGTTTTTTACATTCGTGTCGGAGGCCCTTGCTGTAATGAAAAGGTTCGGTGCGAGCTGTCTGGCCGTCAATACCAGGAAAACGTTTTCCGCATCCGTGCCCAATGCGGCCACCAGTCCCTTGGCGCGCTGAATACCGGCCTTTTGCAACAGGGATTCATCGGACGCATCTCCCCATAGATAGAGTATATTATCTGTATCCATTGTCGGTACAAGTTTTTCGCTGCTTTCTATTACCACCAGATCGATGGGTGATCTTTTTAGCGTGTCACAGATCTCCCTGCCGATCCGTCCGTATCCGCAAACAATATAATGGTTTTTCAAGCGATGGATTTGTTTATCCAATTTTCTCCTCCCCAACACGGTCCGAATTTTTCCCTCAACCATGTACTGTATGACGGCGCCTGCCAAATACATAAAAAAACCGACGCCCATAAAGATTATAACCAAGGTGTACAATCGCCCGAAC
>Ga0209013_10006107_pt1 | contig 10270 bp, 4 predicted proteins | sample Cruoilmetagenom2_FD_187291 | JGI IMG/M metagenome (GOLD analysis project Ga0209013, IMG submission 187291) | Oil polluted marine microbial communities from Coal Oil Point, Santa Barbara, California, USA - Sample 2 (SPAdes) (version 2) | ecosystem: Environmental > Aquatic > Marine > Oil seeps ...
CAAGAAGAAATCGAACGCGCACTCATTAGCGAAATGGAAACACGCCTAACCTCATGGAAAAACGGCAAGCTCCACTATCATCGCGGCATTATCAAACTAGCCAACAACCAATACCTTCGCTACGAAGACCCATACGGCATCCACCAACTACCACTGGATGAACTTGTCGGTGTTTTTGTTATAGCTTAATCTTTCCTTAATGACCTCTTTAGCCTACTAAAGAGGTCATTGTTAACTGCATATAAATTTCACGAATAGTTTGCCCTTCAAGTGCTCCCTCTAACGTAAGTCACAAGAGAATAAATACAACTTCCTAATAAAAGAAACGTTTTTACCAATTCAAAGTAAGAAAAAATAGGATGCCAGTACGCTTTCGCGCACTGGCATCCTATTACTTTTGGCTTTGATTGTCAGTAGGGGTTCTGATTTTTTTGACCGCAGTAATCTCTCCCGACATAATTAAAATTTCAGAACATATTAAATAGTAATATAAATTCAAAAATAAAAAAATATGGTAATATATAGTTAAAAACTAGGGGAAAATATAAATTTGGCGGGAGGTAAAATAAGTGACGGCGATGACAGATTCTTTAACGGAAGATATTTATAGTCAGATAGGGTTATATAAAGGTACTAATAAAATTATTCCTAATAATTACTATAAAAGCACATCTAATTTAATAGAAGAAATATTGAAAGAAAAGAATAATTCAAGAAGCTTAATTCTAGGACATAATGACAATACACTTTTAGAAATTGTCTCAATTATTTCTGGATTTAGTCTACTAAAGGATAACTATGATGAAAAATATTCTATATTAAATGAATTATCTAACGGTGACAAAGTGATTTACGGTGAGAGAAGATGTGAATATTTAGGTATTGAAGATAACAGAATAAAATTGAAAAGTGATAAAGGGTTAGAAATAAATATACCTATAACGTCACACAGGTTACTAATTAGTTATAAAGGAGAGAGTAAGAGTCTTGGTAAAAGAGGAGTAAATAAAAATACACAACGAGAAAAAATAATTAGCACTTTATTGGAAAATGAGTTTGCTAATTACAACAATGAAGCTAAAGAGAGTGTATTAATAATAGCAGAAAAGAAAAAAGTCGATATTTTTATGCGCAAAAGCAAAATAGCATTATTAAAAGATTTGAAAAAAATTGATTTTTCGGAAGTGATATGGTCATCTTACATTACAGATCAAAAGGTTATCAATTATGCTGGGAATTCTCAAAATAATAATTCTTATATCAAATATACAAATTCAATTGCTAAAGCTAGAGATTTACTTTTAGATGACATGGATAATAAAATTAATACTATTTTTGTGATTGGGGATTTCTTAGGGAAAGAAGAAAGTGACTTAGAAAATTTATTTCATAAAAAGAAACTTAAAAAATTAATTATTTTAACAGAATGCTGGCAAGAAGGAATAAATTTTATTGATAAAAGAAGTTTAGATATAGATTTATATGCTTGGGACGAGGTTTCAATAAACACAAAGATGATGGATATTAATAGAATTAGAACATTGGAAAAGGATGAGGATATAACAAGACTCTATAGTACTATTCAAAATGAGTTAATAAAAGAAACTAAGTTCGAAAAAATAAAATTTTCAGATGAAATTGAAAGAAAATACTTAAACCTAATAAAATCTTTAAAAAATTTAAACCAAATTAATTCTAGTACATATAGAGAAGTTGTAATCTTGTTTTTTGTAACATTAAAAATAATTAAAAATTCATTTTTATCATCTGAATTGCATGTAGAAATAGTATATCCATATTTTCAAAGATTAGAAGATGAAATAAATAAGCTTACACAAGACGATTTATTGCTGAAAAAAGAACTCCTAGAGTTATTAATAGATATAAAAGATATTAGCTCTTATATAAACGGAAATAATTTAAAGCTAAATAATTTAATAGAGTTTATTAAAAATAAGGAAATAAAAAATAAAATATCCATTATTTTTCCTTATCGATTTTTAGGAGAACAATTCATTAAAAGTATTAAGAACATAGAAGTTTTTAATGATTTAGAAATAGAAGTATATACACCAAAAACATTTAAAAGAAAAGAAAAATTCGATTTGATAGTCTATTCTGATGTTTTAATCTTAAATGATTTGAATCCACAGTTTCTTACAAATTCAAAATTTGTTTTAATACCTTTTTGGAATTTTCAGGAAAAAAATGTAAATTGGTATAAAGAACAAAGAGTGCAGATTTCTGAATTTATTAAAAGGAATAATAAATTCAGTATAAGAGATATAGATATAGATATAGATATAGATATAGATATAGATGTAGATATTAACACCAATGCTTTAAAAAAAGAAGTAATTTCAAAAAAAGAATATGAGAATCCTGACGATTTTGAAAAGCTTATGAAAGAACTTAAATCTAAAATTAGTAATCTTAATTATTTTGAGCAAAATTCAAATTCAGAGAAAAAAGTAAAAGTAGATTGTTTATTTCAATTTTCAAATGGTGAATTTGGTTTTTTTAAAAAAGAATATAAATGCTATAGATTCGATATTAATGTTTCTGAAATGAAAGAAATTAATAGTGACAGAATAGAAGATGGGGACACAATAATCTTTACGAATAATGATTCGAAATCAAAAGATGTTGTTGATGAAATAATGAAAAGATATATAAAAAGCTTGAAAGAAGATGACGAATTCATTAAAAGTTATAAAAGATCAAAGAGATGGAAAATAGTATTGCAAAACTATATGAATAATTATAAATATAATTATGAAGATATTTCAATGAAATTCCATAAAAAAGGTGTTAATAGGAATGAATTTTCAATAAAATCTTGGTTTAACAAAGATCTAAGACTTGTAGGCCCAAGAGACATCGAGGTTTTTAAGGCCATTGGGGCTATTACTAAAGATAAATATCTGTATAGAAATCCTGATATATATCTAAAATCCTGCGATGATGTTAGAACTAAAAGAATTGCCATATTGAAGTATATTGGGGAGAGAGTTAGAAATAGCTTTACAAAAAAAAATAACGCTAAAATTGATGGAATAAATTTTGATATAGAAGATTTATGTAAATTTTATGTAGTTGACAATATTATAAAGTTTTCAGACTCTACTTATGTGTCAATAAATTCTGTTAATAAACCAATGCGGAAAAAGATATTTTAACTATTAAATAATAATCTAGGAGGTCAATTGTGATAACTTTAAATAAGCATAGAGAAGAACTTATGGAAGAAATAGTTAAAGAAATGTTAGGTCCTGGTTCGGAAATTTATGATACTTCTCCTGAAACAGAAATAATATCTGATTTGCCTGAAGTTAGATATAGTGTCGGTATTCTTTTCCCTCAAAAAAACTTAATCGATTTAGATGATGATGAAGTTGATATTGGAAGTAATAGTATAGAGGTTCTTAAAGAAGAAGTGATTTCACAAATTCAAAAAAATGATTCCCAAGAGAATGTTAAAGAGACGAAAAAATATTTACTAGATTTTGATAAGGAAAAAATAGATGAACAAATATCTCTTTCCACACAAAACATGCCCTCTTCTATGGGATTTAGTTTCATAGTTGAAAGACTTCCTCAGGAATTAACTTTTGATATTGAGTTTGGAACTTATGATAAAGTTCGATTAGAAAAAGTATTTTTACCACACAGTGAGATAGAAGAAGATTATATACCCGATGAATTAAAATCGTATGTTTCGCTTAATCTAGAGAAAAAAAGAATAATACCTTTAAGGAAATTCACAAAAAGAGATCTAAGCAATGTATATAAGGCAATTGATACAGTAAGCGTTGATTTGAAATATAAGACGTATAGGTTGGCGGAATTAATAAAAGGATTTCAGAGAACTCAACATAAAATTGTTGATTTTAAAGTAGCCTTACAGGAAGACAAAATGGTATATGAATATACTCGGTTAGAAGAAATGAATATAGGAATATCTGTACTAGTCAGAGAAACAAAAAGTGACTTATATTCAATAACTATTATGCTAATAAATCAAAATTTTGGAACTTATAATGGATTGAATTCAATTTTTCAGCCAAAAATAAGTATACATACTGATAGCAATCGATTTGAATTTAAGCCATTTCCTTTATTTGAAGATATCGCAATGCTAGATGATGAAGAAAAATCTTTAGAGTTAATATATAGAAATAAATTAAAGTTCGCTACAGGACATGGAACATCTACAAAATCAGATATAAATTTAAATGGTAAGGGTTCTATTCAAACTGATTTTATACCCACTTATGAAGTCCCTAGAATGGAATTTAATATTTTAGATGAAAACATTGATAGTAACGTTTATTCTATGAAATATTTATCGGATTTGAATGATTATTCCAAAAAAGATAAGTTAGATAATTTGAATAAAATTGTAAAATCTTACAGTGCTTGGATTGATACACTAGAAATTCAATCGAAGGAGCTTGAAGGAAAGTATACCGACATTGCTCAGAAACATATTAATGATTGTAGACGTGCAGCAAAAAGAATGACTTGTGGAATTGAAATATTAGAAAAAGATGTGCAAGCATATAATTCGTTTATGCTTGCAAATAGATCTATGTTTATGCAACGAATACATTCAAAGTTCCAGAAAATAGAGACTTATCCTGGAGATATTGAATTGCAAAAAGTTTTGAGAGAAATTAACTATAAAAATGAAGTTGATTCAGACTCAAGGTGGAGACCGTTTCAAATTGCTTTTCTTTTATTAAGCATAGAAGGAATTGTAAGTGATAGAGAAGATAGGGATTTAGTAGATTTAATTTGGTTTCCCACTGGAGGAGGAAAAACTGAGGCTTATTTAGGTTTAACTGCATTCACCATTTTTTACAGGAGACTGAAGTTTAGTGAAGAATCCAAAGGTACAACAGTAATAATGCGATACACGTTACGATTACTAGCTTCACAACAATTCTCAAGAGCGAGTATTTTGATATGTGCATGTGAGTCAATAAGGAAAGATAATTACAAAACAAAGTCCTTATATCCCAAGTATAATCTAGGGAAAGATGAAATAAGTATTGGCTTATGGATTGGCGGAACGCACACTCCAAATAAAAACCAAGGTGAGGGAGGAGCAATCAATTTACTAAATGAATTAGAAAAATCTAAGCCATATAATATTGAATCTAATATTGATAAATATAATAAGTTTCAACTTTTAAAGTGCCCTTGGTGTGGAACAAAAATGATAAAGCAAGTAAAAGAAAAAAAAATTGTGGGACAATGGGGTTATGGCAAAAAGAAAAATAAATATTTTTATTTATTTTGTACTCAAGAAGGTTGTGAATTTGAAAAGTCTCTTCCTGTACAAATTGTAGATGAGGAATTGTACAAAAATCCCCCAACTCTATTATTTGGAACTGTAGATAAATTTGCTATGATTCCTTGGAAGAATGAAATTGGAAGTTTTTTTGCTACTCATAATTCAAATAGAACGCCAGAGTTAATAATACAGGATGAACTTCACTTAATCTCTGGACCTCTTGGTACTATGGTAGGTTTATATGAAACGCTTATAGATACTTTATGTTCGCATAAAGGTAATAAACCTAAAATAATAGCATCAACTGCAACTATAAGAAGAGCTATGCAGCAATGTGCTGCATTGTACAATAGAAAGGTTAAACAATTTCCTCCCCCAGGTTTGATAGCTTCAGACTCTTATTTTGCCAGAGAAAAAAGCGTAGGAGAAAATTCAAACCGATTATATGTAGGGCTTATGCCCTCGGGTAAAACAAAAGCAGTTATGCAAATCAGAGCTTACGCAACTGCGTTACAAAAAGTGAACGAAATGGACTGGTCAGATAGTATTAAGGATAAATTTTGGACAGTGACAGCTTATTTCAACAGTTTACGAGATTTAGGTAAAGCATCAAACCTTGTAGATGACGATGTTAAAGACTACATGATGAGGCTAAACATTAGAAATGGGAGTAAAAATAGAAGGTTTATTGGACAAGCACATGAATTAACTAGTAGGGTCTCGACGAATGAATTAAATAAGACTTTGGAGTTATTGGAAAATAAAGTATATTCAAAAGAGGCAAAAGAGAATAAAACATATCCATCGAATATTGTGTTAGCAACAAATATGATTTCAGTAGGTGTTGATGTCGCAAGGTTAAATTTGATGTTTTTGATAGGTCAACCAAAATTGACCAGTGAATATATTCAAGCTTCTAGTAGAATTGGCAGAACTTATCCTGGGGTAGCAATAACTCTATATGATAGCACTAAAAGTAGAGACAGATCTCATTATGAACAATTTGTTGCCTATCATGAAGCATTTTATAAATTTGTAGAACCTACCGTAGTTACACCATTTTCAAAACCTGCAAGAGAACGCGGACTCCATGCTATTCAAATAGGATTAATGAGACATATCTATGGCATTTCAGAAGATAAGGATGCAAGTTTATTTGATTTAGATATGGAATCGGTATTTAATAATAATATTAAAGCCGTTCAGGAAATAAACTCATTAATCCAAAAAAGAATACAAGAAGTAGAAGAGAAAAATAGTAATAGTATAAAAATAAACACCGAAGAACTAGAAATAGAACTAAATAATTTTTGGGAAGATTGGCAAAGAAAAGTGAATAATAATGAAGAAGGTAACTTGTTATATGGTGAAAAGTATATTGTACAATCTTCAACACCTGTTGGAATTGAGAGGTTAATGAGGTCTTTTGGTTCTGAAACAAAAGAGTATAACAGTATTGAAACAATGACATCTTTGAGAAACGTTGATAAGTCTATTACAGCTGGAATAGTAATGTGGGAGGATTGAGTAAATGTCTTATTCTGGAAACAAAAAGACTGTTGCACTAAATAAAACTAGTCATAGTATAAGGAACGCCCAGGCGATACTCCAATATGGTGTAGGGGCAATGATTGATTTTCCAGATCAAACTCTTATGACAACTTCGCATAAATATTGGGATGATAATATTACAAAAATCCATGATGAAAGACTTTCGAAAAGGTTGAAAGTAGGATATTTTGGTAGCCCTAAGAATGGGAAGGATAACTGGGGTATTGCTTTTACAAGGTTCCCAGAGTGGTATTTTTGTCCGAAGTGTAGATTTTTTAAACCTATTAAATTATGGAACAAAGATTTTTTGAAAGCTAATAGCAAGAGTGAAATTAAGATTATGAAAACACCTAAGTGTTCTAATTGTAGAATTAATTTAGTTCCAGCGAGAATAGTTACTGCTTGTACTGATGGACATATAAATGATTTTCCTTGGATTGAATGGACTCATAATCAGAGAGGAAAAGAAATATGTGATAATCCAACTTTAAAATTTACAATGACCCAAACTTCATCCGTAGGATTGGAGGGGGTTTCTACCTTGTGTACGAATTGTGACTCGTATGCAACTCTTAAGGGTGCGTTTGATCAAAATATATTTAATCATTTAGCTGAAAAATATGGAGAAGCTTATTATTGTAATGGTGGTATGCCTTGGAAAAACAAAAAAGAAAAATGCATTTTATTTCCTAAAGTTTTACAGAGAGGCTCATCTTCTATGTATTTCCCAAGTATTATTAGCTCGTTAGTCATTCCACCATACTCTGAAAAAATAGTTTATGAAATAGAAAAATCTAATCAATTTTCTAAAATATTAACTATATTAGAAGATTACGACGATGAAGAATTTGAAAAAAGAGTGAATCAAAAAATTGATAATTGGACGGAACAAGTATTTGAAGAAATAGGTTTAGGTACTTTCGAAGCGATAAAGGAAATACTCTTAAGAAAAATTAATATTGACAAAAGTGAAGATGATGAAATAATAAAGAATCTTGACTATAAGTATGAAGAGTATCAAGCGTTGAACGGAGAAATTATGAGTTCTAATTCCCTAGACAATGATTTTTTAAGAGAAGAGATATCTTTTAACAAGGAAAAATTACCTTTTATCAAACAATTATCTTTAGTACATAAAATTAGAGAAGTTCGTGCTTTGACAGGGTTTTCTAGAGTTATTCCAGCTGGAAATGAAGAGGAAAGTGAAAAAAACTCAAACATAATGACAATAAAAGAAAAAAATTTAGACTGGTATCCAGCATATGAAGTTAGAGGGGAGGGTATTTTTCTCGAATTCAAAGATGAATTAATTAAAAAATGGATTGAAAGTTCTGATGAAATTATTGCCAGAATAGAAATATTAAAAAATAATTATAAAAAATCTTTTATGGGTCAAAATACAAAAAAAAACATTTCACCGAAATATGTTTTACTTCACACCATTGCACATTCACTAATAGCTCAATTAAGTTTTGAATGTGGTTATACAAATGCTTCTCTAAGAGAACGCATTTATTGTGACGATAACCAAGAGGAAGAAATCAGTTTTAAAAAAATGAGTGGAATTTTCATATATACTTCCTCAGGTGATTCTGAAGGTACCCTTGGAGGGTTAGTCCTACAAGGTGAGTATAATAGCTTTTGGAAAATATTTGATAAAGCGATTGATTCATTAAGATTTTGTTCTAATGATCCAATATGTAACAATAGTGATGGGCAGGGGAGAGAGTCGCTTAACCTGGCAAGTTGTCATACATGTACCTTACTACCAGAAACTTGTTGTGAAGAATATAATGTTTTTCTAGATAGAGTACTATTAATTGGAAAACTTAATAATCCTAATTTAGGTTTTTTTAATTATATTAATTAATAAAAAAGTTAATTAAATTAAGTTTGAGGGTGTAATAATGTATAAAACAGTAGATTTATTTGCTGGTATAGGAGGTATAAGAAGAGGATTTGAAATAACTGGAAAGTTTACTAATTCTATATCTGCTGAGACTGATCAATATGCTTGTAAAACTTACAAACATATTTTTGGGAGTAATCCATACAATGACGTTAAGTCTGAAGAATTTAAAACTAAACTTGAAAATATTAATTATGATGTATTACTAGCCGGTTTTCCTTGTCAAAGCTTTAGTAGGGCAGGAAAGAAAAAAGGTTTTCTAGATTTAACTAGAGGAACATTATTTTTTGAAATTGCAGATATATTAAAAAGAACTAGACCCAAAGCATTTTTATTGGAAAATGTTGAAAATTTATTTAGTCATGATAAAGGAAATACTTTTAAAATAATATTAGAAGTTTTAATAAATGAATTAAATTATCATATTGTAGGTGTTTCAAGAAATAATAACGGCGAATTGATATATGAAAGAAAAAATTTAATAAGAAATTCAAAAAACTTTGGAATTCCCCAAAATAGATCAAGAATTTACATTATTGGATTTAATTTTTGTAATTATGGAGATTCATTAAAATTACTTCAAAATCTACATATGCCATCAATGAGAGTGAAAGAAAAAATTTATAAAGATTTAAATAGCTTATTAGAATATAAAGCTGAGGAAAAATATTATCTAGCTGAGGGATTCTGGGAGACTTTAAAAAAGCATAAAAGTAGACATAAGGCTAAAGGAAATGGGTTTGGCAACTTTATAGTTAATGATAAAAAGATTAAAGAACCTATTTCAAATGCCATACTGGCCACGGGTGGATCTGGCAAGGAAAGAAATTTGGTATATGACTATCAACCAGATGTTATTGGTAAAGAATTAAAAAACAAAAAAACCCCAATAAATGAGGAGCATATTAGAATGATGACTCCAAGGGAATGGGGAAAGTTGCAAGGATTTATTGGTTATGGATTTATTAATGAAAATGGTAGGGATTTATTTTCATTTCCACCTGGTGTGAGTAACACGCAACTATACAAACAATTTGGTAATTCCGTTACTATTCCAGTTATTGAAGAATTAGCATATTTTATATATGAAATTTTAGAACAGCTAAAACCAAAGAGTAAATCAAAATGATTTGGCTCTTTGGTTGGGATTTGAAAAACTTTTCGAACTATTCCAAGAGCACCTTATTATTTAAAACTAATTAAAATTTTGCAATATAAATTTTTTATCTAACCAAAAGGCTTGTTTTGCAATCATTTGCCCATCAGGTAAAAGTGTTTTGTCTTGTCCATCTCTACCTTTAGGACGGATATGACATAGACCATTGCTACCTGGAGAAGGTAAATCATTCTTAGCTACAATGCTTTTACCTCTTTTAATCATATCTATTTGAATACCATTAAAGAGTTGTTGCTGGACCTGTATCCAAAAGCATTGCAGTCTTCCATCTATTTCCTCTATCGGCATATTCCAAAGTTGGATTCCTTTGAAGTATAATTCACGGTTTTTATTT
>Ga0209013_10006108_pt1 | contig 10270 bp, 13 predicted proteins | sample Cruoilmetagenom2_FD_187291 | JGI IMG/M metagenome (GOLD analysis project Ga0209013, IMG submission 187291) | Oil polluted marine microbial communities from Coal Oil Point, Santa Barbara, California, USA - Sample 2 (SPAdes) (version 2) | ecosystem: Environmental > Aquatic > Marine > Oil seeps ...
GGCTGTGCCGGCGCAGAGTTTCGCCGGGACTGATGACTTGGCTACCCGGACAGTCGTCGCGGCGGCGCCGAGCTATGCCGGCTCCGATGACTTGGCAACCCGACCGGTCGCAATTCCGAGTCCCGAGGTGATGCCTCTCGCTGGCTCCGACGACGTGGCTACTCGGCCCGTCGTAGTGGAAGCACAGGGCTTTGCCGGCGTCGACGATCTGGCTACCCGATTGACTGGGCCGCGTTATTCCGGGTCCGATGACCTGGCTGCCAGGTAGGCGGTCGTCCGCCCGGGTTCAACGCGAATCGGCGACGCGACGGTGCGACTCCGAATCTCCGGAGTCGCACCGGCCTGCGCCGTCGGATCAGCCAACGGGCCGGGGATTCGTCGCATGACCTGTTCTAGACGCACCCCTCTTCAGCATCCAGGCGACCGACTCATGGAGCCGATTGAGGGTCCGGGCTGAGGTTCTGGCTGCCTGTCGGGTCTGCCTGGATTGGCGCATCTCGTCCGAGATGGCAGAGATGTAGGCGTTGATGTAATCCTCACGCACGATCGGGTACATGGTTCTCTCCTCCAAGCCGCTTCCGGTCAACGACTTCACCATCCACCACCCCGGGGGAGCGATCGACTAGCGGCGGATTAGTCGGAGAACCTGGATCTCCTGCGCGGAGTGATCGAGCCGTGTTGGTTCGGGCGGCAGGACGAACCTGGGATCGACCGTCGCAACCCGTTCGAGCAACAAGAAGTACGCGCCGTGGGTTGGGGGGCCTTCGGCTGTGTTCCTGTTCTGTCCGCTCGGCCGAAGGGCGGGGGATGAGGCGGAGCGCAGTGACGAAGAGGTGAAGCATGTCGGGAGGGTGCCATTTGCGCCCCGGTCTGTGCCGTTGGGAGGGATGGGCGCCTCAGAGAGGTCTCCTTGCTGCTGGCCATCCAAGTGCATCTCCTCCTACCGGGCAGTGAACTGAGAGTGACCGTAGGCCTCACGCGGTGCTCAGGAGACGCTAAGCCACCGCTAAGGCACGTGGTGGATGCTCTCCTTGCGTGCCAGAGAGCACGGAAGAAAAGGAGCGAAGAATGAGTCAATACATGAATACGACGGCGGGGCCGGTTGGGTCCGCTGCCCTGCCTTCGAACAATCGCTGGTGGGCTATCGCTGCCAGCATCGGCCTTGCAGCCGTGCTCGGATACGGGGCTGCGCTGGTCGCAACCGACCACCTGCCCGGAGCAACCCATACGGCCGCAGCTCCGGTCGCAGCGGTGGCGACGCCCCAGGTGGAGAGCATTGCTGGGAGCGACGATCTGGCCACCCGGTCGGCTACAGGATCGAGCGGGGTTATTACCCAGAGTGCGCTTGATCCGTCGGTCACCGGATTCGAGTACGGACAGGAAGCGACCACCGGTCACGTCGTCAGTCCGGGTGTTACCGGTCAGTACTTCGGCAACAGCGGCGAGCTGTACTCGGAGGCCGCCGCCGGCTCCCTCATGGGCATCACGGTGGACCCGAATGCGGTGTGGGGTACGGGTTTCAGCGACCCGAGTGAACTCTATCCGGCGGTTGTCGGATCGAGTGGTGCTGTGATCCATAGTGCCCTTGATCCGTTCGAGGAGCGGTCTGGTGCGGTGTCGTCTGCTGTTGGGACGAGTGGGGCCGTGGCGCAGAGCTATGCGGGGGTTGATGATCTGGCCACCCGCTCATCGGCCGTGGGAGCGAGCGGGATCGTTGAACAGAGCATCCTTGATGCTCTCGAGGAGCGGTCTGGTGCGGTGTCGTCTGCTGTTGGGACGAGTGGGGCCGTGGCGCAGAGCTACGCGGGGGCTGACGATCTGGCCACCCGGCTCATGGCTTCGGAGGCGATCCGCTACGCCGGAGTTGATGAATTCGTTACTCAGTTCATGGCTTCGGAGGCGATCCGCTACGCCGCGGCTAGTGATCTGGCGACCAGATCGACTGTGGGAGCGAGCGGGATCGTTGAGCAGAGCATCCTTGATGCTCTCGAGGAGCGGTCTGGCGCGGTGCCGTCAGTGACAGCCACTGGAACGGCAAGTGCCTCCCCAGAGGAGATCGCCGGGTCGCCAAGTGACCCAACGGCCGGCTACTTCGATGGGCAGTGGCACAGTGTCGAGGCGCCCTACAAGTACCCGACGCCCGAGTTCCGGTAATCGTTCCGGAAATCGCCGCTCTATAGGCCGTGGTGAGTGGGAGTCAGCCGACTTCCACTCACCACGGTTCGTGATTTGGATACACCGCTTGGGTCTCGCCTCTCCAGACTCACCGCCATCAAGTCCTCGCCCGCCATCTGACCCGCCATTGTCACGATCAATGGTGAACGGCCATCTGCGGGTGTGCCAGAGGGCCTGCGCTCATATCTCCCAGATGTGGACTGGCAGGCCGATCTCGAGGAAGTCGTCCAGGTGGTTTGACTCCCAGGTCGGCACCCGCACGCATCCGTGCGACGCCGGCCGGGCGGGGACGCTCCTTGAACCGTGGATCGCGTAGTACGGAGTGAAGTACCACGGCTTGTAGAGGCCGCCCAAGTAGTTCACACGCCAACCTGGGATATGGCGGAAGAGGGTGAACGTCCCTCGTGGTGTCGTCGCTTTCACATAGCCGCCCCCGCTGTCACCGTCGCCGCCGTTCTCCGACCAGTACCTCTCGCCGTTCCCGGTTGATACCGGCACGATCGCAGCAACGTCGCTGTCGCGAATGACGAAGAGCAGTTGCCTGGAGATATCGACCTCGACGCGATCGCTCTGGGAAGGATGTCGGGTGAGGATCGCTTGATGGTTGAGCGATGGTTCGACGGCCCAATCATCGATCGACCAGCGACTGGAACGCTCGACGCCGATCAGCTTGTGGAAGGCCACGACGGAAGCTGCCGTCTCGCGCCCGTACTCGCCATCGGCAATACCGCGGAACACACCGAACTCACGCAGCCTCTCCTGGAGACGAACAACGATGACACCTTGCGATCCGGGCCCGGCCGGAGCGACGGCCGAGGCTGGATCAACGATCGTTCCGCTGACCGTGATCGCCTGGCTACTCGTCACCTGTACGAGGATCCCATCCGTGGTCGCGATTGAAGGCGACAGCCACTGCACACTGTGGTCGACAACCGACACCGGTGCTTGGTTCAGGACGGCCGCATCGGCGGCTTCCGGAGACTGTGCCGGCGCGGCGACACCGAGAGCGACGGCGATGAGCCATATCGGAAGCATCGATTTCTCCTCAGATTCCGAGAAGTATGCATCGGCGGCACAGCAGCGGCCTTGATTTGAAGGGCAAGTGGTCGATGACCAGGCGCTACTCGTCCCAGGTTCCGATCCATATTGCGCCAACCTCCTGCAAGTAGTCTCCTGCGGCCCCCACAACGACGAAGCGATCTCCGAAGAGGACGACATCGTCAACACCCGGGTTGTAGCCCTCGAAGGACTGGTCATTTGGATCGACGCGATGCCAAGTGCCCCCGCTGTCGTCCGATACCCAGAGCGACAGGGCCATGTCAGGGCCCCCGGCAACGACGTGATCGCCGGACCACCCAACCCCTGAGCCTGGAGGTGGCCCTCCGACCGCCTCGTCCTTCGGGACGAGAATCCAGTCCTCTCCGCCGAGAGATTTCGAGATGCCAGCCCAGCCGAAGGCGAGAACGGCCCCGGTTGACGGATCGACCGCTACCCGCTCGAATGTCTTCTGCTCCTTGAATGAATCACCATCGAGCTCTCGCCACTCGAGCCCATCCCGTGAGGCCCACACAGCCCCGCGAATTGCCCGCTCATCGGATCCATCCCACAACCCCACGCTGCCCACAGCGATCAGGCCACCGTTCCACGTTGCCACGTCGTAGATGCTCACGTCGATCCGATCCCCGGCCAGCAGGGCGTCGTCCTCCACTTGCACCCAGTCCAAGCCGTCCTCCGAAACCCAAACCCCTCCGTCCATATCGACCTCCCCGACCGCGACCCATCCCGGTCCGCCGGCGGTGACGCCCAGGATGCTTGAGAATCCTCCTCCGAGGAGATCGGCATCATCCGTGGGGGACCATTCGATGCCGTCCGGAGACGTCCAGACGGCGGCGCCGTGACCGTTGAACCCAACTCCTACGACTCCGAGCGGTCCCGCCGCAACGTCGCCGATTCCTGCCCCGGGGTTCTCGTAGCTGATCTCTGCCGGAGGGATTCCCGAGGAGAACGAAGGGTCATCGATCCGCTCCCATGTCACTCCATCGCTTGATGTCCAGACGATGGCATTGACCATCATGCCGTCGTCGGTGTGAGAGCCTCCGGCAGCCACGAGCCCCGGTCCGCCGGCCGTGATTGTCCAGATGGCCGTGGAGTCGAACATCGGATCATCAGGAAGCCGTGTCCATGTCATTGCAGGAGCCGTCGGCGTGGGAGGCGGAATCGTTGTCGGAGTAGTAGTCGTGACCGGCAGGGTTGTGGTGGGGGTTAGCGAGGTGGTAGTCGCTGGTGGAAGAGTTGTGTCGGTGACAGGCTGTTCTTCGCCTCGGAGGAGCAGGATCGGTGTAGCAATCGCCAGGATGACCAGAAGGGCGGCGCCAGCGGCGACGAGCGCGGGCCGCACCCATCCTGGTCGTCTGGCGCCTGGAATGCGAGGTGATTCGTTCCCGAACTCCCAGCGGTCCTCGATCTCGGCGAGGGCCAGTTCGAATTCAGCGGGATCGACGTCGTCGTGCCCGAAGATGGGGTTGGCGCTTCGTACCCGTTGCAGGATGTCGCTCATGCTGCGCCTCCCTCCACTTGATCCAGAGGTCCGGTCATGCCGGACTCGATGCTCCGGAGTTCGTCTTCGAGACGGTGCTTCGCTCGATAGATCCGTTGGTCGACCGCGTGGGGCTTGCATCCGACGGCCGTCGCGATCTCCTTGTGTGATTGACCCTCCCATTCGGAGAGCAGGAGCACCTCACGGTCGATCGGCTTGAGGCGATCGAGCGCGTCGAGGACGTTCTGGATGTGAGGCGCCCGCACGACGAGTGTCTCGGGAGATGGTGCGGACTCTGGTCCGAATCCCATGAGCCGATCGCGCAGCCGGTTGGTGCGTTTCCGACTTCTCCATTGGTTGGCGAGGACGCGGCGGGCGACTCCGTACAACCACGCAAGAGTCTCCGGTTCATCCGGGAGGTCGTCGATCCGACGCCAGGCCACGAGGAAGGTGTCGGCGCATCCATCGCGGGCGCTCTCGATGTCAGTCCGTCGCCTGAAATACATGTACACCTTCCGGTAGTGGTCGCGATAGGCCGAACGGAAACGATCTTCGGGATCACCCCTCGAAGCCCGCTCAGTTCGCACCATGGCCATCACTGGACCTTGTGTCCGCCGTGGCATCATTTCTCACCGATGTGTCACCCGATAGGGGAGAAGGAGTGTTTGGTGAGATGTCTGCCATGTCCGGACATAGGAGAGGTGAGGAAAGGAAGGCAGGATGAGACGCGTTTGGATAACGCTCACGGTATTGGCAGTCGCAACTGCGCTTGCCCTGCCAGCAGCAGCGAAGAAACCGGAAGGTACCCCTGGTCCGGACAAGCCACCGGTCGAAACTGCTCAGTACGAAGTGACGATGGAATTCCTCGACGAGTCCAATGGGATTGCCTCATCGGTTCCGTGCACCGACGGCGGATTCCTCACGATGGAGCTGTCGTCGCAGGGCAATCTGGGTCCAGTCGACGCCGTGCCGTTCCTCGAGGTTCGGATCGATTCGACGCTTCACTGGTATCGGCACTACCCGTACTTCCGGACGCCGGGTCTGGTCCTGAAGGGATTCGACCCGGATGAATATCCGCTTGATGAGGCGCAGATGGGCGACGGTTTGACAGGCTGTCACGGTGGTGGTGTTGATGTCACGATCATGCGAGACGACGGCGCCAAGATCCTCGATGACACGAACCCGGATCGGCCGGCGATCGCCCAAGCCGGGAATCTCTTCTGGCTCATGCCGAGCGACGGCGCGGTTGGCCTGCTCTGGCACTCCGGCTACTACCGCGAATGGGAGAATGTCAGCAAGAACCCAAAGAAGACTCGCTACATCGGGAGCGACATCGAAGACTTCACGTATTCGGGGAGCTTCGACTGGTGGACTGACGAGAGCATGACCGTGCCCGTCGTCTGGGATCCGGCCGCAGGTGCATCGGGCATTGTGTCCGGGAACATGAGGATCTCCTACTTCCGCCCGGGCAGCTACACGCCCTTCGAGGAAGGTGGGGAGATCGGATTCCCCGTCAAGTTCCTGCTGACCATCACTCCGACCGAGGGGTAGGTCACGACGGCACCATCGGAGATCGATTCCGGTCGGGACTGGAACGGGTGGGAGGTTGACTCGCCACACTCCCACCCCCCGGCGACCGAGACGGTGCACCGTTCGTGTGGCGGAATTGGTGAACGCCTGGCTTGACGGGAGATCGAACCTGATTGTCTCTGGTCAGGACTGATGAGGTGTGCCACGATTGGCATGCGGAGAGAGGGGGAGGCCCCTTGCAGTTCGGGATGCTGGGTCCGCTGGAGGTGTTGTCTGATGGCGCTCCGGTTCAGGTGGATGCGCCGAAGCAGCGGGCGCTCCTCGCGGTCCTGATCCTGCACGCGAATCAAGTGGTGCCGTCGGATCGCCTGTTGGAGCTGTTGTGGGGTGACGCGCACGCTCACCGCAGATGAGTGTGCCTGGTATCACGTTGACCCATGTCCGGCGGGGTAGCGAGGCGGATCAGGCGGGTCGGAAACGCACGGAATGCGGCTTCCCGGATTCCGTGGGGCCGCACTCCGTGTGTTGCTGTTGGTTTGGCTGTGTCCGCTCTCAATGGTCAAGCCGACGACAGCGGGGTTATCGTGCCGCGGGTTCCGTGACGCCAGCTACTCAGCTTGTCAGCGACGGTGCGGTAGAGGCGGTCGACAGCGCCCGTGGTATCGGCTTCGAACTTGTTACTGATCCTGGACTGGCGGATCTCCTCCGTCATGGCGCTGATGTAGGCGTTGACGTAATCCTCACGCTCGATCGGGTACATGATTCCCTCCTCTGGGTCTTGCCCTTTTCGTAGCGCCAAGGTCGCATACACGACTTAGCGGACGCTTAGCGCTCGCGTAGCATTGGGTTCAAGCGTCGAGCGTTGCAACCTGGGCCTTGATTCGGCTGAGGATCGCCGCCATGCCGTTGAGGCGTTGTGAAGAAACGGCCTCTTGCAGACCCATTCTGAGATAGAAGTCGTTCGGCACGTCGAGGATCTCCTGTGCCGGGGAACCGTCGAGTGCTTCCTGGAGGATGCTTGCGAAGCCGCGTACCGTCGGCGCTTCCGCTGGGACCCGGAAGAAGAGGTGCACGGTGTCGTCGTCTTGTTCGACGATCAGGGCGAACGGCGACTGGCACTCCGGGACCACCTCGAGGAGTTCCGGGTTCTCGGTGAGGCGGTCGGGGAGTTCGGGGAGTCGTCGTGAGTAGTCCAGCAACGCCTGGATTCGTAGGTCCTTTGGAGCAGCGGAGAACATGTTGACGATCCGATTCAATCGTTCTGTCGCTGTTGTGATTTTTTCGTTCATATGCACTATCACCGTAGTGTAAATTGAGGCAGGAAGGAGGGGATCATATGGTCACACAAGACACATCCTCGGAGTTCACACAGTACGCGCACCCGGAGAAGCTGGTTTCTACGGAGTGGCTTGGCAAACATCGCGACGATCCGGGAGTCGTCATCGTCGAATCGGACGAGGACGTGCTCCTCTACGAGACCGGGCACATCCCGGGTGCGGTCAAAGTCGATTGGCACACCGAACTCAACGATCCGCTGATCCGGGACTACCGCGATCCGGAAGCATTCGCACGACTGATGTCGGAGAAGGGCATCGGCCGCGACGACACCATCGTGTTCTACGGCGACAACTTCAACTGGTGGGCGGCCTATGCCCTCTGGGTCTTCGCCCTGTTCGATCATGGAGACACGCGACTACTCGATGGCGGCAGGCAGAAGTGGCTTGCCGAGGGGCGACCCATGACAGTTGACGCAACCGCCCGGCCGACAACGGCATATCCAGTCGTCGTCCGAAACGACGAGCGCGTTCGGGCATACCGGGGCGACGTCCTCGAACACTTCGCGTACGGCGAGGCGTTGATCGATGTTCGCTCACCGGGCGAGTTCAGCGGTGAACTGATGCACATGCCGGACTACCCACAGGAGGGCGCAATGCGTGGGGGACACATCCCGACGGCTTCGAACGTCCCGTGGAAGAGAGCTGCCAACGACGACGGCACGTTCAAGAGTCTTGGCGAACTCGAGGCGATATACCAGGGTGAGCTGGGCCTCTCGCCTGGTGACGACGTCATCACGTACTGCCGGATCGGCGAGCGATCGAGCCACACGTGGTTCGCCCTCACGCAACTGCTCGGGTTCAAGAAGGTGAGGAACTACGACGGATCATGGACCGAGTGGGGCAATCTGGTCGGAGTTCCGATCGAGCGGTAGATACGGATTGATTGCATATAGACAAAGGTCACATATGCGAATACGCTAACAACATGTCAACAACCGCACGACTTCGCATACTGCGGGAATCGCAGGGCCTCACGCTCGACGAACTATCGCGCCTCACGGGGATCGCCTCATCGAACCTCTCTCAGATCGAGACAGGCAAGACCGATCCGCGGTGGTCGACGGTCATGAGGATTCTCGACGCTCTTGGTATCGAACCTTCTGATCTACTTCCGGCCCGAGGTTTCCGGTCAGAGACTGTCGGACTCAAGGCCGAGGGCGACCGGGGCTCAGATCCGTGGAACCGGCTTCGCCGAAAGGCCGAACTCGGCGCGGATGTCTCCGAGGAGGCGCGGGTGCTTGCCATCAACACGCGCCGGCGGGCGACCGCTTGACCCGTCAGATCCACCCGCTGCTGCGGAAGGCTGCCGACGCTCCGGCGGATAGCGTCGAGCGTCACCTCCTCGTGGTCGCCGCCGTTGAGACGATTCTCGATCGAGAGGTCATCCTCGTAGGTGGCACTGCCGTCAACGTTGTCACCGGCACCTATCTACCCACCGATATCGACCTCGTGGCCTCCGTCACCACCGAGGACCGCGAACAGCTGGTCGATAGCGGGTTCGAGTGGGCAGGCGTTGGCCATCGGCACCTCAGTCTCACCATGTCGGATGGTGAGATCATTCTCGTGGAATTCCCCGACGCGCATCTTGACGCTGTGCTGCCTCCCGAGAGGATTGAGATCCAACCGGGGATCTCGATATCGATCATCTCGCTCGACGACCTGATGATGGACCGGCTCAGGCAGACAACCGACGGGACGTCCGTGACGCTCGACGCGGCAGTTGAACTAGCGTCGGCAGCGTACGCCTCAATCGAATGGGACTGGCTGGAGAGGCGGTCGGTGCTGCCGGAGCTCGAAGCCATCGGTGTCCCAGATGTGCTCGCTACCGTCCGACGAGAGGCGAGGCGCCGCCTGAGAGAGCGTGGACGGCCAATTCGCGCAAGAACACCGATGGCGACCGATGAGGCATTGCCGGAGCGTGGGGCGCGAGCGACATCCAGCATCCCAGAGGATCAGGGACCGGCCTGACAGGACCCGATCAGAGGAACGGCGCCGCGATCCGACGGGTCGCAGCGGCAGCGATGTCGGCTCCAGGGAGTTCCGGGTTCCACGAACTGAACGAGAGTGCGACGACCCGGCCCGTTGCGTGAAGCGCCGCTACCGCGTGAGCGACGGCATCGCCCGAGGGGCCATCGGGAGCTGGGTAGTTGACTCCGGGCATATCGATCGGATCGACGACGTCGACATCGATGTGGAGGTAGAGATCGCCCGGTGGGGGATCGGCTGCAATCTGATCGACGGTCACATGGTGGATTCCGGAGGTCGCGACTGCTTGGTCTTCACCGGGATCGAGATCCCGTCCGTCAACGAGCCAGACGTGGTCGTCCTCGACTGGAGTCATGTCAACGCCATCGACGATCGTCTGGTCGCCTCGGCCGGTAAGCATGGCGAGCGGCATGCCGCCGAGGAACTCGGACGGCGTGGTCTCCCACGTGTGGAAGTCGCCATGAGCGTCGAAGAAGAGCACGGTCGGATCGATCCCGCGGCGCTGCAGCCCACCGGTCACACCCATGATCGAGAGACAGTCTCCGGCGTAGACAACCGGGTTGGATGCCTCGGCAACCAGCGCAGCGAGCCGGTCATACAAGACGGTCATGCGCTCGGTCGGACGAACCGACGGTAGATCCGGATCGAGCGTTGTGTGCGGTTCGGGCACATCGAACCCGGGCATCGGCTCACCGATGAAGAACGG
>Ga0209013_10006109_pt1 | contig 10269 bp, 5 predicted proteins | sample Cruoilmetagenom2_FD_187291 | JGI IMG/M metagenome (GOLD analysis project Ga0209013, IMG submission 187291) | Oil polluted marine microbial communities from Coal Oil Point, Santa Barbara, California, USA - Sample 2 (SPAdes) (version 2) | ecosystem: Environmental > Aquatic > Marine > Oil seeps ...
GGTAAACTCACTAAGGCTATGCAAGAACAACTCGGAAGTAACCGAGTAGAAACCGAACTAAGCAGGGATTTAGGAATCACTTCTGCCCTGGCTATTGGCATAGGAACCATGATAGCCGCCGGGATTTTCACATTATCTGGATTAGCTATTCGCAATGTGGGCTCTTCCGCGATTATTTCATTTTTTCTTGCCGCTATTGTTGCACTTTTTACAGCCCTGACCTATTGCGAATTTGTATCTATATATCCGCGAACAGGTGAAGGATATTTGTACGCCCGCAAAACCTATTCCTCACCGCTGGCCTATTTTGTAGGATGGGCACTCTTTTTGGGGTATGCCTCGAGTTGTGCTTTTTATATTGCCAGTCTATCTAGTTATTTTAACGAGTTTATCTGGCACAGCCCATTAGAGTCCTTGTCAGGCCTTGTCCTTTTAATCGGTTTAACCCTGCTTAATGTGAAGGGAACCAAAGAGAGCGGTAAGTTCCAGATTATTATCACGGGGGTAAAAGTACTTTTATTGATATGGTTCATTTTTGGCGGATTGTCTTATGTAGAAATTGACGAGGTATTGAATCGAATGAGTACGGATTTTGTTAAAATTGGTTCTACTGCGGCAATGGTGTTTATTACTTTTTTCGGATTTTCGGCTATAGCTGCATCTGCAGGAGAGGTAAGAAACCCGGTAAAAAATATACCCCGTGCAATTTTTATTTCTATGGCCGTGGTGACCGTTCTTTATACGATGGTCGTATTGGTAGTTCTATTCGCAGGACTGCATGAATATACAGAAGCATCAATGGGGGAGGCGGCACAGAAATTTTTGGGGTATGTTGGGGGCTACGTCATTATTGCCGGAGCCATATTTTCTATGATCTCAGCATCCAATGCCTCCATTATGGCAGGGTCCAGGGTAATCCTTTCAATGAGTCGTCTGCAACATATGCCTAAAGAAATAGGGATTATTAACTCACGAACCCGTACCCCGATTATGGCAGTTTTAGCTGTCGGAGGGGCCATTATGGTTTTTGCACTTTTTCTTCCCCTCGAGGATTTGTCCTATTTTGCAAATACGGTGTTATTATTGGCCTTGATATTTGTGAATGCTGCACTGATTATTCATCGAAAAAAATACCCTGATATTGAGCGTCCTTTTAAGGTACCTTTAGTACCCTTACTACCCATTCTGGGTATCCTGGCCAATATCTATCTTATCATCCAAATATTCCAGCATCCCATTCCTTTTATTTTGGCGATTAGTGCTTTGGTAATGGGTATGTTTGCTTTTATTGCCTGGAAAGGAACCCAGACTGAGGAAGCTGCCATTCCGGGTCGTACCTCGCATATTGCCCACAGCCTTGGCCGTGGCACACAGGTTAAAGAACGGTTTAGGGTGCTTGTACCTATTGCGAATCCTGATACGGCAGCAAGCCTCATTAAGCTTGCAGTTGCGGTAGCCAAAGCTAAAAATGGTGAGATCTTATTGCTGCGTGTAATCCATATACCCGAACAATTACCACCCACAGCCTTCTCGGAGCAGGATGTGGAAAAAGATGAAGTATGGCTAAAATCTATACGGAAAATTGCCGAAAATCAAGGTATACCCACACATGCTCTAATCCGGGTGGGTCATAATGTTGCACGAGCCATACTCGAGACGTCTCGTGAGCGCTATTGCGATCTCATTATTTTTGGATGGAAGGGGTATTCCACCAGCAAGGAGCGACTTTTGGGTCATATCACAGAGAACATCATTACCCATGCCCGTTCAGATATCATGCTTGTTAAGATGGTAGGCAATACCCTGCCTCACAACATTTTACTCCCTTCGGCCGGTGGTGAGCACGCCCGATGTGCCGAGCAGTATGCTGCTGCAATTGCCCGGAATTTGGATGGTTCTATTACGGTTTGCCAGGTATCTCCTGAAGAAACTGATAATCCGGTAATGGAAGTAATCCATGAGCGCCTTGAATCTGCTAAAGAGCGGATTTTGAAAGTCAATGGCGATCCAGAAATGCCTCCATTAAAGAATGTTAAAAGTACCGTTATCGAAAGCGATTCTGTAGTAGAGGGTATTGTTAAAGGGGCCAAAAATTATGACGCAGTTATGGTGGGTGCCGCCGGCAAGAGTATCTATCCTAAAATATTATTTGGTGGCATCCCGGTAGAAATCGCAAAAGGGGTAGATAAAACCGTTATTGTTGTCAAGCATTTTGATCCGTTGAAAGCCTTAGTTGGAAGGGTAGTGAGGGAGTAAGCATCCACATCATACTATAACAGATGTGGCATTGTCTAATGTGTACTACTAAATTAATCAGAGATGAATAGCTTTTTACTCATTAGGGTTCGGAAATTCTTATTAATAGCCCATTTTACCGCAACAATTAGAGAATAGTATCCCCAATTTTGATATAAATTGTCACTTATGACTTTTATCATACTTATCAAACCTTTTTCATTCTAATTTAAACGTTTCTAATCGCTTTAATTACCTATTACCAAATACAATTGTTAGAAACAATTTTGAATTCACCTCAGATTTCCAAAATTTCTGATAAAATTTTAAACATGAACAAAATAATAGTTATAAGTTTATTAGTTCTTGCAAATTTAATTGTAGGGTGTAATAAGAAAAGTGATACCGGTAGATTTATTCCGGCAACTTGCCCGATAGATGTACCAGAAGGTCTTGAAGAGAGTGGCAAATTTACCTATGGTTATATGGAAGTGCCAGAACTCCATGAAAACCCCACTGGTAAAACAATTGAACTTGCCATAGCAATTCACAAGTGTCAAGGCGATTCTGCAACCCACGAGCCGCTTGTCTTGGTTACAGGCGGACCTGGAATGTCTGATATTGACAATTTTGTTCCGGATTTATTTGGTGATTTGGGCGCCCTTTTTCTCGACAACCGTGATATTGTAATTATTGAATTAAGAGGGCTAAAATATTCGAAACCAAATTTAATGCTCCCTGAAATCGACAGCCTGCAACTATACCTCGCTGATAAACACCTGTCTGCAGAGAAAACCATTGAATTATACATGGCTACATTGCAATCTGCATATGACCGTTTGGGGAAAGAGGGCGTCAACCTCTCTGCATACAATGACTATGAGATTGCCAACGACATTGTATTTGTGATGGAGCAACTCAGTTATGGAAAGTTCTCCATATTTGGTTCGTCATTTGGAACACTGGTCACCGAGCACCTTCTTATGAATCATTCAGAGCATCTGGTAAGTGTCACCATGAATGCAGTTGTGGATATCAACAAAGCCATGCCGGGGATGCACACCAACAGCATCCAGGCACTGGAAGACATATTTGAAAAATGTGAGAACGATCCTGAATTGAGCCAGGCCTATCCCGATTTGAAAAACAGATTTCTATCAACACTGAAAAGACTTAATGAAAGCCCGGATATTTTATACATAGAATATGGGGAAAATGGAGAAATGTATAAAATTCCACTCAGCGGAAATAAGCTTTCCGTATGGCTATTCGGCATGATGTACTGGGACGCTCAAATTCCTGCAACCTTAGATAAAATTCTTTCTGGCGATTACAGCAAGATCATTCAGAATCCTGGAATGATTTTCCCATTAAATGAATTCAGCTATGGTTTATCATTAAGCATACTTCTATCTGAGTATTCAAACTTTGAAGAGGGAGATATTCCTTTGAATAATGAATATGCTGATTATGTAAAAGGTTGTGGAATGATGCTTTTTACACCCTATTTTTTGAGTCATGCCAAGGAAGTATGGAAGGTCAATGATTTACAAAAAAATAATATTACCCTAATTTCAGACGTGCCAACCTTAATACTTAGTGGCGAAATGGACCATGTCTGTCCTCCAAATTACGCCAGGGATTTATCTAAGAATCTGGAAAATTCATATTTATATGTTTTTCCAGGAATCGCCCATTCACCCATCGATTTTGGTCCATGTGGCATCATGATGATGAAGGAATTCATTGATAATCCATCAAAAGCTCCCAATAGTTCATGTGTGGACCAGTTTCAAAGCGGATTCAAGTTGCCGGAATAAATATTGGTGAATAGAAAAACTGTTTCTAACAATAAATAATAGTCATAGGGTGTATTGCAGAACATTTTAAACATGGTGCATTTACTCAATCATGTAACGGTTGGATACTTTGGAGCGAAGAACTTGCCCTACGCCTTTTATTCGAACCGTTACATGCAATTTATTTTGAGAACCTGAATTTTATCGATCCAATGTTTGGTAAAAGCAATATTCCTTAGTAATTGTCTAATTCTATAATTTTGAATTATGGTTCTTTATGCTCTTTCAAATGTTAGTAACAAAGTTGAATTTTGGGTGAAAATGTTCGAGTATAATACCCGATTACAGGTTCTATAAAACGGCCATTATATTGGACTATAATGGAAATTAGTGAATGTCCCAAGAAACATTCGTTTTATAGGACTTTTCGAAACGATGATTTAATAATAATCTTTTCAAATGGCGTTTTTCCCGGTACCATTGTCCGCACCATACAATTACCGATGTAGTAGTGGTTGGTTTATATGAGCAAGCAGCAAAGATTTTGATCGAACAACTAGGTTTTTATCCACCTACCTGAGGTACGGCACCGATATGCCAACGAACGTAAAAAAGTTAATGCATGCCTATGGCGGGACTATTCTAACTCTTTTTCCAACAAAACAATTAAGTTGTCTAAATTCTTTTTTGCTTGCTCATATAGACGATCCTTTTCTTCTCCTATATGAATAAAAGCCTCAATAGTGTTATGAAACTGATAACTATATAGTTCTTCAGGTTTAATTACCTTAAATGGATTCATTCTTATATAATCAAATAATTTTGGTATAGTCATATACATTACCTGCTCATTATTTTTTTCCAATCGATTAATATAATTGTAGTGATTTCCCAACTGTTGCAATTGTCTAAGGATATTCTTGTTAGTGATCAATTCAAGTTTACCACTTTCGGCAAGAGCATCATATGTAGTTTTATTCTTATTGAAATCCGAAAATTGAGTAAGTTCCATGGCTATCAGGCCTAAGGTATCTGCCAATTTCATTTGAGAATCATTTAAGATTATTTCACTCCCATAATGAAATCTTGACAAATGATTTTGATTATCTCGGTGTTTATCTTGAATTTCAGCTAAATCGGTGCGTAATTCCTGTAGAACATCGTTATACACCTGTCGCTCTATTGTTTTTAATTCTAAGGATTCCTTCCAATTATTAATAGATATGGCAATCAAAATCCCGATAACCACAAGGATGATTTCGCCAACGGCATAAATAAGGTATTTGCCGAATTTGTTTTCAGTTAAGAGGGATTGTCTAATTTTCCTGAAGAAGTTGATCATATGAAGTAGTAGCTGGTTGTACTTCCTAAGGTAATGAATTAATATAAGAGACTTAAAACCAGTCTAATAATATTTAAATAGAAGACCACCTCATTATATACCATAACCGATGTTACTTTACTTGGTGGTTACCATTTAAGTTAAGCCCTTCAATATGGATACCTTATGGGGAAGGCTGGTAGGGAAAAGGCACGAACTTGACATTCACGCCAGCGGGGGTTGTTCTATTAGGAGGTTAAATAGATAACGGTTTGTATAAAGTTAGTTGTGTTTCTTAAACATTAAATTTAGCAAATACAAACTCAACTAGAAAATCCAGAACTGCCTTGCTTTTGCGCGTGAGAGGGTTTTCGTAAGCAGGCTCGCATTAGCAATTAATTTTATACTGTGATAGCATTAGTTTTCAATTTGTTTAATCATTTCTTTTGCAACTATTGCCGAAGAGGGTAGAAACATGGTCGACACGATTCTCTGGTCAATTACTACATCGTGTTTATCATTCAAATCAGTTTTGGATTGAAATATTCCGCCATTTACCCTCAATTGATTTTCCAACATTACTGGTAATAAAGTTCCTTCTTTAGCCCAGGTTTTAGTTATCTCGGTTGAATTTGGAAAACCAGTCACTTTCTTCCCTTTTACCATGTACTCACCATTACTAAGTTTGACATTTGCAAAAGCACCAGGTCCGTGTCCACAACCTCCCACTATTCCACCATTTTCGTAAATATTAGCTATAACTGACAATAAATTTTTGTTATTGGCCACATCGAATAATGAGCCATATCCACCACCAATAAAAACGGCTTTATAGCTTTTATAATCTACCATGTCTGGTGTAAGTGAATTTTCAACATTATCGCTAAAATTCTCATATTTTATGGTATAACTGCTAATTCCAAGAGGATCCATTGAGAAAGGAACCTTTCCGCCAGTTGGCGAAACAAAATCAACTTTATATCCGTGAGAAACAAAAATATGGTATGGAGGTGCTACTTCCCAGAGATTGTTGCCGGCAAAGTGTTTTTCCGGGTCGCCCATGTCCTCTGTGTTTGATACGATAATTAATATCCTACCCTTTTCAGTATTATTATTTACACAAGAGTTAAGATTTAGAAATAAGAGAGATAATAACAGTAAATTTTTCATTTGCTTTTTGCTTGAAGTTTCTGTTATGGATAGATAATTAATAAATAAAAATGTTACAGTTTAAATGTTGGTTTAAGAGATGGTTTATAAATTAATGCAACAATGGGATATAGTACTTCATGAACTCCCTCTTATGTAAACTAAGATAATATATCTTAATGACACCTAAAGATTTTTGTGAATCCAAATTATGTGGCATATTTTGTTTTAAAAGCGCACATTATAAAGGGTTACAGATGTCGCGTTTGTCGGCGGGGGTAAGTTACCCTTAAACGGGGGAGATCCCTTTGGCACATTAGGGCCTTGTTCAAAGATGATAAGGGAATTATTCAAAAAAAGCCTGATACTAAGGACTATGCTTTCCAACATATAAGCCAAATCAATTTAAATGGGAAAGAGTTTTATAGGAGAAACAGGAATTTATATATTTAGAAATTACAAATACAAAACCAATATGAAATATTTCACTTTAATGGCTCTCATCTCATTCCTGTTTGTAAGCTGTTCACCAAAAAAGGAAGAGTCACCCTCACAAACAGAATACACCAGTAATAAATATGAGGCTTTGGCAAGTCTGTTTAGTAAATGGAGGTCATTTGAAAACCCACCTGAATTGAATGGCGTACCAGATTATACACTGTCTGCTTTTGAGAAAAGACAACCCCAGTTTAATACGTTAAGAGCTGAACTGCTGGCTATAGATACTACTTCATGGTCTGTCCAACAACAAGTTGATTGGATGATAGTATGGGCCGAAATGAATGGCTATGATTTCAATTATCGAGTTCTTAAGCCCTGGGAACGAGATCCGGCTTTTTATAAGTCTGTTTGGACCTATAAAAGTGATGTTCCGGCCCATGAAGGCCCCACCCACCATGGAACTACAGAATTATGGACCTACAGTTATCCTTTATCCGAAAGTGAGCGAACACGCCTTATAAAAGATCTTAAGGTAATCCCCGGTTTAAATGAACAGGCTAGAAAGAATTTGACTGGTAATGCCAAAGATTTGTGGATTACGGGTATTAGAGAACTCCAGGAACAAAGTAAGGTCCTAAAAAAGTTTAAGGAAAAAGAAGAAATAAAAGCTGATAAAGAAATAGTATCGGTCATAGACCAGGCCATTGCTTCTACAGATAATTTCGTATTGTGGTTAAAGGAACAATCGGGTTTTAAAACCGGACCTTCAGGTATTGGAAAGGAAAATTACACATGGTACCTTCAAAATGTACACCTTGTTCCTTTGACGTGGGAGGATGAGGTCATGATTTTGAAAAGAGAGCTGGCAAGGGCCTGGACTTCCTTAAAATTGGAAGAACATAAGAATAGAGATTTACCGGCATTAGAAGATGCTAACTCACCGGAAGCTTACCAGAAGTTGGCAGATGATGCAGCGAATAGCCTAATCAGCTTTTTAAGTGAGCAGGAAATAGTAACTGTAAAGCCATATTTTGAGCCTGCCTTACGCGAACATCTTGGTGAATATGTTCCCAGGGAGAAACGAAACTTTTTCCTAATAGGAGAACATTATGACCCCAGGCCTTTGTATTCACATTTTTATCATTGGTTTGAATTAGCCAGGATGGAGTTTGAACCTCATAAAAGTGAAATACGTCGCGGTCCATTGTTATATAATATTTTTGATTCCAGAAATGAGGGTACAGCTACCGCCGTTGAAGAAATCTTTATGCAAGCCGGCCTTTATGATGATAGTCCCAGGGCCAGGGAAATCGTGTATATTATGATCGCGCAGAGGGCTGCAAGAGGTTTGGGGTCATTGTACGCGCACGCCAATGAAATGACGATGGAAGAGGCCGGGGGAATACACTCGGAGTATACGCCCAGGGGATGGATGAAAACGGAAAAGGAGTTACTTATTTTTGAACAGCATCTGTACCTTCGGCAACCAGGATACGGCAGCAGTTATATTACAGGAAAGTATCTTTTGGAAAACGCCATGGCGGCCTATGCCAAACACTTGGAAGAGGAGGAAAAACCATTTATACTTAAAGACTTTTTGGATAAGTTAAATAGTATTGGGAATATACCTATCTCTTTAGGACATTGGGAAATGACAGGCTCTAATGAGAATTTGGAATTAATTATTGAACCAAAATAATTACGGCATAATCATGAAAAGAAAAGACTTCATAAGAACAACTGCCACTTTTGCCACCGCAACAGCCTTAGTACCTTTATCCTCTTGCAAATCGGACAAGGAAAAAGTGATAAAAGAAACAGAACCTTTAGTATTGCGCAAGAACTGGGCTGGGAATTATGTTTATAAGGCTAAAAACCTCTATGAGCCCAATACGGTAGAAGAACTACAAGGGCTCATTAAAAGGCTTCAGACACAGAAGGCCTTAGGTTCTTGTCATTGCTTTAACAATATTGCTGATAGTCCCTTAAACCAGATTTCTACGAAGAACCTGAAGGGAGTGATAGGAATTGATAAGGAATCAATGACGGTCACGGTTGGGGCAGGAACAAAATATGGAGATTTTGCACCTGAACTCCATGAAAGGGGTTATGCGGTTCATAATTTAGCATCCCTGCCGCACATCTCGGTAGCCGGGGCCTGTGCTACGGCAACCCATGGTTCGGGCGTAGGTAATGGAAACCTCGCAACCGCCGTTAGTGGGATTGAATTGGTGTCCGGAAATGGAGATATTATTAGGTTAAGCAGGGAAGAGGACGAAAACATGCTGCATGCAGCAGTTGTTAATCTTGGGGCTCTTGGCATCATAACAAAAGTTACTTTGGACATGGAGGAGACTTTTGAGGTGCGACAGGATGTTTTTCAAAATCTACCTCTTGAATCCTTAAAAGAGAATTTTGATGCCATACTCTCCGGGGGTTATTCCGTAAGCCTGTTTACAGATTGGCAAGACAACTTAATAAGTCAGGTTTGGGTGAAAAGGAAGGTTGATGACCGGATAGAAGAATTAGGGAATGATTATTTTGGAGCCAAAGCTGCAGAGCGTAATTTACATCCTATTACCAAACTTTCTTCAGAGAATTGCACGGAACAGATGGGTGTTCCAGGTCCATGGTATGACAGGTTACCACATTTTAAAATGGGATTTACCCCTAGTAGTGGGGAAGAGTTGCAATCTGAATTTTTTGTACCAAAAGAAAAAGCATTAGCGGCCATTTTGGCTTTGGAAAAAAGTCGGGAGGAAATTTATCCTCAATTGATGATTACAGAAATCAGAACCATAGCAGCTGATAATTTATGGATGAGTCCGTGTTACCAACAGGATTGTATTGCCATACATTTCACCTGGAAGCAAAACCCGAAAGAAGTTGGGGAATTGATTACCATGATTGAAAAGGAACTGGAACCCTTTCAATACCGCCCGCATTGGGGGAAACTTTTTTCAATATCCCCATCCATATTGGCTTCGAGATATGAAAAACTACCTGAATTCATTGCGCTGTGTAAAAAATTGGACCCTGAAGGTAAATTTAAAAACGATTATTTGAATTTGAATATCTATTCTTAATCAGTAATTCTAATCTTGCCCACTTTGTTGGTTCCTGCTACAAAAAAGGCCTCCTCGCCATTTCCATTAGGACGGTGTGCAGTCCCAATTGTTGTAATCCATGGTAGCCAAATCACATTCTTGTCCTCAATTGTAATGATTTTGTTCGGGGAAGGTAAATTTGTTGCGTCGCTCTGTGCTCCATCATAATGCACAAAAGTATAGACGCTCGCCCTGGCGGGGAAATAAAAAATTCCAA
>Ga0209013_10006110_pt1 | contig 10268 bp, 10 predicted proteins | sample Cruoilmetagenom2_FD_187291 | JGI IMG/M metagenome (GOLD analysis project Ga0209013, IMG submission 187291) | Oil polluted marine microbial communities from Coal Oil Point, Santa Barbara, California, USA - Sample 2 (SPAdes) (version 2) | ecosystem: Environmental > Aquatic > Marine > Oil seeps ...
TATAGCTTGACTTTGGGGCGATAAAGATTTTATTTTTCCTGTCATGACAGCTTCCCGGTTGGATCTTTTGATATATGCACATGATGGCCGTGGCCTGGGGCATGCCAGCCGCAGCATTGCCATCGGTATGGCGGTTCGGCGCCTTTATCCTGAACTAAAAGTGTTATTTATTACAGGCAGCAGGATGGCCTCACAACTTATTGACCATGTACCTCTGGACTGGTTGAAGTTACCCGCTTACCAAACAAAGGTCGTGGATGGCGTTTCCACCGGGCGGGCAAGCTTCATCAACCTTACAGATACCGAATTAGGTGAGTGCAGACGCCGTATTATTGAACATCTTATCAGGGTATTACACCCGCGCTGCATCCTGGCTGATCATACCCCTCAGGGAAAACACAAAGAACTGGTACCTTCTTTAGAAACAACTCATGATACAGATACCACTTGGGTTCTGGGTGTGCGGGGTTGGGTGGGCAGTGTGCCTCAAGTTTGGTCAGATCTCGCAAAAAGGCTTTTTTCAGAGCACTATAGACACCTTTTGTGGTATGGAGACAGCCATTTACTGGGAGAAGACCATGTGAGAACCCTGAAAAACCACTTTGCTATTCAGCCTGTAGAGACCGGTTATGTGTGCCGGATATCCGAGCTTGATCGATGGCCGTCGTTGCAACACAGTACGGATGATGATATAGCAGGTGTTGTTTCCATCCCATGGTTGGGCGAAGATACCGAACATATCATAAACCAGCTTTTCCATGCGTTGAATAAAATTGGGCCCCAATATGGGACATGGCGATTATTCGTCGGATCGCCGGACGATTTTTCAAACCAGAAGTGGATTCAAAATCTTTTTGCAAAATTGCCGTTTTGTAAGGTGACGCCGGCTGATGAGCAATATCAACAAGCATTGCTGAAGGCGAAAACAGCAGTTATCTACGGCGGTTACAATAGTTTGACCGATGTGTTCTATGCCAATATTCCCGCAGTGGTCCTATTGCGGGGAATGCAGGATGAAGAACAGCAAGCCCATATGACTCGACTCAGTTTTCTTAACAGAGACCGTCTGACTACTTATAAAGAAAAAGATATAAAAGGCGATGACCTTGCGCAGGTTTTAATACAACAGATTCGCTCTTCAAGATTGCCAAAACCGGAAATTAATTTGGCCGGTGCAGCAATGGCAGCCAAGTATCTGTTCGAAATCATAACCAACCAGGACTAAGGTGTCTTTATTTGCTCCGTTGTGGAGATACAAATATTCCGAAATCTGGTGGTAAATGGATTGAATACCGGTTAACCGTAGAATGAATTTGAAAAGTAAATTATATAACATTGTGATGTACTCCCATGATACCTATGGACTCGGCCATATTCGGCGAACCATGGCCATCGCATCGCAATTACGAAATCCAAGCACCAATATCCTCATTCTGACCGGATCGCCCATCGCTGGAAGGTTTTCTTTTCCTGAACAGGTTGATTTTGTCCGTATTCCGGGGATGATAAAGAAAACAAATGAAGAATATCTACCGATGTCCATCAAAATCAATGCCGGTCATGCCCTGGATATCCGGAAAAAAATCATTACGGCAACTGTCAAAGCTTTCCAACCACATATGTTTATCGTGGATAAAGAACCACTGGGCTTGAAAAAGGAAATCCTGCCGACACTTAAATGGCTGCGGAAGTGCTGCCCCAATACACGTACGGTTTTAGGACTTCGGGACATTATGGATGATGCCGAAACCGTAAAGGATAACTGGAAAAAAAAGGGGATTTATCAAGCCCTGGACACGTATTACAGTGAAATATGGACCTACGGGATCCAGGACTATTACGACCCCATCAAAGAATATGGTATTCCTGAGAGCATCAGTCGGAAAATTCAGTTTACCGGTTACATCCCCCGTGAGATCAAATCGAATAAGGACGCTATCCGGGAGAGAAAAAGACATAAAATCAGGAAGGCAGATAAGTTGGTCGTTGTTACCACCGGTGGCGGAGGTGACGGCTATCCAGTGATGGATGCGTATCTATCCATGCTGGAAGATCAAGACCCCATCATACCTTACCGAAGTATCCTGATAACAGGTCCTTTCATGCCAAAAGCCCAACGGAAGGAAATTTTCAGGCGATCTAAAAAACTGAAGGTCAAAGTATTCCATTTCTATCGACAAATGGAAAAAATCCTTGCAGCGGCAGACCTGGTGATCAGCATGGGAGGGTACAATACGGTTTGTGAATTGATGAGTCAGAAAACAGTTTCGCTTCTCATACCCCGCGAAACACCCCGCCTGGAACAAACCCTTCGCGCGCAATGCTTTAGCGAGAGGAATCTGTTGGACTATATTCCCTGGGAGAGGGTTTCTCCTCAACTACTTCATGATAAAGTTGATCGCCTCCTGCAAAAACCGGAGGTGTTTCAGGAGGCCATGTCAAAATTTAAAATGACAGGCTTTGACATCATGCGTCGACGCATCCAGGAATTCAGAAAGCAATAATGGATCTTCTCAACAATTAGTTGGGAGAAAGGGTCCAAGGGGTCCAGGATTCAAGGATTCAAGTGTTTGTTTTCCAGAGATTTGATCGGGTTAGTCGCCTTCGGTCACCATCAGCATGGTCGAGGGATCGAGAATCAAGCCTGAAGCCAACCCGTCTGTGCTCCCACCTTTGGTGGCTTTGACATGGATGTTTTTTCCCTCCGACTGAAGTTGAATCACAACTTCGAACAGGTCGTCGATATGGGTCAGCTCGGGTGGTATCCCGTCTGGTTGAGGTTTTTCGTGACGGTGGGTCCGAACCGAAAACCAGATGCAGAGATCGTGGTCCTCTGCAAAGGCTTTTAACTGTTTCAGGGATGCTTCGACACCATCATCAAAGGGAAATCCATCGATCACGATCATGTCCGGCAAAAAAATGTTCTGCTCCGTAAGGTCGGCCAGGCGCTCTTCAAGTTTGGGTACGCTGAATCCCTCTACCTTGAAGGTCATGATGAATCGGTGGTGAAGTATGGATTCCCAAAGCTGGTTGACCTGTTGTGCATTATATTGATCTGCAAGATTGTGAAAAACCTCTTTATACCACAAACTCACTTTGTGCACGGGATCACTCAGGCTGACATGCAGAACGTTTTTGCCCCGCAGCAGGGTTTCCAGGGACAACTGGACCATAATGGCGGTTTTACCGACGCCGGCCCGTGCCAGGACTGCGCCAAAGCCACCCTTGGGAAGAATATCCTGGTTTTCCTTCCCCAGGAGTCTTAGAGGGTTCCGTAGTGTGAGATCTTTTTTCAACATCATAAAGCTCCTCTCCTTGAGGTTGATAATATTATCATAGGCTGGAAGCCCATGACCATTCAACCTGGAATTTGTACCAAGCCTGAAGGCTTTTTTTTGATCTGTTTTCATTAAGCAACGTTCTTTTTATTTTCCTGGGCCTTTTTGATCAACTCTTCAGCTATGGATTGCGGTACCTGTTTATAGTCTGAGAATTCCATGGTAAACTGGGCCTTTCCCTGTGTGGAACTGCGCAGTACCGTGGAATATCCAAACATGTCAGCCAGCGGTACCCGTGCATCGATGACGCACATGGCCCCTTCATCCTGAGAGCCCAGAATCATTCCTCTGCGCTGGTTCAGTGTGCCCATGACAGCGCCCTGGAATTCCGTCGGTGTTTCTACTACCACGGTCATGATCGGCTCTTGGATGACGGCCTTTGCCCTGGCATAGCCTTCAAGAAAGGCTCCCCGTGCGGCCGCCTGAAATGCCATTTCGGATGAATCCACTGCATGGGATGCACCATCGTTGATCAAAACCCGGATGCCGGTTACGGGCAGTTCCATTTTGGGTCCTTTTACAAGACAAGCCTTGAATCCTTTTTCACAGGATGAGATAAACTGAGTAGGTATGGAGCCGCCGGTTACCTTGTTTTCGAATTCAAAATCATTCTCGGCTGTCGGCTCCAGATAACCGGCAACCCGACCATACTGGCCTGATCCGCCGGTCTGTTTCTTGTGGGTGTAATTAAACTCACCCCGCTGGGTAATGGTTTCCCGGTAGGCAACCCGGGGCATGCCCGTTTCCACATCTGCACTGTACTCTCTTCGCATTCGTTCGATGTAGACATCCAGGTGCAGTTCCCCCATGCCCGATACAATGGTATCACCGGTTTCCTGGTTGACATAGGTTTTAAATGTGGGGTCTTCCTTGGTAAACCGATTGAGTGCTTTTGACATATTGTTTTGAGAGGCCTTGTCCTTGGGAACAATGGCCAGCGAGATGACCGGCTCCGGGACATACATGGAGGTCATGCTCAAATGCATGTCCTTAGCGGTAAACGTATCCCCTGAAGCACATTCGATCCCGAACAGGGCTCCGATATACCCGGCCGGGATGGTGTCGATATCTTCCATCTGGTCGGCGTGCATACGAACCAGTCTGCCGACCTTTACCTTCTTACCTGAACGGGCGTTCACAATGGTACTACCTTTGGATACAGATCCCTGATAGACGCGGATGTAGGTAAGCTGGCCGTATTTTCCATCCTCTAACTTGAAGGCAAGCGCCACCACCGGCTTGTCCGAATCGGAGGCAAGGGTTACTGTGGTTTCGTTGTTATCCATGTCGAGAGCCTGGTTTTCGATGTCGGAAGGGCAGGGCAGTAGTTCGGTGACAGCATCCAGGAGGGGTTGCACCCCTTTGTTTTTATAGGCCGAGCCCATGAGGACCGGTGTCAGTTCGCGCGTAAGCGTTCCTTTACGGATAGCCCCTATGAGCAAGTCTTCTGTGACGTTGCCTTCCAGGGCAGCTTCCATGAGATCATCGGAAAACATGGAGGCCGAATCGATGAGTTCTTCCCGTTTTTCCTCTGCTTCTGCCAGCAGGGTGTCCGGTATGCTCTCTTTGCGGATCAATTCACCGTTCTCACCGTCAAAATAAAGGGCTTTCATGGACACCAGGTCCACGACACCTTCCATGTCGGCTTCGAGACCAATGGGGATCTGTAAGGCGACGGCATTGTGCCCCAGTTTTCGCTTGAGCTGATTCATGACCCGGAACGGGTTGGCACCACTGCGGTCACACTTGTTGATAAATGCAATACAGGGAACCTTGTAGCGTTTCATCTGGCGATCGACGGTAATGGACTGGGACTGGACACCGCCGACCGAACAGAGAACCAGGACTGCGCCATCCAGGACCCGCAGAGATCGTTCAACTTCTATGGTAAAGTCGACATGTCCGGGTGTGTCGATAATATTGATCTTGTGATCACGCCACTGGCAATAGGTAGCAGCCGAAGCAATGGTAATACCACGCTCTTTTTCGAGCTCCATGGAATCCATGGTGGCTCCCACACCGTCTTTGCCTTTGACATCGTGAATGGTATGGATTCTGTTGGTGTAGAACAGGATTCTTTCCGTCAATGTTGTTTTTCCCGAATCGATATGAGCGCTGATACCGATATTTCGGACGTTTGTTAAGTCGTTAATCATTTTTGTTATTCCTTCTCAGGCGTTCCTCGACTGGACCATTTAAAGATTATATGCATTTAAAACATGAAAACACGAAAAAGTCATCTAAATCATTTCGTATGTTCGTTAACGGGTATCTATTTTTTTATTCTGATTTTTTGGGTTATAAGTACTATCTTTTTGGGATAATCAGTGCAGGAAAACCCGGTCTGAAAACCATGAAATAACGCCATCTTTGCGCGAGCCCTAAAGATGACGTTGGAATACCGTAAAAAAGTTAACAAATATAGGGATGCGAACCTGTATTGTCAACATAAATTTATTTTATAAATCTGTTGAAGCGAACGCCCGTATTTACTATGTAAACAACGCAACTTTGATGCTCTCACAAAAAGTCAGAAAAGCTACTTTTTGTGAGAATATTTCTACTTATAGTTCCATAAAAAAATGAGAGAAAAATATACAATGGTCCGAAATCCGATCCTACCGGGTGTTAAAGCTGCCTGGCCCATCTGCCTGGGATATATTCCCATAGGCCTGGCGTTTGGTGTCCTGGCGCAGAAAGCCGGCATGACATGGTTTCAGATTGTCCTGATGTCATCCATCGTGTTTGCAGGGAGCTCGCAATTTATTGCCGTCTCCATGCTGGCGAGTGGTTCTGCAGCCCTGGCCGTGATAATGACTGCGTTCTTCGTAAACCTCAGGCACCTGCTCATGAGTTCCTCGTTGGCGACGCTGTTGCATAACGAGCATCGGGGCAAACTCTCTATTTTTGCATACGGGGTGACCGATGAGAGCTTTGCCATCAATTATACACGTCTCCTGGCCGGGGATTGGGACCTGAACAGGTCTCTGGTGCTCAATCACACGGCTAATGCATGCTGGATCCTGAGTACCGTTGCCGGCGGATTTTTTGGTCATCTTATTCCCGCTCACAGTCTGGGAATCGATTATGCCCTGATTGCCATGTTTATCTGTCTCCTGGTCTTTCAGCTCACCAGTCGTCTGATCGTTCTGACTGCGGTTATTGCCGGCATGCTGTCGGTGGTGTTGGCCCTTTGGATTCCCGGCAACTCATATATCGTCCTGGCTTCTGTGATTGCCGCAACCATCGGGTTAGGCATCGGGAGACTATCCCGAACATTTCATGAAACATGACGAGTAATGATCAGGCTTGTGCAATATCCGGGATGAAAGGTGCCGTTGTAAGTTCGAATCAGAAAGGGAAGGGGGATTGAGGATGCCCGATACTTATGTATTCATTATCGTCGCCATGGGACTGGTGACCTATATTCCCCGGTGGCTGCCGTTGTTTATCCTGACAAAATATACCTTGCCGGGGTGGTTCAAAGATTGGCTCACCCTGATCCCGGCCTCTATCCTGAGTGCCTTATTGCTGCCGGCACTCGTGACCGGGGGTGATCCACGCCACTTCGATATCATGCGGCCCGAACTGTGGGTGGCGGTTCCCACCTTTGTATTTGCCCTGGCAACCAAATCCCTGGGCGGTACGGTGGTGGTAGGAATGGTACTGTTCTGGCTCAGCGGGAAACTACTTTAGGTTGCTTAGGCTATTAGGCTTTAGACTGTTAGGTTGTCTGAGGTCATACAGAATTCAGGCTTTAGAACTGGTCGAGGAAATGGTGGTGGCGGAGAAGGTCCGGTGCGTACCCTTTATATCCGCCCGTAACACCTAATAGCCTAACAGTCTATCTACCTATAGTCTATCGTTTATAGTTCCGGCGCTCCGGCAGGTATCATACAGGCAAACACCAGGGTTTTGTTACTGCTGTTTCGTATCTGGTGTTCTTCATTACCGGGGATGAAGGCTGTTGTTCCGCTGGACACCGGGATCCATTCCCCGTCTGAGAAAACGTCTCCTTTTCCTGAAAAAAACAGGATTTCATGCTCCCAGTCGTGTGCATGGCGCGGTGTGTAGCCTTCCGGTTCCACTTCGAATATTCTCATGCAGAAGTTGTTGGCGCCGTCATTCTTCCCAATGGCCACGCGTCCCTTGACGCCTTTAACGGTGTCACCGTTAAAAGCTGTGGGCTTGATATCTGAATAGTGGGTAATTTTCATTGATAGTTCTCCAGTGTTAATGGGTTGGTTTCATTTAAACAAATTAAGTCGAATCATGTGGTGTGTCAACCGTTATAGGCTATTAGACTGTAGGTGGATTAGACTGTAGGCTGTTGAACGCCTAATAGTCTACAGCCTAACTGCCTACAGTCTAATAGTAGTCTCATTTCATTAAATCGTTACACGATTTTATTTCTGCCTTGTCTGCTTGGTGTCGATAGTTTATGATCAATGACATTGAATTATGGTTACAAATAATGTTCAAACCGTTTGACTTGGAGAGCCCGGAAAATGGATCTGAAATCGTACTGTCCTTCTAAACTGATGGCGGCCGAGGATGCCGTTGGATTAATCAAGCGGGGAAGCCGTGTATTTATAGGGACCGGATGTGGAGAGCCACAACATTTGATCCGATCGCTGGTTGAGGATGAACAGCTCCAGGATATCATGATTTATCAGATGCTGTCCCATACACTGGCGAAATATGTGGATGATCCATCTTTTTTACGACGATTTTCCTTGAAGCTTTTTTTCATCAGTCAGCACATGCGAAAAGCGGCATTCGAAGGCAAGATCGATTATCTTCCCATGTATTTGTCGCAGATCCCACGATACTTTTCAAGCCAGCGGATCGGGCTTGACGTGGCACTTGTACAGGTTGCCCCTCCCGATAAATTCGGGTACTGCAGCCTTGGAGTGTCCGTGGATATCACACGCTCCGGGATGGAAAACGCCAAGATGGTGATTGCCCAGGTAAATCCCCGGATGCCCAGGACATGGGGAGACAGCTTCGTGCATGTGGATGAATTGGATTTTCTGGTATGGCATGATGAACCCCTGGTGGAATCGGTGCCCAATGTAAAAAACAACGAGGTAGCCCAGCGAATCGGGTTTTATGTCAACCAGTTGGTGGATGATGGCGCCACGCTCCAGATCGGGTTCGGCCAGCTCCCCTTTGCCATTCTCGGACATCTCCAGGATAAAAAGGATCTCGGTATTCACACCCAGATGATCACCGATGCATTTATTCCTCTGCTGGAACAACGCGTCATCACCAACAAGAAAAAAACATTGCTGCCGGGACGGGTGGTGGCTTCACTGTGTATGGGCTCTGAAAAGCTTTACCAATATGTGGACAACAATCCTGTTTTCTACTTTCGCTCCTCGGAATTTGTCAATGATCCAACGGTTATTGCTCGGAACGACAACCTTATTTCCATCAGTTCCGCGCTTGAGGTTGACTTGACCGGGCAGGTCTGTTCGGACTCCACCGGCTACCTGTTCTACAGTGGCATTGGAGACCAGGTTGATTTTCTCAGGGGCAGTGCCATGTCCAGAGGCGGGTTCTCGATCATTGCTCTGCCATCCACGGCACAAAATGGAAACGTATCCCGCATAGTACCCCATCTCAGCGAGGGGGCCGGTGTTGCCACAACCCGGGGCGACGTTAACTTTATCATAACCGAATATGGAATCGCCGAACTTCAGGGGAAAGGTATCTATCAGCGCGTCATGGAACTGGCTCAGATTGCCCATCCCAGGTTCCGGGATGATCTCATCGATGTTGCCAAGAAACGGCATTATATCTTTTCAGACCAGCTGCCGCCTTCCAGTGAAGACCTTCATTTTCTGGAAGCTTATAAAAGCATGTTTCTGCTTCCCAGTGGCAAAACCATGGAAATACGCCCCCTGCAGCCATCCGATGAGTTTGCCTATCGGAATTTTTTCTATTCTCTTCGCGAGGAGACCATCTATTTCAGATTCTTCTACAAGATGAAGCTTTTTTCCCATGAAGTCGCTCAGAAACAGTGGGCGAGCGTCGATTACCACAAGAACATGTCCTTAATCGGTATGGTTCAAAAAGGGGGACACAAGGAGATCATGGCCATTGGCTCCTATGCCGATGACGGGGATAGGGCAGAAGTCGCCTTTGTGGTGAGGGAGGATTTTCAAAGTATGGGCATAGCATCTCATTTCCTTGTGAAGCTGGAAGCGATTGCCAGGGAAAACGATTACAAGGGATTCACCGCCACCGTCTTGAAAGAAAATGCCGCCATGCTGAAGGTTTTCAAACGACAATACCCCAACGCGAAAGTTTCCATGAGCGGGGGTGATATATCTGTCATTATGGATTTTGAGCTGATTGAAAAAGCAGAAGAATAGGAGCGGATGAGCCATAAGCTGTAACGCAACTTTCGGGATTCAGAAAACGCGAAATGAATAATCCCCTGGAGCTTTGCAAACTCGCCGCAAGGGCTCCTAACATCAGCGCTGGCCATAAGGTTAAACAGGTGTGATTTTTAGATGACCGTGTTTTCATATAAAAAGCCCAAAACCTCGTCATGCCCCTGCCTATGCAGGGGCAGGCTCTGCGAAGGCAGGCAGCCAGAAGTACTTGAAAATACTGGATTCCCGCCTTCGCGGGAATGACGCCAAGGGGTGTTTTCAGACTTTTTATGAGTGTTTTAAGTGTTCGGTGTTAAGTTTTAAGTATCTGTTTTAGTGATGTTTTATTTAAACCTAACACCTAAAACTTAACACTTAAAACTGATGAATTCGACTTTTTAGGAATTCATCAACATTGGCTTACAACTAAAAGCTGAATTGAAAATATGAAAATCGGTTCGTCAGAATGGAAAAATATGATTGTCGAAGGTGCCGGGCAGTTGGGGATTGCTGTCCATGCCGACCAGGCAGATCAATTTGCCGCCCA
>Ga0209013_10006111_pt1 | contig 10265 bp, 7 predicted proteins | sample Cruoilmetagenom2_FD_187291 | JGI IMG/M metagenome (GOLD analysis project Ga0209013, IMG submission 187291) | Oil polluted marine microbial communities from Coal Oil Point, Santa Barbara, California, USA - Sample 2 (SPAdes) (version 2) | ecosystem: Environmental > Aquatic > Marine > Oil seeps ...
AAACCGTACCGGCCCAGGCCAAAGCACGGGTGTACTTCGCCGAAACCTGGCTGGGAGAACCCCAAGCGTTACCCGCCAGCGCGGGCCATCATCGTTTTGTCTGGAACCTGCGCTATGCGCCGCCGGCAACGCTGGAGTCGATGTACTCGATCGCTGCCGTGCCCGGAAAACCAACGCCGGTTCTTCCGGAAGGCGCCTTTGTGCTGCCCGGAAACTACATCGTCAAGCTGACCGCCGGGGGCAGGACCATCACGAAAACCCTGAATATAACCCTCGACCCGAGGGTTGAGGTGAGCGGGGAAGAACTGGCCTCACTGCTGGATTTCCAGCAACAGGTGGCAGGAGTACTCGGGCGGGCTGTTGCCTTGCATGAAGAAATCAGCAAGACCAACGAGGAAGCCCGGGCAACACCGTTGGCCGGCACACCCCGGAGTGTGGCACAAGTACTCACTGCGCTAGCGATAGATCTTGAGCATACGGACTCACCACCCACCTCGTCACAACGTGAATTGCTTGACCATGAAACCAGGCGGTTTGACCAGGCTGAAAACGAGTGGAAGGGTTTGCGCTCGGAACCCAGGTAAAAACAAGCGAAAGGTAGCGTTATTGATCGGCAAGTCCTTTTTTCTGGAGTTGACGCCCGTTGTAAATGCATTTCTTGCATTTTGAGATGGCCATTCCGGAAATTCCCTATAATGCGCGAATGAGCGGCTTCTTCAAAGAACTTCGCAAGCGGCACGTGGTGAAGGTCGGCATTGCTTACCTGGTGGTAGCGTGGCTGGTTCTGCAACTGGGAGATGTGATTTTTCCAGCGCTTGGATTACCTGACTGGTCAATCACACTGGCCCTGGGATTGCTCGCCATCGGTTTTCCAGTGGCGCTGGTGCTGGCCTGGGTGTTTGATATTACATCCAGCGGGATTCAGCGCACCGACAAGCCTGACGAGGAAAAGGGCATCGCCCCGGCGTCTAAAGCTGATGACACGGCTCCGCTTGAAGCCGCCAACAAAAATCCATCTATTGCTGTATTGCCCTTTCCAGACTTCAGTGCCGAACGCGACCAGGAGCATTTTTGTGACGGCCTCACCGAGGAGCTGCTGAACGTACTCACCAGTATTCCTGATTTGCGAGTGGCTTCGCGCACTTCCTGTTTCGCATTCAAGGGCAAGGATCCCGAACTCAGCGCGGTCGCGGAGAAACTACAGGTAGCACATGTGCTGGAGGGCAGCGTACGTAAATCCGGCAACAAGGTGCGGATCACGGCTCAGCTGATTGAAGTGGCCACAGATTCACACCTTTGGTCTGATACCTACGACCGGGAACTGGATGACATATTCGCCATCCAGGATGACATTGCGGCCCGTATTCTTGATGTACTCAAGTTGAAACTAGATGCCAGGTCCAATCCCACAACGAGCAATGCAAAGGCCTACGAATATTTTCTGCGTGGCCGTGGTTACGCCATCACCCGGATTAGCCAGGAACATGATCGTGCCATCACCCTGTTCAAAAAAGCAGTAGAGCTTGATCCCGGGTTTGTCCGGGCCTGGATCGAACTCGCAGACGTATGTGCATCGCAGGCATTGTTCCATGGTGGTGGAGAAGAGGCACGCAGGATCGCTGAAGAAGCCGCGAACCAGGCTATGAGCCTTGCGCCGGAACGGGCTGGAAGTTACGTCGCCCGTGGTCTCAGTCACCTGGCAAAGCTGGAGTATTCAGAAGCAGAAAGAGACTTCCTCAAAGCCATCGAAATCAATCCGGAGCATCACGGCGCCTATCACAATGCCGGAAGAACTGCCCACTTACAGGGACGGCTCGACCAGGCGTGTATCTATTTCGCAAAGGCAACAGAGCTCGATCCGGATGACTGGGATAGCCCCTTACTGGCACTGCAGGGTTACCAGACAGAAGGCGACACTGAGGGCGCGCTGCGTGTTTCGAGGCTGGGCATTGAACGGGCTGAGAAATACATCAAAGATTACCCCGATAATCCGCGCGCCTACTACCTGGGCACCACTGCCCTGGTGGCACTGGGTCAGACGGCCCGGGCCAGGGAGTGGGCAGAAACTGCGCTCGCCCTGTCACCGGATGACTCTTCGACCCGTTATAACCTCGCCTGTTTCTATGCGACCATTGGCGAAACCGAAAGATCGCTGGATTTGCTGGAGAACTCCATCTCTTCGCGCAGCTGGATTGAAAACGACTCTGAGCTTGATTCGCTGCGCGACCATCCTCGCTACAAAGCCATGGTCGAATCGATGCCGGAATAGGATTTCTGAGGACCTCCAAGGAGCGGGCTATCTGATCGGCAACACTGCTACTTTATTGTTCCGGCTCCCGTAGCCATGATATACCCTGAATTTCATCTGCAAGATCAAGATCAATATGAGGGAGGACCAACTCATCAAATGCGTCCTGAACCTGTTCGTATTCTTCCTCGCAGTATTCGGCTCTCGCCTCCGGTAAATGGCCTCCGCTTACGATATCGGCGAACAGCTTGGTATCGGCGCCATACGCTATGCACAAAATATTGAAGAAACGCTGTGCGGGCGTGCCGTGCTCATTGGCGTAGTCTTCCATTGAGCGGCACGGGTCGGCCTTCTTTTCATCAATATGGTAGGCGTACGCAGTGCCTGCGATCAGCCGTCGCGCCTCGGACTCGCCGAATTGAAGCAAGATGTAGGCCGCCAATTGGTCGGCCGCATCTTCCTCACGACCGAATACTGGCAACTCGAGCATATCGAACAGGGCATGTCCAAATTCGTGCAACGAAACTTCGAAGAGTGGGCCGATAACCGTGTCGATCCGCGCAATGCCGCTCGGTGTCTTCTCCTGCGGCATGTTTTTTATCAACTCGTAGATAAACTCGTAACAAATCGTTATTTCGGCATCTTCGTAGAAGGCATCGGCCTCCCCGTCACACTCTTCCAGGGATATTCGCAATGTTTCAGGAAGCCGGACCGGACTGAGGAATTTCTGCAACTTCTCGAGCGCTCGGTGTTGCTTGAGATTTGCGTAGATTTCCTGATGCTCGGGGATCTTCGGAGGCACATAGCGAACGTCAATCCGATTGGTTTTCGAAGCGGCAAAAGCTGTCGTCGTCATTGCGGTGACCAGGACCGTGCCGAAAACTGCTAAAACCAAGTTGGTTTTCATCATCGCACCATTTACTTAAACAATATCAACGCTACCACAGGCCACATCTTTCACTCAAACAAGCGCTTCTGTGTCGGTTGTGCTTCGCTGATGGCACAATGCCACTTTCACAGGAACACCCAGGCAAATGCCACAGGTGAAAATCAGACGCTTTGCCGTGGCCGTGACCATTGCGGCCATGTGTATTTTCCTTAGCGGAACTGCTCAGGCCGGCGTGCATGAGGAAATCGAGCTCATCCTGGCCGAGGAAGGCCTGACTGGAATCGCCTGGTCATTAATTGGGGAAAATGGCGAAGTAAATCTTGGATCGGCCGGGTTACGAGACAATCCGGGTCGATCTGATTTCACCATTGATACCCGTTTCCATGTTGGCTCATTAACCAAAAGCCTTCTGGCAACGGGGGTGCTCAGGTTGGCAACCGAAGGTTTGATTGAACTTGACGCGCCGGCCTCACGTTACCTGCCCTATCTCGCCTTCGACAACCCCTGGGCCGGGGTTTCCGATGTATCTGTCCGGCATCTCCTCGATCACACATCCGGACTCAACGATGCACAGCTGTGGCAGATGTTCAGCGAGCAGCCAGAACCGGACACGCCGCTAATTGAGGCGTTCCCTGAGCCGAAATCCCAATTGCGTATTCGATCGAAACCCGGGGCGCGATTTTCATATTCCAACACGGGTTACACATTACTTGGAATGATTGTCGAATCAATCGCAGGCGGCCATTATGAAGAGTTCCTGGATGATTACATTCTTGCTCCACTTGCAATGCACGACAGCACTTTCACTTTTACCACACAGGAAGGCGAAAGCGCTGACCCGGTGCTTGCATGGGGGCATGTCGATGACGGATCGCGGTACGCGGCAAGCCCTGTATTCCTGAGACCCGCAGGGCAGTTCACTTCCACAGCAGCCGATCTGGCCCGATTCGCACAGTTTTTACTCAGTGACGGTGTCATTGACGATCAGGTCTTCATTAATAAAGACCTGATGCGGTCCCGGGGACAGCCCTCTGGAACCGAGGCAGCAAACGGTGGCCTGGTCGCGGGATACTCTCTGGGCATGGGGCGACGAGACCGGCATGGCGTGATTGGATACTGCCACGGCGGCAATGTCGTTGGGTTCGTCGCAATGCTTTGTGTTTTTCCGGAAGAGCAAAAAGCCTTTGCATACAGCATTAACACCGACAGCGAAACCGCCGACTACGGCCGATTCGATAGCGTGCTGATTACCGCCCTTTCAATTACCAGGGCATCACCTCCGCCTACCCACACCCCAGCTCCCGACATTTCGCGATGGCAGGGACGGTATGTACTCAGCCCAAATCGCTTTCAGGCGTTCGAGTATCTGGACAGGATTTTCGGTTCGATCAAAATTTCCGCTGACGGTGCTTCTCTTGAGTTGGCGTCGATGCAACAGGAACCTCGCCTGTTACGGCCACTGGGTGGATATATTTTCTCAGCCAACGACCGCGCGACTGCGTCGCATGTTTTTCTCCAGGGAGCCGAGAGTGAATATCTGATCAGCGATGGATTCAGAACCTACGAGAAGGTTTCAGTGACTTACCTCGCTACGCATTGGTTGAGTATTCTGGCAGGGCTTGGTGGGCTGGCCTGGTTATTCCTGGCAGGCATGGTTTCGTTGATTCAATATCGCTCCCGTTTCCTGGGGCTATCGATTGCCCCGGCGTTCATCGTATCAAACCTGCTTTTCGTGCCCATACCGTTCTTGATAACGCAGCCATTCATGGCCCTTGGCGATTTTACTCCCGGCAGCGCAATACTGGCGGGGGTCACTCTGTTGCTGCCTGTAGGAATGCTGCTGACGATCCTGCGAACCAGGAATACATCGCGGGTGAACCTGCTGCATGGGCTGGCTGCGGTTTTCGTATTGCAATGGTGTGTTGTACTCATTGCTGCAGGCTTGTTGCCTTTGAAACTTTGGGTTTGATGGAAACTTCGACCAATCGGTGTTGGGCTCAATTCAAAGCATCATCACAAAAAGGCTTGATGTATCGCATAAGCTCACCATCGTAACCTGCTCGTTCGTAGACTCTTCGGGCCCGTTGGTTACGGGCAAAGACATGCAGAGACATCGACAAAGCACCCCGCTGTCGTGCCTCCTCTTCGGCGGCGGCAAGCAATGATCCACCCACACCCTGACCTTCCGCACCGTCCGCCACCACCAGTACCTCGAGATGCGCGCTCGGCGCATGACTCAATAACTCGGGATTCAGGGTCACCATTGCCACACCAAGCACCTTACCCTCTTCGTCTTTGGCGATGTGGACAAAACAGTCATCCCTGCTACCCGCTGCCCAATCGGTCAGAATTCTGGCATCGTCGGCCCAAAGGTGTTTTGGATTGCGGTTATCAGGCAGATCAAAAGACGCAAGCCGTGGAAAAAGTTCCAGCATGCTTTCACAGTCCGTCGATTTTGCTTTGAGTATTCTCAAAATTTGCCGTAGGCGCCTCCCAGTCTCTGACGGCGGTCTTTCTCGCAGCGGACGTCTTCCAGTTTTCTCAGGTGCCGGTCGACATAAGCTTCCACCGCGGGATGCTCAATTTCGTTTCTCTGGTATGCCTCCCGCAATTCCTGCAGGTCGAGTGCATCGTCTTTGTTGCCGTGCATGTAGCTTCCAGAAGTGGTTTTACGAACAAAAAACAGCAGGCCCGCAAATACCGCAGCAATTAACACGAGGAAGTAAGTAATCCCCATTTTTGATATCCCCTTTTTGCCATGACCCGGGAAAATCCTGTCTCCGGCGGCATCCAGCTATAAAAGACTCACAAATCCTTTTGATCCTTGTCTGAAAATCCCGGTTTGCAACCCCTTGCACCGGAATGTCCTTATATTATTCATAAGGTTGCCGAAAATTTCAAATATTTTTTTTAGCTGCCGACAAGCGGGGCTTACCCGCCGACAGGCGGTTCAGGTCGGATGAGGCGATGTCTGGCCTGCCTGAAAGGCTCTGAGTCCGTCCAGGTTGGCATTCGACCTACCGCTTCCCGCGCTCTAATCGTCCGCCAGGCTATGAGTTCATCCCCGTTCCAGGTCACCGATACTTGCTTGCAGCAGACAAAAAGTTCTTTTTTTACTATCCTCATAGGGCTACACAGAAAATTAAAGACAACTATAATGAGATACAAAACCAGGGAAAAATGCCATGCTGAATCGACTTTACTCAAAATTTAATCGCATCCGGAACGTCTTTCTCTTTGGGGCAGTTCTACCGTCCCTCCTGATTGGCAGCCTGCCGCTAATAGCTCAGGAAACAGAGGATGGAGGGCCTAAACCCGCCAAACTGTTTGATAGCAGCGATACCCTCAGCGTGACAATGACCGGTCCCTGGAGCGATATCATGCGTGATGAGAAAAACCAGAACCCTTACCCGGCAAAGATCGAGTTTACCGATGATTTGGGTAACACGATGTCACTCGATTTAACAGCAGAACGCCGCGGAATAACCCGGCAACGGGTTTGCGATTTCCCGCCGATCAGGCTGCGTTTCGAAAAAGAAGCGGCCCAAGGTACGACCTTCCGTAGCCAGAAGTCCATAAAAATGGTGACTCATTGCAAGAAGAGTGCTCGATACGAGCAGTACTACATCATGGAAATGCTCGTCTACCAGATGTACAACCTGATCACTGATTACAGTTTCCAGGTCCGCCCCCTGAATGTGAACTATGTAGATAGCAAAACGGGTAAAACCGACGAGTCCCGATTTGCCTTCCTGATCGAAGACGACAGCGACGTCGCAAAACGCCACGGACTCAAGAAACTGAATGTTGGCAAGGTCAGGCTGTCACAACTCGATCCCAAGGTCACCAGTGAAATGTCACTTTTCCAGTACATGATTGGCAACATAGACTGGGCGGGGCTGAGCGGCCCCAGCCCGGACGAATGCTGCCACAACGTAAAACCCATTGGCCCTGAGCCTTTGCAGCGGACGGACACCGTCTACCCCATTCCCTATGACTTCGATTCAGCCGGCCTGATAAACGCTCCTTACGCGGTGCCGCCAGAAGGAGTACCGATCAAATCCGTAACCCAGCGCCTGTTCCGCGGCTACTGCAAGCAAAACAGCACGCTTGAGGAGGCGCGTACAACCATCCTCGCACAAGAGGCGAATATTTATGCCCTGGTTGATAATGAAAGCCTGTTGGGTGACAACACGAAAAAAAAGGCGAACAAATACCTCGCGAAGTTTTTCAAAACCGTCAAGAAACCGAAGGACTTTGAAAGGTTGATTATTAAAAAGTGCCGCAAATAGGAATGGGTTTCGGCACTGGATAAAGACAATAGCCACGCCTTTGTTAGTGTGACCAGTACCTCGAAGGCGCAACTTGTAAAGGATGGCAACGGGCTTTAATACAGTGGTGACGGGGCACTAAACCGTACTTCTAACTGACGCTTTGACGCCAGTGACGGGCGTCTGATATCTGTATCGATGGAGCAGGAAACCTCCAGGGTCAGCAGCCTTCCACAAGGAGAGATTGACGTGCGGCAGCTTACGGAAGTTGTGCATAACCCGTCAGCTCGATATATCCACGCCCGCTGATGCCCCGCCCGCCTCTTGACCCTGCGACATCAACGGCACCTTCCCAGTAACGCACGGTCGTGACCAGTTCCTGGTCGGGTATCACGGGGGTTATAGTCAGGTTCAGGTTCAGTGACGGTACTCTGAGTTCCCAGCGTCCCGGATAGATCCCGCCGCGCGGACTCTCCCAGATACCCGTTTCCCGGATAATCACTTCATCACGATCCAGGTGCCGGGCCTGGCCACCTTCATCGACCCAGGTCCCTGCGCTATGGCGATCCTGGCTGCCGTCGGATTTTCTGAGGTTGTAAAACATCAGGTCGCTGCCGTCGGATAACTGCAACGCAAACCAGTCCCAGCCCAGTTGATCATCGGCAAGCGCGCTGCTGCTCCATTCGCGATCCAGCCAGGAGGTTCCGGTTACCCTGAATTGCTCATCGCCGACCTGAAGTGTACCGGTGCTGCGCAACCTGGAAATCGAGTAATAGTAGGAGGCATTGCCGATTGCATCGGATTTTTGGGACAGGCCATCCTCGCCATTGAGCACAATGGGTTTTTCTGCAAGCAAATCCAGTTGCAACCCCATTTCGCCTCCTTCCACATCGAGTTGCCAGTGCTCAGGCGATTCGCCGGATATGGCATTTTTATCCCCGGCAATCGACCAGTCTTCAATCCACACCCTGAACGGCATACTTTGCGCCCCGGCCAGGCCAAGTGCACCCCTCGCGGCTCTTTGTAGTACGTGAAACTTTCTGTTTTCCTTATCAGTTACCGCGAAGTGGGCTATGTAGACCTGGTTGGTTTTCCAGGATGGTGAAACCGACTGTTCCGGAGGTTCCGCAGAGAGGGAAAACCGGAATATAGTGAACTCATAGCCAAAACGCTGTCCGCGGTCATCTTCCAGGTTACCGGTCAGGTACCACCATTCGTTACGAAATTCAGGGTGAGGGCCGTGATCCATGGGGAAGGTGAATGTCCGCGGCATTCGGGCAATGGCGTAACCTTCCGAACGTTTACTGCCAAGCAGTTCAGAGAGCCGCTGACCGCTGGTTGCGCCCTCGGAGACTGACGCTTCAGGCTGCTCCGGCCTGATGGCATTCCCGATCATGAACAGCACCGGCAGCATAAGCGCCAGGCCTGAAAGAATGAGAAGTTTCCTACTCATCGCCCTATTCCTCGCGCATGGCCAGGGCCGGAGAGCTGGCGGCTGCCCGCCAGGACGGGTAAATACCCGCCAGAAAAGCGGCAACGATGGAAAAAGTGATGGCGACGGCCAGAACCTGCCACGACAGCAGGATATCCATTTGCCAGCCAAAAGCCCGGCGATTGATCACGTCAATCAACATCCAGGCCATGACCAGGCCCAATGGCACCGCGGCCAGGCCGCTGAACAGGCCTATGACCGCTGTCTGGGTTGTGACCATTCCCCCGAGCTGGAAGGGCGTCATACCCAGTGCACGCATCACCGCCAATTCCTTGGCGCGTTCCATTTGTAAAGCCAGCATGGCGCCCAGGATGCCTATGAACGCCACCCCGGTAGCTAGCCAATAAAGTACATCGGTAATGATGAAGGTGCGATCAAAGACCCGCAGGGACAGTTCGCGAATCTCGGCATCAGAACGCATCACCAGCGGTTGACGATCTTTCGCAACGGCCTTCAATTGGTTCATCACATCTGAAGGTTCCGCACCAGGAACCAGGGCAAGACCGATGGAATCGATTGCAGGGTCATCCCAGAACCGGTCATAGCTTGAACGGCTGATCAGAACGGCCCCTCCATTGACATCATAACTACGGAACGTGCCCACGATGTTAAATGCCCGTTCACCCGAGCTGGTTATCAGGCGAATCGTATCGCCGGCACCCACACCCCGCCGGTAAGCCAACGGTTCCGATACCATCACCCCATCCTCATGTCCAAAACCGTTCCAGGCCCGCACAGGATCTGCATCGAGAATCTCCGAGCCGGGGTAACGGCCAGGCGCGAGTTGCAATACGAACAGGCGAACCCGTCCTTCCGGGCTTTCCAGCCATACTCTGCGGCTGCTGCTGTGGGCTGCTACGCCCTGAGTCTGAACCAGCTCATGGATCAGGGACGGATCCAGCGTGGAACCCGATGCCGCGACATAGAGATCGGACTGCAGGGTCCGGTCCAGCCAGGCACTGACCGAGCCACGGAAGCTTTCCACCATCACGCTGACACCAATCGTCGCCGAGACGGCGACCGCCAATGCCACGATGGCTACACCGGTACGACTGAGATTGGCTTCGATTCCGCTGACCGCCAACCTTGCACTGGTTCCACCCAGCTGGCCCGCCAGCGGCGCCAGGTTCGTTGCCATGAAGCGCACCCCTAGCGGCACGCAAAGCGCAAATCCGAGAATCAGCATGAAAACCGCGGACAGGCCCGCCACCAGGTGGCTGCCTGAGATTTTCAAAAGGAACAATGCCCCCAACCCAAGCACCAATCCAAAGAACGCAAGAAGCGGCGCGGTTCGCCGGCCACGCTGCTCGATAACCGACCTTGCCAGCGCCAGTCGCGGCGGATAAGACGCTGCTTCGAAGGCCG
>Ga0209013_10006112_pt1 | contig 10265 bp, 9 predicted proteins | sample Cruoilmetagenom2_FD_187291 | JGI IMG/M metagenome (GOLD analysis project Ga0209013, IMG submission 187291) | Oil polluted marine microbial communities from Coal Oil Point, Santa Barbara, California, USA - Sample 2 (SPAdes) (version 2) | ecosystem: Environmental > Aquatic > Marine > Oil seeps ...
CCCACGCTGGGTAAATGATGGGTTGATTATTAAGAATAGGGATGAAGATGGAACCTCACGTTATGATTTTCAATACAAAAATAAAAGAGGTTATAAAACAACCATTGAAGGCCTTTCGCATAAGTTCAACCCGGAATATTGGAATTATGCTAAACTTATTTCCGGCACCTTGCGACATGGTATGCCCATTGTAAAAGTCGTTGACCTTATCAGCAGTCTTCATTTGGAAGGCGAATCTCTAAATACCTGGAAAAATGGAGTAACCCGGGCTTTAAAAAGATATGTTACCGATGGTACCGAGGCAAAGGGGCAAAAATGCGATAATTGCCGATCCACTAATTTAATTTACCAGGAAGGATGTCTTATCTGTAAGGATTGTGGTTCCTCCAAATGTGGATAAATCTTAAGTAATAAAGCTTTTCCTGGAATTTATAGGAGTGGCTTACTAAACCAATAAGCATTTAAATCTCCTTTGGAACATTACTTTTGGTATAAATTATCAAAACATGATGCTTATCATTTTACTTTATGTTCTTCCTGCAGTATATTGATAGCAGATTATTAAAAGTTCCCTAAGGAAATCATTGCAATTAGTTTATATGTGGATTCCCGTAAATAATTTTTCTCCACATCTACTATACTTAATATACTATAGTTGTAGTTTGACCCCAACCGAAGAGAAAGGATGTATCTGGAAAGCATAACTTACTTTAATCATATCAATAAGTAAACATGAAAACAACACTATTAAAAGACTTAAAAAAGATGTATCCGATACATAAAGGGAATGGCGAATATTATTTAAAATATCAAGAGCCTAGTTTATTTAAATTTTTAGCACCTGACCCAGAAGTTATAATGACTAATAAAAACTTAAATGAAATAATTGTCGAAAGGAGAAGAAGAATAAACTCCTATATGAGATATAGAAGAAAACAACGAGCAAAACGTATATCGTGAAAATGAATGTTTTTATTTTACTTTAATGAAGAGGTATATTCCTTAATGAGTTCTAGTATTTTTTAGCCCCATTGTTGTGATTTTCTATTTCTATAACTCTTAATTTCCGTTCCTCATTCCAATTATTGATCTGCAAGGCAATTAAAATCCCAAACACCACCAATACAATCTCGTCAATGGCATATTTAAGGTGTCTGCCTGTTTTATTTTCTGTGAGGAGGCGTTTTCTGATGTGTCTGAAGAACTTGATCATACTTGTTTATTTTTAATTCCAGCGCGGCAGGCTGGTATCCAAACGCCCTAGCTGGCCCATAGCCGTCGCTATGTTCTGCTAAAAATGTCTGCCAGACATTTGATTTTGCATAAGCAATGTTAAGTTTCGATATTGGAAGAAGTATATCATGTAAAATAAAAGTTGATGTTCTATTCTCTAATTTGCTGAATTAAACTAAGAGACTAAAAATCACCATAGAACTCTACCTAAATAGACCTCCACTCCACAAGAGTTGAAAGAGCAGTCGTTTAGATAACCAAATTACAATTTATCACATATAATTAATTCTATTTTGGTTAACTTAGTGTCCATGCCGCTATTGGCAGTAGAATATATATTAGACTTGTGATATGGAATTCGACCTCCTGGAATATCTTACTGAGTTTACTCACTATGAACTCTTAGAGTCCTATTATCTGGTGAGGAGTGCACTTGTCAGCGATGTGACAATATATATGACGATTCTTTTTGCCTATGTAACTGTAGCGTATTTTGTGAGAGCGAAGCTTACCAAGTTCCAAGCAATTGCAATCTCTTCATTATACAGCCTTTTTGCTTTGTATATGATTTCTTCTGCATTCAATTCATCACGGATGGCATCGATTATTGGTTTTGCGTTTAGCGGGGTGGATAGCTCCAGGGATTCGATTATTTTAGTAACGATTTTACTGGTAACCTGGGTTTTCAGTATCATTTTATTCATACAGGCGCGTCGTATGGGAGACGCCTAACATCTTATTTTTAATATTTTATATTGCTAATGAATTGCCGCTCTTTCCATTGCTGGTGAAAGTTGTGCGTTTTTTTCATGGTACAGTTCCATATCCTTAAAGATGGTATCCAACAATTTAATGGCCTGGAGAATATAAGGTCCTTTGTTGAGCATAACGCAATCTGCTCGTTGTGCCATAGCTGCATCAGTCATTTCAGCACGTGAAGGAATACCTTCCTTTGCGAGGTTTTCTAAAACCTGTGTTGCCCAAATATCTGGCATATTTGCAGCTCTGCACAGTGAAAGTATCTCCTCCTGAACCCTGCCAATATTATCCCATCCGCATTCTATCGCCAGATCACCCCTCGCAATCATAATACCCACAGGATGGGTCCTCATCGCCTCCAGAAGAATTTCAGTCAGATGGTTAAAACCGCTTTGTGTTTCAATCTTAAGAATAATTCCGAGTCCTTTTGGAGCATCTAATTTATCCAACTCAGCAATGAGATCTCCAACATCCTGTCTACTGTTTACAAAGGATAAATTTACCGTATCTGCGTTTTGTGCCACAAATACCAAATCCTGTTTATCTTTGGTTGTTAAACCACTTATATCCAATTGACTAGTGGGGAAATTTATTCCTTTGTCGGCTTTTAGTTTACTTCCTCTTTCCCTGGCGTTAAAGACTTCCACAATCATTTCGTCTTGATTTACTTCTCGAATTACACCTTCAATTTTACCATCATCAAAAAAGATAGGCTCCCCTTCCTTAACCTGATTGAAAATTTCCGCTGAGGTACAGGAAATATGTGCATGGTTTATTAAATTGTCATCCGCATCAAGCTCGGCGGACTCCCCTGGTACTGCTTCCCGATGCAAGCGCAAAAAATCTCCGATGTACAACCTAATGAATTGTTCCACCCTTGGAAATTCTCCAACTAAGATCGGAGAAGAAGAGTAATCTGCATTGGTATGTAATTCCATGCCGGTTTCCAAATAAGTGGTCTTACCACATAGAGCACTAAAGCCATTTTTTGTACTTCCAGTAATTCTAAATTCCCTTTTCTTATTTCTGGTATCTCTAAAAAATAACCGGTTTGCTCCCTTGAGTTTATCCAAGAAAATTAAGTCGATTGGGAGGTGTAACAGATTGGGGTTGTTATGTGGATCAGGGCCAATCCAGATTTCGCAATCTTTAATTACCTTTCCGTGCAAGTCCTTTGCAGGTCGGAATTTTTTAACCTTTGGCCCAGGGATCAAACCACCGGTCCTAATTTTGGGACCTCCCAAATCCATGGTAATCTTACATTTGCGTTTCAATTTTTTGGATGCTGCCCTTACATGTCCGATCATTAGACCCCATTCCTTTTCACCGTCATGTGCACAATTAATACGTGCACAATTCATTCCATTGACAATCATCTCATGAGCAAGTTGATAATTATTGGCAACTTCTGAAGGAAGGGTAACCATTATCCGGGTACGTCGGCCTTTTGACCGGTATCCCAATAACGATTTGGCGTTGGATTTACCCAACCTGTTACTTTTTTTGAAAGTCAGTTTGGCCCTATCCATTTTAATCGGTTCATTGCTCAAAAACCCTTCCAGAATGGCCCTATTGGATAACAAACTTGCCATTACATGTCCTTCCGATTTAGCCAGTCGTGAAAGTCCCATATTCCCAAGTTTTTTTTGAATGGCCCTAATATCTTCTTTGCGAAGAGCTCGATAATGAATAAGATTATGGGCACTTTTGATGAAATTGGGATGCACCCGGGAGAGTTCTTCAGAATATTGCGCCTCAGCATGCTCCAAACGTTCTATGATTGCAGAAATTTCAGCTATAAGCCACTGAATTTTTGCCCGTTTTTTGCCAATTTTTTCCATAGCGCATTAGATTAATAGTCCAAGGGACTATAAATTTAATGGTTATTTGGCACATTTTTGTAATAGTTACATACTTATAATAAGCCAAAATCATTTAAATAAATGTGTAAGAGGGTCCTAGTAATTCAGCGAATAATTTTAATGTCCGACAAAATCGAATAATTATAATAATGTCCAAAAAAAAAAGCTGGCAAACCAAATATTTCTTTTGAACTAACTTTTCCAAAACCTTGTCATAATTAAAACCCACTTTTCACCTGTGACTATGACGATGATCATTCCCAAAGGCTGTGTAAAATTATATTTTAGTCATGAATTAATTTTAGAAGTATAGTAAAGTTATACATACATGTTAAAAATTAAACAATGAATGTATAGAAATTTTACAGGATGAGGAAATAGCATATTTGTTTAACTCTAAAACTATAAATATCATGAAAAGTGTAATAGAACGTAGAATAGAAGGCGTAGCATGGGGGCTTTTCTTTATATGGGTGGGTATTGCCTTTTTGGCAAATGTGAGTAATGGTATTGGACTTCTGGGTGTTGGAATCATTACCCTGGGAGGACAAGTAGCAAGAAGTTACTACAATCTAAAACTTGAAGGATTTTGGTTAGTTGTAGGTGCCTGTTTTGTATTAGGCGGTCTGTGGGACTTTATGGCCCCGGGATTCGCCTTGGTTCCCATTCTCCTTATTATAGCGGGTGCTGCGGTTCTTTATTCTGTTTGGAATAAAAGCATGTCAAAAAATAAGCAGGATTTATAAAGGAAATTGAGTTAGCCCTAATTGACCAAGATTGAGTGGTAATTTTAAAAAATAAGATCTTATGAAAACTAAATTCAACAAACTAGCAGCCATGTTCTTGATTCTTGTACTTTTCTCGTGTAACAATCAAGAGAAAGTAAACTCAAATACTGAAAGTACTTCAGAAGTTGAGCCAATAAAAAAACACATTGTAACACCATCGGTAGTTGAATCAGAGAGGCTTGGAACTCTAAGTTATTTTGATGGTTATCCTTCTAAAGAAACAGTTCAAAAAGTCTATGATAATCTAGACTTCAATCGTGGTGTTGAAGCTTTTCTTAATGGAATCCCAGCTGCGTCAATGCAAGCACTGATTAGCGGATTTAAAGGAGGTGGCCTTGATAAACTTGGTAAATTTGGAATATTCGAAACTTTAATGGATTCTAGATCCATCTTTTTAACACCCAATACCGAATCGGTGTACACCATTAGTATATTTGATTTAAAACAAGGACCTATTGTGGTAGAAAGTCCACCAAACACCTTAGGTATGATTAACGATATGTTTTTTAGGTATGTTACTGATTTAGGAAATGCTGGTCCTGACCGGGGGCAAGGTGGAAAATTTTTGGTGCTTCCTCCAAATTACAAAGGAGAGATTCCTGATGGTTACTATGTCGTACAATCTCCAACTTACCAGAACATTATTTTTTGGAGAGGTTTTTTAGAAAATGGAAACCCAAAACCAGCAGTAGAAAGTATAAAAGCAAATACTAATATGTATTTACTTAGTCAAGTGCATAATCCTCCAAAACCAGTTTTTATTGATTGGTCAGGTAAAAGATTTAACACTGTACATGCTAACGATTTTAAATTTTATGAAGAGTTGAATGAAGTAATTCAATATGAACCATCTGAAGCCTTTGAACCTCAAATTTTAGGTTTGTTTAAATCAATTGGAATTGAAAAAGATAAAGAATTTACTCCTGATACAAGATTAAAGGCAATCCTTGAAGATGCTATTAAGGTAGGTAATGCTACCGCAAGAGCCATCTCGTTTAGTCCTCGCAACAAAGAAGTATACATTTACCCTGATAGTTATTGGACAACTGCATTTTTAGGTGGATATCAATTTCAAACTAATAATGCTCGTGAACTTGATGGACGTACTCTTTTTCATTACATAGCAACAGCTGTTACACCCGCAATGGAAATTAAAATGGTAGGTGTAGGGTCACAATATGCTGCGACTTATAAGGATAGTAAAGGACAGTATTTGGATGGCTCAAAAACTTACAAACTGAATATCCCAGCCAATCCACCAGTAAAAGATTTTTGGTCAATTGTAATATACGACCCACAAACTCGAAGTATGCTTGAAACCGATAATCCTTTTCCGAGTGTGAATAGTGAACTTAGTGATTTAGAAATGAATAGTGATGGTTCAGTAGATTTGTATTTTGGTCCAAAACCTCCAGAAGGAAAAGAAAAAAATTGGATTCAAACACTTGAAAATAAAGGTTGGTTTGTTCTTCTTAGAATATACGGGCCTCTTGAGTCATGGTTTGATAAAACATGGCGACCTGGTGAAATAGTGCGTGTTACTAACAACAACTAGGGCTAACAATGTGTCATGCGCAATGGCGGAGAAAGTAGTAATTATAAAGGTTTGTGGCTCGCATCAATATTATTCGGTTTGATAGTGAAGAGCTCTGAATTCCGCCACTACGCATACACTCAACGTTGCAGCCAATTATAAGATAACACTAAATAATATGATTATGAAATCACAGAAATTATTTTACTTTAAAACTACTATAATCGCATTAGCAATTACAATGCTTTCTGGATGTACTCAAACAACTCAGGAGACTAATAAAGATGTTTCCGCATTTATTTATGATGAAGAGGCATTACTAAATGCGAAACCATGGACATCAAAGGATTTTCAAAATAAACCAGAGAACTTCCAGTTTGCCATTATTGGGGATCGCACGGGAGGTGCAAATGCACTGGGTACTTTTAATTTAGCTATGGATCAGATCAATTTATTACAACCCGAATTTGTAATTAATGTCGGTGATCTAATTGAAGGTTACCCTGAAAGCAAGGGCGAATTAGATGTCATGTGGGATGAGGCTGATAGTATGATAAGCAAATTACAAATGCCCTTCTTTTATACCATTGGGAATCACGATGTGAGCACCCCGGAGACCAAAGAAGCATGGCTCGAAAGAAGGGGTGTTGATTATTACTACTTTTTATACAATGATGTATTGTTTATAGTTCTTAATAGCGAAGATGATTCAAGACCTGCGCCTCCACCTGAAATAATGGAAGGAATCAAAATTTACAACAAATTACAGTTGGAAGACCCTGAAGCTGCGAAAGAAATGCTTAAAGAGTTCATGTCTGATGAGGCTGTAATTGCAGCTCTTGCACAACCTGTTGAATTCCCAGAAAAACAAATGAATTGGATTAAAAAAACATTGGCCGAAAATGCGGATGTTAGATGGACTTTTCTTTTTCTTCATGAACCATGTTGGGAAAATCCTTCAGAAAGCTTTAAGGTGATTCAATCAAAGCTTAAAAGCCGCAATCATACACTCTTTGCAGGGCATTTGCACTATTATGACTATGATAATATCGATGGTTACGAACACATCACAATGGGTCCTGCAGGCTCATCATTTCACCACGATGGTCCGGGAAATGTTGATCACATTATGTGGGTAACCATGACCGACGATGGGCCACAGATGGGGAATATTGCACTTAAAGGTCTCTTTGACAGGCGAGGTTTGGATACAACAATGTTTGGTGCTTATGACCGCAAAGGATATTAAAAATAACTGGCTACAACACATGGTATAGTGCATAAAAAAGCCAGTGTTTCCAGTGGCTTGTCTAATTTCGCTCCCCCTGCTGTTTTATTCTCGAACCAATTTCAAGATGACCTAAAGAAACTTTGTGATATAGTGGATTATGCCGACCTGCGCCGATCGGAGGGTCTTAGTGTTTATGGGTGATTTTATCCCAAAGCAGTATTGAACACATTAAAGTACCAATAATAGAAGATGAAGTTCACGATTGTTCACTTTAAGTTACTTTCCTTAATACCAATCAACTTAATGCATACTAGCATCGGAAAAGGTCCATCCGCAATATTTAATAATTCATTACCTTAGGAAGAACAACCAACTGCTTCCTTTCCATGATAAAATTCTTTAGAGGACAGAGCGTGTATCGCAAGAGACAAATTGGTCCGGTGGACCAATTTAGTGAATGGGCCAGCCTGCCGCGCTGGCGTTTAAAGCAAAAAGTATGATAAAATTTTTTAGGCGAATTAGGCAAAAATTTTTGACTGAGAACAAGTTCAGTAAATATTTGCTTTATGCCATTGGAGAAATTGTACTTGTAGTTATTGGTATTTTGATTGCCCTACAAATCAATAACTGGAATAATGACAGATTAAATAAAATATTGATTCTGAGCTATGCAAAAGGAGTAGCACAAGATTTAAATCAAGACATAGCCTTTATAGATGAATCAATAGAATCTTATAAAGGATTTATAACTGTAAAAGAATGGGGATTAAAAAAAACAAAATATAAAGTTTCCCAAAAGGACTCTCTCTTTTCTTATATCGCTACGGATTACAGAGAATACAAACTCACGGATCAGACTTTTGAAAAAATTAAAAATTCAGGACTCAATGAATTTTATCAATACAAAGATCTTTTCGATTCAATAAATAACTATTATACTATTCATGCCAGTAGATATAATAACTGGATCAATTGGGATGCCAGTTGGACGGCCAAAGAATTTGAGTATTGGTTGGGTCCAAATACCTTATATGAATATAAGGCGGGTAATGATTTTCCGCTTACTAAATCTGAAGATAAAAACTTAGACGATTTAATAAGTGCAATAACAACACCGCAGGGCAGAAATCTTATGGTATTTGGCTACTACAGAAAAATGATATTAATTTCAGAATTTAAAAAAATGAGAAGAAAGGCGAGTGAATTAGTGAACAATATAAATGCGGATATTAAAGAATAAAACTATGATCAATTTTTTTAGGCGAATCCGCAAACAACTAGCTGATAATAACAAGCCTTTAAAATACATGAGGTATGCCATCGGAGAAATTGTACTGGTCGTTATTGGAATTTTAATTGCACTTCAAGTGAACAATTGGAGAGAAGAGCAACAGGATATAAAAGATTACAATCTTATCATTAAAGAAATCGGAAACAACATTAGGTTAGATTCCATAGAAATGGGTATTGATATTAACGATATTAAAAACCAAATCAAATCTTTAGAATTATTGATGAATAAGTACAAAACAATTTCAAATGACTCCTTAAGCATTTGTATTGCAAGAATTATGCATACGCATTGGCCAGATTATAACACTACAGGTATTGAACAGTTAAAGAACGGCAAGAATGTGTCAATAAAAAAGGACTCGCTGATTAACGCCATTTATGACTATTATGTTTACTCATCCTACCAGGAAGAAGTTACTCCGATTTTCTTCACCACTCAGGTGGAAAAACTACGAGACTATCTCATTGATGTAGGATTACCTCCCGCAGGGGCAGGGGTTTATGCTGAAGTGAAGTTTGATGAAGATGATATAAGGGCTTACAAAAATGCGCTAAAAAAGCCAGAGCTTCAAATCCGATTGAAACACCTTCACAACAATAGAATCCATATGTTAGAATATTACCAAAAGCGAATGGAATTCAGATGCCACAGACTGCTTCATTTTTTTAAACTAGAAAATGAAAAGGACTAAATATCCTCAAAGTCATAATTAATTTCAAGACTATGCTTGAAAAATGACAAACGGGGTACGGCAACATACAATTAATAACTGTCTATCTCCTACCCCATCCTTATTATAAAAAGCCTACCAGGCCAACATCTGTCATGGTGTGGTGCGGACAATGGCATCCGGAAAAACGCTAGTGAAAAAAAATCATTATCATGTCATTGTTTTGGAAAGTCCCATAAAAGGTGAATTATCGAGACTACTAAAAGAGACTGTGTTTGGGACTCTATACAATAGTTTTTATGAGTTGAAAATTAAGTCAAGTATAACGGCCGTTTTTTGGGACATGTTTCCCCACAGGGATAACCGCAAAGAAGAGTTGTGCTTATCCGGAAATATTTTAGGGGGCATCAGTATATTTGTAACTGATATAATGAGTTAGCGCGCATTAACGAATACAAAATACTTTTAAAATGAACTTGAAAAAACTTTTTTATATTCTAAAAATTGGAATTGTATTTATCATTAGTTCACTCACCTCTTGTGGCGGACCAAGAGATGACGGATACTTTGTGGATGCAGAACACGGTGATGACAGCAACAGCGGTACCAGCCGTAAAGAACCCTGGCAAACTGTTGAAAAAGTCAACTCGATGATCTTTAAACCGGGCGACAACATCTATTTCAAACGGCAGACCTCCTATTCAAAAGGTCTTCAGATAAACGGCGACGGTACCGAGGATGCACCAATCCTCATTGGAGCCTGGGGAGAAGGTGATGCACCGAGATTTACAAATACGGATGACAGTGACTACAACGGGAACTGTATCCAGCTCAATGGCCACTATCAAATCCTTGAAAACATTTATTGCTTTGGCACCAATGACGCTCCGGGTC
>Ga0209013_10006113_pt1 | contig 10265 bp, 7 predicted proteins | sample Cruoilmetagenom2_FD_187291 | JGI IMG/M metagenome (GOLD analysis project Ga0209013, IMG submission 187291) | Oil polluted marine microbial communities from Coal Oil Point, Santa Barbara, California, USA - Sample 2 (SPAdes) (version 2) | ecosystem: Environmental > Aquatic > Marine > Oil seeps ...
CGGCGGAAAAGGTATCGGCACGGGGTCTCACCACGGTTACGTAGAACGCGTGGACGATGATCAGGGCCACCACCAGCGAGACAAGCTGAAAGACGAAGTCGACCGAATCTGAGCGACGCATGACGGCCTCAGATGTCGGTCGGGAACGCGACCGCGCTGTCAGCGGGGAGGCGCTCGGTCGGCTGGAAATCGGGAAGAGGTTCTTCGGTCGCAACCTCGGGTGTCTCGGCGGTCTCCTGCGGTGGCGCGCCAGCATCGGCCGTCAGCCAACCGGCAGCCAACGCTGTCACGAATACCAGGACCGCGAGGATAACGGTTATGAGAGATCGCTTGACTGGCTTCATATTTCTCCTTCGCTTACTGCGCGCTGCGCGCGATCCGAAAACCGAGATCGGGCCGCGCCGAGTCTCCGTAGTCCCGGTAACTCAGTCGGAGCTCGGTCGTGTTTGTGTCCATCCAGCTTGCGCCTCTGATCACATGGTACGCCCCCTCGGACGGTCCGACCGGGTTTCGCGCGAGCTCGCCGGGCGGAGAGGGTGTCACCGCGTAGACGTCGTGAACCCACTCCGACACATTGCCACCAAGGTTGTAGAGTCCGAGTGGGTTTGATTGATAACTGCCCACCGGCGCTGTTGCGCCATGGTTATCGCGGTATCCGGGAATAGCGCCGCCGAGTACCGAGGCGCCCGTCGAGTCGCCGAAATTTCCGGCGTCGGCCGGCACCGGCAACGAGTCCCCCCAGGCATATTTGCGGGCGCTGGCCGAATCAGGATATCGAGCTGCCCAAGCCCACTCAGCCTCGGTTGGCAGGCGAAAGCCTTTTGGAAACGGGGATCTGGCGACCATCCTGCCGCCCCTCTCGACGTAGACCGGGGGTAGGCCGGCGCGCTCCGAAAGCCAGTTGCAGTACTTTGCGGCGTCATTCCAGCTGATGTTGACGACCGGGTGGTGATCAATCTCGAGGTTGTAGTTGCCGACCGCCCCGGACCGGTGCCCGGACCGGAATTCCCGGAACTCTCGGTTCGTGACTTCGCGCATCGCGAGGTAGAACGGTTGGGTCAACTCGACCTCGCGCAAGACCTCGTTGGCGCGACGGCCGGGCTCACGGCGAGCGGCTCCCATGGTGAAGCGCCCGGGTCCCACGAGCACCAGCTCGGTGCCTTGAGGATTTTTGATGGTCGCGGGCATTCCCGCAGGGCCTTCCTCCTTGAGTACCGCATGCACAGCCTGCGGGAGTCCGGGTTCAGGGGTGAGAGTGGTGCGATACGGGACGTAGCCGTCAAGCCTGATTTCGATCTGATGTGGGCGTGCTTCGAGTTCCAGGGTCTGATCGGTGGTGCCGGATGGCACGCTGTCGATCAGAATCTGGGCGCGCGGCGGCAGGGAGGTCACGGAGACCTCGCCCGAGAGTAACTCGAGCTTGGCCCGCACTTCCGACCGCCGGTCTGAAGAGATTTCGATTCCGGATGTGAAGGTGCTGCGGCCGGCCATCGAGACCGTCACCTCGTAGGTGGCGCCGGGAGCGAGGTCGATCGCGAGCGGGGCTGTGCCTCGGAAGACTCCGTTGACGGTGACTGTGGCACCGGTCGGGTCCGAGGTGACCGCGAGTCGGCCGTCCACCGGCACGAGCCGAATGAGTCCGAGGTCGACTGCTTCGCCGGCGGAGACTTGGATACGTCTCGAAAATGATTTGAAGGCTTGTCGACGGATCTCAATCATCCGCTCGCCAGTCTCGATCCGATGCTCGAAGGGAGTCGATCCGACCACGGCGCCATCCAGGGAAACTTCTGCGTTGGAGGGAAACGTGGCGACGGTAAGCGGCGCCCAATTGGGAACCAGAACGGCTTCCAATTCGCGCGGCGCCTCACCCGGCTCGAATACGACGGTGGTCTGGTAGGGCAGGTGGAGTGGAGCCACGATCTCGACCGTGTGTTCACCAGCCCCAAGTTCGATGTCATGGGCCGGGGTGACGCCCGACGATTCTCCGTCGATGGTGATCTCAGCGCCATCTACCGGGGTCGAGGCGATGGTCAGTAGAGCGCCGAGAGGCTCGAACACATAGCCGACCACCGACGGCGTATCGCCATTCACCTCGAGAGTCTCCGAGAGGCTGCGATAGCCGTCGAGTTCGGCTGCAACGGTGTAGCGCCCTGAATGGAGAAGGTAGCTGTCGCCGAGTTTGGGTGTCAGCCAACTTCCCTGTATCTCGAGGTGGTCGGCGACGGGACTGGTTTCGACGCGGACAGCGCGAGCCGTGAGGACAAACCAGGCGCCGGCCGCAAGCAGGGCGACGGCCGCCATCATCGCCAGTGAACGAGGACGGACGGTGAAACGGGACCGGTGCGGCGGTGACTCCCATTTCGGCTTGAAATGAGTGGGAGAAACGACCTGATCGTTCGTTGCAGGCTGCGGCGGTTGTGACACATCCGCATCCGGAGGGTTCATTTTTTTGGGAGTGTTCTCGAAGAGAGCGAGACGTACGGTTTCGCCGCTGACCTGGCACCGCAGACGGTGGCCGCCGACACCGACCTCGTCGCGGTCGCCGAGCCATCGTGACGCGGTCAGGGGAACACCGTTACAGGTCACGGGAGCTTCGGCAGATGGCACCTCTGCAGGTTGGATGAAGAGCTCTCCCCGGTCGTGGCCCAGAAAAGCGACGGGACCATCACCGGAGAGACCGGGCAACACGATATGACAGGCAGCGCCGCCGACGCTCAGAGGCAGGTCACCCGATGTGTAGATACGCCGTTCGTTCCCAATCTCGGCAGAGAGGACGAAACTCATAGGCTATCCGTGCACCGGACGACAAGCGGCTTTGGGGGCGTTCCGGGTGTGACGACCAGGTATAAACGGACGTCGCGATATCCGCTGCGGCTGCCGACCACTGTGTAGGCGCCGGGTTTGAGATTCAGCTCACGGCGCGTGAAAGTGCCCAGGCGACCAACCCGGTAGACCATGATCTCGGTCTGCGCGTCGGATTCCAGAACTACCGCCACCGGCGTCGAGACGTGCACCAAGAGCACCTCGAGACGGGCGATTTGATTCTCGAGGCGCGGGCCGCTCGGCCGGATTTCCAGAGCCTCCTCCAGGCAAAAGGCAGCGTCATCGAAGACAGTCGCGGTGGAGAGGCGGCCGGGGTTGGCGAGGTGGAATTCAACCTTCTCGTCGAGAATGGCTCGTGTTTCCGTCCTCTTCCGGCCGTCGAGCGCCGGGGCGGACTCGGGATCGAGTGAGAGCACCGCGGAGTACACCTTCTCGGCCTCACGCCAGGTCTCGTTCTCTTCGAACTCGTGCGCCCGACGGAGGTTGTCGGCGACCGAATCGCGGCGCTGTCCGGCCCTCGCGCGGGCGAGGCCGTCTGCAACCTCGGGCGCATCTGGCCGTAGACGAGAGGCCATTGCGAAAGCATCCTGCGCGGCCAGCCATTGACGATTTTCGAGCGCCACGAGGCCCCTGGACATGGCGTCAACGTATTGACGGTCAGCCACCGACGGTTTGCGCTGCGGCGTATCGCGTGGGCGGACAGAGGCCGAGCGTGGGGTGTGGGTCGGTGGCGACGGGGGGCTCGGTTCCGGGGAAATCCCATCAACGATCGTTGGCAGGTCCTCGCCACCAGGGGTCGGGATCTCAGGCGACGGAGCGATCTCTTGCACCTCGCCGCCGCTGGCGGGTCCATTCTGACGTTGCTCCTGCCACCGCGGGAGGAGGACAAAAACCGCGATCAATCCGAAAACCATGGCGGCAATGACGGCCGCTCGTACGGCTGGACGGCCGGGACTCGCGGACCGACGACTCTTGGTGGAGCCGGCGCCGGGATCGGTTATGCCAATCGCCGGCACTCGTGGTGGGGGCTGAAGCTCTGGCGTATCTTTATCGTCGCCCATCGCTTACCGCTGCTCCGGGGGCGCGTCAGATGATCCAGCGTCCGGTCCGCTCCGCATGGTCGGTCCGCCGGGTTCGTTCGGATCCACCGGTAACCCTGTCTCGGTGACCCAGATTTCCCGCATCAGTTGCTGCCACTCCTGGTACTGGGTTTCGGCGGAGCCGGAGAGACGTAGGGTCTGACCCCTGACTTCGATCACGATCGGCTCGAGTTCGGTCTCCACCGAGGCCGCCAACTCGCGGATCGCCTCGGCATGGATTTTGGCCTCTTTGGAGGTGGAGATGCCGGCGTGGATGGCGGCCATGCCGCCGATCATGGCGGCATCGCGGGCGACCGCCGCGACTGGAGAACCGGGATCGGCGAGGGCAGCACCCAGGATCGCCAATCCGCCGAGGATTTGCTGTGTCAGGGCCTTACGTTTGAGTGCCTTGTAAGCTTTTTCCTCTTCATAAGTGTACTTTCGCCAACTTGCGTAGGGCGCTCCCATCTTTGCGTAGAAGGCAGCAAAATTCTGATCGAGGGTATCGATGAAGAGGTTCTCGCTGGCCCGGATGTTGTCAACCCGCGCCATCATCGGATCCCCGTGCGCCGGCAGCCGTTTGACCCTGGTCCGTCCCTTTTTGTTGGTGGTTAGGTAGTCCTCAAACGGTTCCGGCGAAAGGTTGGCAGCGAACTGAAGCCTCGACACCTGTCGGATTTCCGCCAGTTCACCAGCTCGGAGCTTGCTCCTCGCCTGAAGGAGGTCATTGGAGATCTCGTTGAAGATCGACTCGAAGGGGTCGCGCTCTGAAACCTCGCTTCCCAGGTAGACGGCCTCATGGGCCTGTGCCCGGTAACGCCGTTCGAGCCAGACCTTTCCTCTTGCGTCGACGGCCCGGATGTCGAGGGCCATCTTGAACCCTGTGGAGAGCAGAATCGTGCCAGACACCCGGAGGTCGGTGGTGCCGTGTCCGGCTGGAAGGACCCTAACGGCTCCCCACTGACCGGTGCTCTGCATGGTCTCCATGAGCTGGATCGCCTGAAATCTGGCCTCGGCCTTGCGAAGCTCCGGGAACACGTCGTCGGGAACCTTTTGGCCTTCCGGCGGCAAGCCTGGATCGAAGATTGTTATTCCAACGTCCAGAAGCTCCTCAGTCGGGATCTCCTGGGCCGCCTGGACGGCCTGAGTGGGTTTGTACGAGGAGGACTGTGAGGCGCAGCCGAGACTGAAGATGAGCAGCGCGAGAAAAACAGGGCGAAATCTCCGGATCAGGGTGATCATCACTTTCCGTCCTTGCTCGAACCGCCAAGTGACGATTTGTAGCGCCGATACTCATCCCACAGCTTCTCCCTCAGCTCGGGATCTTCTTCGGCCATCGCTGCCTCTCGAAGTTGGCGAGCAACGATGTCATCGTCGGCACCGTCACCGACGTCGGCGGGCGCCCGACTCGAACCTTCTCCGCCCGGACCCGATCCACCAACGGAGCCCTCGGAATCGTCTCCCTCTTGCGCATTTCCACTCGGGCTCCCGCCGGAGTCAGTATCGCCAGATGCTGCCGACTCACCCGCGGCACCGCCGCTCGAGCCAGGCCCGGAGCCTGTTCCGACTCCGGAGGCGCCGGATCCGCCCCGTTCTGCATCCGTGGTCTCTTCAGCCAGGCGCTCCATTTCCTCAAGCATTCGCCTTTCGAATTCCTGAAGCGTGCCGTCGAGTTCCTGATCGAGGGCCGCCGCTGCTTCGTTGCCCGTGACCGGCGATCCTGCGGGTGGTTGGGCGTCAGGTTGCTGGCCGGTGTCGCTGGCCGAACCGCCACCCTGGCTGCCGGTAGCCGCTTCACGACCTCCGCCGGCTCCGCTCCCAGCCGCCTCACCCTGTTCGCCCTGACCGGCTTCCGCCGATCCTTGAGAGCCTTCGCCCCCGCTCCGTCCGCTCTCGCCGGCGCCGGACTGTCCACCACCGCCTCCTCCCCCAGTGCCCTCTTGGCCACCGCTGGCGCCAGTCGCTGGAGGTCTTTTCTCGGGCGTCTCGGGCGGCGCCTGTGAGGTGCTCGGATCGCTCGATGCACAACCCATCAGGAGGACCATCAGGGCTGCGACCGAAGATGTCAGCAAAAATGGCTTCATGGTCTGCATAACCTCGGCACGCTCAATCAGTTTCTGCGCCCCAAATGCTGCAAACTCTGCGTTGATGGGGTGCCATTCCGAACTCTAACACGCACGGACTATGCCGGTATTGGCGAAAGCTCATCTTTGATGGTCTCTCCGGAGGGCATCGACCCGCGCCACGTGCTACAATTCGCGGTCGATTGAAGCCCGCCTGCGGCACGGATTTCCGTCCACGGTAGGGCCGGGAGGTGGCAATGAAAGTCTACGTGCGTTGGTTTCTTACTCTTGTTGCGGCGTTTGTGGCGATTCCGGCCGTGGCCGGAAATGTCGGTTTCCTGGATACGGAGCGGGCGATCAAAACCGTTAAGGAAGGCCAGAGGCAACTTCAAATTCTCGACAACTGGTCCACTCAGAAGAGTAATGAAATCGAAACGTTGCAGAGCCGTGTTGCCGAGCTCACCCAACAGCTCAACGCCCAGCGCCCTGTCGCATCGGCTGATGCCGTCAGACAGCTCGAGGATCAGCTCTTGGTGGCGCAGCGGAACGTCGAGGATACCGGGAGGACCCTCCAGCGTGAATTCGAGGTGAAACAAAGAGAGTTGCTTGCGTTGGTTGCGACCCGGGTTCGTGACATCGCCGGCGAGTACGCCTCGAACAACGGATTTGACGCGATATTCATGCTTGAATCACAGCCGCTGGTCTATATCGCGAATTCGGCCGTCATCACGGATGCTGTGATTCAGCTCTACGACGAGCGATACCCGATCGACTGAAACGCCATCGAAGCTGCCAGCCCGCATATCTCACCGGGCATGGTTGCGAGGGCTATACTCGGCCGACGATGAAGAGATTCGCGGTCACAGCAATCCTGCTGTCCTGGCTCTCGGTTGGCGCAGCTGAGGGGCTGACGGTTGTCGAACAAACAGTCTCAGATTCGATGGAAGTTGGATCTGACACATCGATCCCGATCGTCGTCACCAACGATGGTTCAGTGGTCTGGTCTCCGGCGGATGGCTTTGCACTCTCATACCACTGGCTGAATTCTGCCGGCGAGATCGTGATCTGGGATGGACTTCGCACCCCTCTGCCCGAGAGCGTTTCCCCGGGTGCCAGCATCGAGCTGATGGCGTCCGTCGAGGCTCCCGAGAGGCCCGGGGACTACCTTTTGCGCTGGGACGTCGTCCAGGAGGGAGTCCAGTGGCTTTCAGAGACTGATGCCACAGAACCTGAACCGATTGCGGTGTCGGTCTTCGCAGGCCGAGCCTTCACGGTTCTCGAAGGACGCGCTCCGCGCGTGATGATGGCAGGCTCGGTATCGGTGGTGGAACTGGTCCTGCATAACGATGGCAGCAGAACCTGGACCGCCGGTGGGGTCCATGCGGCCTCGTATCACTGGCTCGGCCGAGAGGGGGAAGATGTCCGCCCGAACGGACAGAGTGTCTATTGGGAAGGACGGCGCACCTCGTTTCCCGCTGCGGTTCGCAGTGGTGAGATGGTGGCCCTTGAAGTTGCCGTCGTGGCGCCTGACCGACCGGGCCTCTGGCGTTTGCAGTGGGATCTGGTGGAGGAGGGCATCTGCTGGTTTTCGGATCGCGCTCCCGAACCGCTGCCCACGGTCCGGGTACTGGTGATTTCTGACCCCTGGGCAAGTGGTTTTTGGTGGTCGCTGCTGGTCCTCTGCGCGGGTGCCGCTGCGGTGTCGACCGGGCGGTCCGGCGGTCCGCGGGTCCTGGTTGCCTTCTTCTCGATCGGAGACGTTGCGTGGTGCGTCAGCGCGCTGTCGGTCAAACAGGCCATCGTGCTTGCGGAGTCCGGTGCTGGGCCTACGGCCACTGGATGGATGTTGATCGTGGCCGGAGCGTCAGTTCTCGTGTTGGTCACCCGGGTGCTGCCGGAACGATTCCGAGGATGGGCGTGCTGGGGGCTCGTAGCAAGCGCCACCCTCCTGCTATGGGCGGATTCGATTTACCTTCGGTTCTTCGGCGATCTGCCGGCGGCGGCCGCCATTGCGGGCGTCGACCAGCTCGGTCAGATCGAGGCGAGTATCCGCGACCTCCTCGTGGCTGGTGATGCCTGGTTGTGGCTCGACCTCCTACCGGGCGTGGTCCTGGTGCTGGTTGCGAATCGCCTGCGGCGGATCTCCGGCCGGCGACAGTCGCGGGAAGTCATTGTCGGCCTTCTGGTGATGACCGCGGTGGGTGGGTTGGCAGCCGCATATCTCGCCCTCACACCGCCAAACCTCCTGGCGCAGGTCTTCCGCCGTGTGACTGTGGCGGAGGAGGTGGGGGTGCTTAACCTCCACGCCGTCGACAGTGCCCGGGCTGTGGCGAGAGGCGTGGTCAGTCGCGAACTCGAACCGGCGCAGTTTGACGAGGTCGTGACGTGGTTCCGCGAACGGGCGCCGCAGCGAGCGGGAGCCGGATCATCATTTGCGGCTGCCGAAGGTGCCAATCTTGTCATGGTACAGGTGGAAAGCCTGCAGGAATTCGTCGTCGGCCTCGAGATCGACGGCCACGAAGTGACGCCGTTCCTCAATTGTTGGGCGGAAGATGCGCTGTGGTTTTCAAACGTAACCGATCAGACGGGCCAGGGCCGATCCTCGGACAGCGAACTCGTAACCCAGGTTTCGCTCCTGCCGATGGCGGGAGGGGCCGCGGCCTTCCGGTTTGCGGCAAACGACTTCACGGGTATGGCCGAGGCACTTGGCGATCGTGGCTACCACACCCTGTCGGCGGTGCCCTACGAGGGCGCCTTTTGGAATCGTCGCCAGACACATCCCGCATACGGCTACGGACTGAACCTCTTTGTCGAGGACTTCGAAGGGGGCGAGAACGTTGGCTGGGGGCTCTCGGATCGTGACTTCCTGGAGCAGACGGCGCGCCGGTTGGCGACCGGCGCTCGACCGTTCGCCGCCTACCTCCTGACCCTCTCGCTGCACCATCCCTTCGACGGGTTTCCGGCCCACCTCGAGGAGCTCGATGTCGGCATCTGGGATGGAACTCCTTTTGGCAATTTCATCCACACCATGCATTTCTTCGATGCTTCTCTTGCTGCCTTCGTGGCCGCGCTGGAGCACGAGGGGCTCACCGAGAACACCGTGATCGCCATCTGGGGCGACCACGATGCCGGCTTCCCGTGGCGCTCTGAGATCGCGGATGCGATGGGTGCGACCCACGATGCGGCGGGGTGGTATCTGAGCCAGGAGGTGCCCTTCTTCGTCAAGGTGCCGGGTGTTGGATCCTTGCGGGGCGAGCGGGCCGTGCCCGCCGGTCACGCGGATATCGCACCGACTCTGCTCGCCCTGCTAGGGGTCGATCCCACCTCGTTTGCGTTTGTTGGTCGCAACCTCCTCGGTGAGCACGGAGACCAGCCGGTGGTGGGGGAGTACGGATGTTGGCGCAACTCGACTCACCTCTTCCTGCAGGGAGGCGGCTCGTTGGATGACGGCACCTGCATCGAGCTGGCGACCATGGCCCCAGTACCGAACAGCGACTGCCGGAAGGGGTATCAAGACGCAGTGCACACGGAGGAGGTCTCCTCCCTGGTGCTCGAGTACGATCTGCAACGCGCCATCTACGAAGAGCTCGTCGATGAGTTGGGGCCCGGGCGATGACCGCGGAAGCTGGGGTTGTCCGGCAAACCCTCCATGCGTTGCTCCTCTTTCGCCTGCCGAACCGGAAATTGGACTCGATAGCCACCGTCGCCGCGGCGCTGACGGTGGTTGTCTCCCGCTTCGCCTACCTCGCAAACGGGCCCTGGGAGTGGGACGAGACTCTCTTCGCCCGTGGAATTCTGCACTTCGAGCTTGCGGCCCATTTCCCGCATCCGCCCGGTTTTCCGGGCTGGCTCGCGATCGGCCATCTGCTGACGCCCATAGTGGGCGACCCGCTGCGCGCGCTGCAGCTTGCGTCCGCCGCCTTTTCGGTCGCCGCCCTGTGGGTGTTGGCGGCACTCGGGCGGCGGCTGGCGCCGCCGGCTGTCGCGGTGGCTTCGGCCCTGGTCGTTTTGGCGGCCCCGGGGCCGTGGCTCTACTCGGTGCGGGGCTTTTCCTCGACCACCGCGTCGGTCCTCGCGCTCGGTGCTGCAGCGGTCGCGGTCGGCGGTCTTCGCGGTCGGCGGACGACCGTCTTTACGCTGCTCGTGACCGCGTCGTTCCTGGTTCGTCCCAATCTCCTGCCGGTGCTGGCTGTGCTGTGGCTGGGCGTGGTGTGGGCAGTTCGGCCGATCCGCCGGTTGGTGCCCGGGTTGGTGGCGGGAGGGACCGCAGTTGCGGTATCGATTGTCCTCATGGCCTGGG
>Ga0209013_10006114_pt1 | contig 10263 bp, 10 predicted proteins | sample Cruoilmetagenom2_FD_187291 | JGI IMG/M metagenome (GOLD analysis project Ga0209013, IMG submission 187291) | Oil polluted marine microbial communities from Coal Oil Point, Santa Barbara, California, USA - Sample 2 (SPAdes) (version 2) | ecosystem: Environmental > Aquatic > Marine > Oil seeps ...
ACATCGAGAGGCTCGAGCCGTCGCTGCCGGCAGGCGTGACGGTGTCCACCTGGGACGACGACTCCATCATCCTCCGCCAGCGGATCGGCCTGTTGCTGCGCAACGCCAGGATCGGCCTGATCCTGGTCTTCCTCTGTCTCGCCCTCTTCCTCGATCTCAGGCTCGCATTCTGGACCACGATGGGGATCCCGATCTCGTTCCTCGGAGGGCTGTGGCTTCTCCCACATTTCGGTGTGTCGATAAACATGATGTCGCTCTTTGCATTCATCGTCTCCCTCGGCATCGTTGTCGACGACGCCATCGTCGTCGGGGAGAACGTCTATGCCTACCTGCAGAAGGGCGTGAAGCCTCTTGACGCGGCAATCCGCGGCGTTCGCGAGATGGCGATTCCCGTGACCTTCGCGATCCTGACCACGGTGGCGGCGTTCCTGCCCCTGCTCTTCGTCTCAGGAATGATGGGTAAGGTCATGGGCCAGATCCCGCTGGTGGTGATCGCCGTGTTGATGGTGTCGCTGGTGGAAGCGCTGATCATCCTCCCGGCCCATCTCAGCGGTTCCGAATCCGGCTGGATCAAGCGCTTGTTGCGCCCGCTCGACCCGGTATTCGCGGCCATCGAGCGGGTGCAGGCGGCGGTGCAGCTCGGCCTCGACTGGGTGATCCGCGTTCCCTATCGGCAGACCCTGGAGATCGCCCTGCAGTGGCGCTATCTGACAATGGCGATCGCGGTGGCCCTGCTGCTGATGGTCTTCGGAGTGATCGGCGGTGGGCTCATCAAGTTCAGTCTGATGCCCAAGGTCGATGCCGACAACATGGTTGCCAAGCTGACCATGCCGCAAGGTACACCGGTGTGGCAGACCGAGGCTATTCTCGCCCGCATCGAGGCGGCCGCGTTCGATCTGGCGCGCGACGTCGACGAGCAATCGCCCGACGGCGTGCCGTCTGTGCTGAAACACGTATCCACGACGGTGGGTGAGCACCCCAGCACCCGTGGCCACGGTCCCACCTCCACCAACATGGGTACCTCCGGGGATGCTCCCCACCTCGGCGAGGTCAACGTCGAGCTGCTCGGCAGCGAGGCGCGGACGGTCGGCTCGGTAGCTTTGGCCAACCGTTGGCGCGAGCTGGTGGGAGAGGTGGGGGGCGTGGTCTCCCTCACCTTTTCGGCCGCTATTTTCACCGCCGGAGATGCGCTGAGCGTGCAGCTCGCCCACCGCGACTTCGAAACCCTCCTCGAGGCGGTCGACCAACTGGAGTCAATAGTCGCCGAGTACCCCGGGGTGGGCGACATCGCCAACTCCTTCCTGCCGGGCAAGCGGGAGCTCAAGCTCGGGCTCACCAACGAGGGCCGCAGCCTCGGCCTCAAGCTCGCCGATCTCGCCGGCCAGGTTCGCCAGGGCTTCTACGGCGAGGAGGTGCAGCGGATCCAGCGTGGCCGTGACGACATCCGGGTGATGGTTCGTTACCCGGCGAACGAGAGGCGCAGCCGCGGTGATATCGAGGCGATGCGCATCCGTCTCCCCGACGGCTCCGAGGTCCCCTTCACCACGGTCGCGACGGTGGAGGAGGGCAGGGGATACGCGGCCATCAACCGCACCGACCGCCGGCGGGTTGTCAGTGTCAGCGCCGACGTCGACGACACGGTGGCGAACGCCAACGAGATCAGCATGGATCTGCGAAAGTCGGTCCTGCCGAGAATGGCGCACGATTTCCCTGGGCTGACCTACGATTTCGAGGGCGAGCAGCGCGCGCAGAAGGAGTCTCTGGGGAGCCTGAAAATCAACTTCATGATTGCCCAGCTGGGGATCTTCGCCCTGTTGGCTATTCCTTTCCGCAGCTACAGCCAGCCGCTGATCGTGATGAGCGCGATTCCCTTCGGTCTGGTCGGTGCGGTCTTCGGCCACATCATCATGGGGCTCGGCCTGTCGATGCTGTCGCTCTTCGGAATGGTGGCGCTGACCGGGGTCGTGGTCAACGACTCGCTGATCATGATTGACCTCATCAACCGCGAGCGGGCCGAGGGAATCTCCGTGGACCAGGCCATCCGTGACGCAGGCGCCCGTCGCTTCCGTCCGATCCTGCTCACCACCCTGACCACCTTCCTGGGCCTGTCACCGATGATCTTCGAGACCAACATGCAGGCGCAGTTCTTGATTCCGATGGCGGTCAGCCTCGGCTTTGGGGTGGTGTTCGCGACCGCGATCACCTTGATCCTGGTTCCCACCGAGTACAGGATTCTGGAGGATCTGAAGAACGCCTTTGGGGCAACAACGGAGGACCTCAGGGTGACGCGGCAGGTGAAAGAGGCAAGTTAGGAATTAGGAATTAGGAATGCCGCCCACCCGCCCGGCAAGGTATGAAAACAGGGGGAGGGTGGGTGGTAACTCAAAACTCAAAACTAACAACTCAAAACTGACGTCCCAGGTTGGGTTGGAAGACGTTGCGGTAATGGCGGATTCGCCAGGGAAAGATGCCGCCCTTCCGTTCGACGGTGACGAGATCGTAGCGGCACGGTCGCTCCCACAACCCGAAGAGGCTGAGGTAGGCCGATGCTGTCCGTGTCAGGACCTTCTGTTTCTTTGCATTCAGGGCGGCGGCCGCTCCACCGTAAAGATTCCCGGACCTCGCCTTGACTTCGACAAAGACGGTCTCGTTGCGGTGTTGCATGACCAGGTCAAGCTCGCCGCCGGCGCCACGCCAGTTGCGGTGGCGTGGACGATAGCCTTTTGCCATCAACAGCAGCATTGCGGCCCATTCGGCACGGCGGCCGAGTTTGTGTGCGGGAGTACGTTTCATCACGGCTACCTTAACCCGCACTTCTCACCACGTCGGTACTGCGGCCTGCGGGATGCCGCAATCTGCAGCGTTTCCTCGCCTCGGGGTGCTCGACGTACCGCAAGTACGCGCTCCGCGCCCCTCAGGTCGAAAACGCAACATCTCACGACATCTCGCGGGCCTCACGACGCGACGTGGTGAAAAGTGCGGGTAAATACCATGCATCGAAGTTGTGACGATCTTCGGGGTAAGTGATCAGTAATCAGTAACCAGCAAGCAGTTTCCACCCACACACCCCCTAGGACTCACACGCTGACCGCCCGTCACTGGTTACTGATCGGAGCGCCGGAGGCGCGGTAAGATGCGTCGGATGAGGACGGACGATTTCGACTTCGAGCTACCGCAGGAGCTGATCGCACAGACGCCGGTGGCGCGCGGCACGTCACGGATGCTGGTGCTCGAGAAAGACACCGGCAGGCGGGAGCACCGCGAGATCGGGGATCTGGTCGGGTTCCTGCGCAAAGATGACCTGTTGCTGCTCAACGACACTCGTGTAATTCCGGCGCGCCTTTTTGCACATCGACCGACGGGCCGGAAGTTCGAGCTCCTCCTTCTACGGAAGGTTGAGGGTGATCTCTGGCATGCCCTGCTGCGGCCCTCGGCCCGCGCTCGTTCCGGTGAACGGCTGGAACTCGCGGACGGAGGTGCGGCGATCCCGAAGGAACGGCACGGCGAGGGCCGTTGGAGCGTGCGATTCGACCCTCCGCTCGATCTCGAGCGCCTGGACCTCCTTGGTGAGATGCCGCTGCCACCATACATCGGCCGTCCTCAGGGAGGCGTGTCGGAGGATCGCCACCACTACCAGACCGTTTACGCCGCCAGCCCGGGCGCGGTGGCGGCCCCGACCGCCGGCCTGCATTTCACGCACGGGCTTCTGGGCGAGATTCGGGAAGCCGGGATTGAGATTGCCTATCTGACCCTTCACGTCGGGCCGGGCACCTTCCGTCCGGTATCAGTGGAGGAGATCGCGGATCACGAGATGCACGAGGAGTGGTACAGCTTTTCGGAAAACACCGCAGCCACAGTCAACTCAGCTCTCGACGAGGATCGCCGCGTGGTCTGTGTCGGCACCACGTCGGTGCGGGCGCTCGAAGGGGCGCTGGAGGTTGGTAGCGGCCGCGTACAACCGGGCGATGGATGGACCAGGCTCTTCATCACCCCGGGGTTCGCTTTCCGAGGCGTCGGCGCCATGCTGACCAACTTCCACCTCCCGCGCTCCACCCTGCTGATGCTGGTCAGCGCCCTTGCCGGCCGCGAGCAGATATTCTCCGCCTATGCCGATGCGATCGCCGAACGCTACCGTTTCTTCTCTTACGGTGACGCCATGCTGATCAAGTAAAGAGTTAAGAGTAAAGAGTTAAGAGGGCACTCGTTGCGTCGCGGCGAGTGGGTTGCAGGGTGTGTCGGACTTCACTCTTAACTCTTAACTCTTGACACTCGCGGTATCGGCTACCAGTTCGAAGGCGTCGAGGACCGATTTGTGTGAACGCGTCCTCGCGACCAACGGAAGGACCGCCACGGCGCCCCGGACGCCGTTACGGTCGGTGAGGTGGGCGGTTGGGGGGCTGTTCGTTTTGTGAAAGTCGATGTTGGGGCTGTTTCTTTCGGGGAAAAGGGCTCAATGTCCCGATACTGCGACGGGGCGGCCGCAGTCGATTCTCCGGGGAACGGAACTCTGATACCACTTTTTGTAGACCTCCTATTTCACCCATTTGTTCGAACCAGGGGTGCCGGTTACAGAGATCTACGAATGGACCCCAAAGAGGTTCACGGATCGAGAGAGTTGTTACCGTTCTCAGGCGGCTTTCTTTCCTCGTCCTCCCCGAGGATTCGGTGGGCGGGAGTTTCGAGATCGTCCATTTGACCGGTTTTTACCGACCAAATGAAGGCCGCGAGGAAGATCAACGCCAGCAGGAGCGCAAACGGCAGGGCGATGTAGATAGCAGACACGACTTGAGTCCCAAATTAGGAATTAGGAATGAGGAATTAGGAATGCCACCATCCCGCTCGGTAAGGCGAGAAAACAGGGCAAGGGTGAATGGAAATTCCTAATTCCTAACTCCTCATTCCTCATTCTAAAAGGTTTTCGCCCGATACGAGCTCAGAACCACCGTCATGGAACTGAGTGGCATCAAGATGGCTGCCAAAAGCGGGCTCATGTGGCCGGTGATGGCGAAAGTCACGGCGATGACATTGTAGGTGAGTGAAAACACGAGGTTGCGGCGGATGACGGTCAGGGTTCGGCGGGAGCCTCGTAGAAGATCGACGACCGGCTCCAGACCGGGCCGACCGAGATACACATCTGCAGCGGCCAGGGTCGCCTCTGCTCCGCCGTGGACTCCAATCCCGACCGTCGCCGCAGCCAGCGCCGCGGCGTCGTTGACGCCGTCCCCGACCATCGCCACCGTCGTGTCCGTTGCTCCTTCGCGGACCGCCTCCAGCTTGTCTTCGGGGGTCGCTGCGCCACGCGCGGAGGCCGGCCCGATGCCGACCTGGTTTGCGATGGATCGGACGACCGCCGGGTGATCGCCGGAGAGAATCTCAACCTGCCACCCACGGTCGCGGATAGCGGTCACGGATTCTGCACTGTCGTGGCGCAGTGGATCACCGATTCCGGCGATCGCCACGACCCGCTCATCAACCGCCACCGCGACTGGGCTGAGGCCATCATTGGCAAAGCTGTCCGCCGCTGCTGCGGCTTTTTCGGGGAGACTGCCGAGCTCACGAATGAGGTGGGATGTTGAGGCGACCACGACGAACCGACCGTTACACATGCCGCTGATTCCGGCGCCGGTGATCTCCTGAACGCCAACGGCTTCGAGGATTCCAACCTCTGTTGAACCTTCGCTGAGGGCCCGTGCTACCGGGTGGGCCGAGTGACGCTCAATCGCCGCCACCATCGGTTTGACTCTCTCGTCACCCCACCAGCGTACGACTCCCAGGCGGCCCTCGGTGAGGGTGCCGGTCTTGTCGAGAAACATGCGTCCGGGACGGGCGAGATTTTCGAGGGCATCGCCGCCCTTGATGAGGATCTTCTTGCGGGCGGCGCGACCGATCGCGGCACTCACCGCCAGAGGCGTGGCGAGACCGAGCGCGCACGGACAGCTGACAATCAGCAGCGCCACGGCGTACCCGACGGCGTGCTCGGGGTCGAACTTGAGCCAAACACAGAGGGTGATCGCTGCCAGAATCAACACGATTGCCACGAACCAACCCGATATCCGGTCCGCCAGGAGCACAACCGGCGCGCGTCGCATCGCGCCTTCTTCGACCAACCGCATCAGGCGCCCGACCCGGGTGCCCTCGCCGGTGACCCGAACCTCCACCAGCAGCCGGCCACTGAGATTGACAGTGCCGGCGTGAACCGGGTCGCCAACCGCGACCGGCTCGGGAAGCGATTCGCCGGTGAGCAGCGAGCGGTCGAGGGTCGAGGAACCATCGACGACCGAGCCGTCGGCAGGGATCGAGTCACCGGCCCTGACTTCAACGATGTTGCCTGGGCTGAGGGCTTCGAGTGGGACTTCGCGCACTTCGTCTGAATCCACTAGCCGTGCAGTTGACGGAGCGATCGAGAACAACAGCTCGGTGGAGCTCGCTGCCCGCCGTTGCTGTCGTCGTTGCAGGAATCGGCCCACAAGGAGGAAGAAGATCAATGCGGTGACCGAGTCGAAGTAGATCTCACCGGAACCGCGGATGGTATTGACCGCACCCTGGATAAAGCCGGCGAGGATACCGATCGCGATCGGCAGGTCCATGTGCAGGGTGCGGGTCTTGAGCGCTCCCCACGCGCCGCGGTAGAAGACCGACGCACACCATGCGACCGAAGGAACGGCAAGGGCCAGGCTAACCCACCGGAACAAGATCCTGAACTCGTCGGTGATGCCGTGGAAGCTGCCGCCGTAGAGTGCAAAAGCGATCAGCATCACGTTGCCGGCGATCGCACCGGCGACCGCGATGCGGATCAACAATCCGCGTTCCTCTCGTCGCGCCATGTCCCGTGCCTCGACTCCGCGGAATGGGTGGGGAGTATAACCAATCGAGTCAAGGAAGCGCGCCACCTGCGAGAGGGGGGTGGTCTCGGGATTCCAGGTGACGGTGGCGAGTGAGCGACCAAGGTCGAGTCGCACTTCCGCGACACCGTCCACCACTACTGTCAGTTTTTCTACCAGCCACACGCATGCGGCGCAATGGACACCTTCCAGATAGAGCTCGACAGTGGCCAGACCGGAGGGCAGTTCACGGCAATAGAGCCGATGAAACGCGGGGTCGTCGAACTCGGCGAAACCCCGGCCCGAACGTTGTGCCGCTTGCTCGGGGGCCTCGATGCGCGACTTGATGTCGTAGTAGCCGTCGAGCCCGTGCGCGTGGATCACCTCGTAGGCGACCCGGCAGCCGTTGCAGCAGAACTGGAGGTCGGAGTCTTCATCCACCAACCCGGCGGGGACGGGAAGCGAGCAGTGGTCGCATTCGACAGACATCGGGGGAATTCTCTCATGGGCGGGGATTTGTGATCATCGTCCGAAAGTACAATCGACCACTTGTTGGTGCGGATGAGTCACGACGCCCACGAAGTGTTCGTCACCATGCGGGCGGTGGACCTATGCCTCTCCGATTACGATGTCATATGGATGAAATGGCTCTCGAACAACGGAGGGCCAGGACGGGCCGAAGCCTCGAAATCGATAGAGTTTCTCACCTTATGAGAACCTATTACGTTACGATTCAGTAGGTCGCATGAGCCATAAAGAAGCGCTGGCTATTCACTGAGGTCGTCGAGCACCACCAAAAATAGGAAATCAAGAAAATGAAAGAGCCAAGAGGATCGGAATTAATTGAGCGATACAAAAACAACTATTGCATCGCTCCTGACGCACCTATTTCTGAAGAAATGATACTCAGACATTGGGAATTAGAAAAAGAGCTGACTCAGAAATTGTTGGAGTCGACGCCTGAAAATCGCTTCGAAGTATTTGAGGAGTGTTATTCAAAGCTCTATTCTGAACTCATTTGGTTGAATGAGTATGTAAAAAAGAACATCCCGTATTCGACAATGGATAGAGGATTTCGCATATGGCTGACGTTAATTGGTGCACCATCTACTCAAAGAATTTACGAAGTCGGATCTGGAAAGGCAGAACTCATTTCATTTTTGGCACGAAATGGATATTCGTGTGTCGCCACGGAAATCACGAGAGAACGAGGAAAGAAATATTCTGAAGAAAATGTAACCTGGCAAAATAGTGATGGTGTTCATTTCGGTACCTTTGAACAACATGGGTCATATGATGTTGTAATTTCTGACCAGGTGATCGAGCATGTTCATCCCGATGACACCCAAGATCATTTTCGAGGAGTTCATGAAATACTCAAGCCAAACGGGAAATATATCTTCCGAGTACCACATCGATTTACTGGACCTCATGATGTCTCAAAAGTATTTAAGTGTGAAAAGGCTTTAGGAATGCATTTAAGAGAGATGACATTTCATGAAACTAGAAAATTGATAAATAATTCAGGTTTTTCGAAATTTGGAATTGTTCTCATTGGTGCAAGAAAAATAATTATCAAGATGTTTTCAAAAGATCGAATGATTTCGACATCCTTTTATTTTCATTCGTTGATTTTGATTGAAGGTATCATTCGATTAATACCTGGCAGAAAGAATCGGTTGAGCGCTATTCGTATGGCTGCACGCGTTGGCTTTTTCCCTGATATTTTTGTTGTCGCTATAAAATAGATTGAGCTGCTGTCATATGCCTTACGAATCAATCAAGCCGTTTGAAATCATGCGGTTTCTGGCTCTTTTCTCTCTCATCATTGTTGGCGTGGCAGCGGGTGCGCCGACTTCCTGAAACCTCGCGCTGTCAGATCGGGGTGCGTTCGGCGCGTCCGGGACCGGATTCCGGGTGATCGAAAAGGGGTGATTGGCTTGCTGCACATTTTTATCGATGCCGACGCGTGCCCGGTCAAGCAGGAGGTCTACCGCGTCGCGAAACGATATGGCCTCGATGTCACATTGGTGGCCAATTCGTGGATGCGGGTGCCGGATGAAGGCTGGCTTCGACTCGAGGTTGTGGGAGAGGGCTTCGACGCTGCCGATGACTGGATCGTCGATCACGTCGAGGGCGACGACATTGTCGTAACTGCTGACATTCCGCTTGCGAGCCGCTGCATCAGGGAGGGCGCGAGCGTGATCGGCACGACCGGCAAGGCGTTTACGGAGAACAACATCGGCTCGGCCCTCGCGACCCGGGACCTGTTGTCGGAACTTCGTGGGGCGGGCGAGATCACCGGCGGGCCTCCACCGATACAGAAGCGCGATCGATCACGGTTTCTTCAGCAGCTCGACGAGGTGATCCAGTCCATCCGTCGAAAACGGCGGTACAATTCCACCTGATTTTCGAGCCAGATGAAAGGAGAGAGAAAGATGACGGGTGCTGGACGCTCTCTCGGATTCTGGGTAGTTGTTGTTTTTCTTGCTGTATCGATCGTATTGATGCTGGTAGGACAGACGATGGCCGTCTTCAATTACGATCTCGCCGTGAGTCTGGGTCTGCAGGAGAAGCCTGATGAGATGACCGATTTCGGGGTGCAGGTCAACCGCGCCTTCGGCGCCGCCGACACCGTTGTCTATCTACCGTTGATAGTGATTTCCTTGGTTGGTTTGATTCTCAGGAAGCGCTGGTCGCTGCTTGTGACGGCAGCGTTTTTTGGAGCATCCGCTTACTGGACCGTGACGGTCACTTTCATTTTTTTGTTTCTGCCGGGGGTGGAGGGCTACAGCAACGTTCCGGGACCGGAGATCTGGCTCTTTATCGGAACCTACATGGTCGCTGGAGGCCTGGGCCTGCTGTACATCGTGTTTCGAGGAGAGGAACTGATCCGATGATTGTCGAAACCCCACGGCTGAAAATCCGCGAACTGACGGTTGACAACGCCGAGTTCATTTTTGGTCTGGTGAACGAGCCATCATTCCTCGAACATATCGGCGACAAGGGTGTGAGGAATCTGGAGGACGCACGGCAGTTCATCCTCGAGGGGCCGTGGACGAGCCACCGGGAGCGAGGCTATGGCCAGTTTCTGGTCGAGTTGCAGGAGGGTGGCGATCCGATCGGCGTTTGCGGCGTACTCTTCAGGGAGTCCATCAAGGTCTCGGATATCGGGTGTGCATTTCTACCGAAGTACTGGAGGCGTGGTTACGCCTTCGAGGCCGCGGTTGCCGTCATCGAATACGGGCGTTCGACATTGGGGATCGAAAAAATCGTTGGTCTGACCTCGGAGAAAAACGTCGCCTCCATCAAAGCGTTGGAGAAGCTGGGAATGTCTTTCGAGAGAATGGTCAAGATGTCTGACGATGACCCGGGCACCGCTCTCTATTCGTGATGGGTTTGAACTCTGTTGAAAGTAGAAGGAGGGAATCGTGGGTCTGAT
>Ga0209013_10006115_pt1 | contig 10262 bp, 7 predicted proteins | sample Cruoilmetagenom2_FD_187291 | JGI IMG/M metagenome (GOLD analysis project Ga0209013, IMG submission 187291) | Oil polluted marine microbial communities from Coal Oil Point, Santa Barbara, California, USA - Sample 2 (SPAdes) (version 2) | ecosystem: Environmental > Aquatic > Marine > Oil seeps ...
AATATTTACTTCATCACCCTCTTCTTTACCTAAAAGTGCTTTTGCCATAGGAGATTGTATAGAGATAAACCCTTTACTAGGGTTAGACTCCTGACCTCCCACTATAGTGTATGTCACTTCTTCATCTGTACTTTGGTCAACCAATTCAACTGTAGAACCAAAGCTTATACGTTTATGTGCAAGAGTAGAAGGGTCTACCACCTGCGCACGCCCAACAACATCTGTAAGTTCAGCGATACGCGCTTCCATAAGCCCCTGCTCATCTTTAGCTGCATGGTACTCTGCATTTTCTTTCAAGTCACCTTGTGCCCTTGCCTCATCTATAATAGCTGCTATCACACCACGCTCTGTGGTTTTCAAGTTTTCTAATTCTTCACTTAGCTTTACATAAGTTATTCTTAACATCGGCTCTTTTTGCACGATATATCCTTTGGTTCTTTTATATAATGAATATTATAGCAAAAAGGTTATAATAGCGCTAAAATAATTTTATAAAGTATCTATTATGAAGAAAATATTAGTCACCAATGATGATGGTTATGAATCTGAAGGTCTTTTGGCACTTGTCAAAGCACTTAAACCTCTGGGAGAAGTAACTGTAGTAGCGCCAACGATGGAAAAATCTGCATGTGGTCACTCTCTTACACTTACAAAACCTCTGCACTTTGTGGAACTTGAAAAGAACTTTTATAAACTTGATGACGGTACACCTTCAGACTGTATCTTTCTCTCGCTTGCTAAGCTATTTCCTAAAGACTATAGACCAGACATTGTCATATCAGGTATCAATATAGGTTCTAATATGGGTGAGGACATTACTTATTCAGGTACTGCGTCAGCAGCTATGGAAGCAGTACTTCAAGGTATACCAGGTATCGCGATATCACAAGTTTACAAAAACCATGGGCAAAGTATAAAAGATTTGGGCTATGGCTTAGCACAAGAGAGCATTGTGACACTTGTAAAGAAGATCTTTGATGGTGACTTTCCTCTGCCTTCACGTAAGTTCTTAAACATCAACATACCTCCCGTACCAAGCTCTGAATGTAAAGGTTTTAAAGTCACACGTGCAGGTAACCGCCTTTATGGTCATAACGCAGAAGTACACCATAACCCAAGAGGTAAAGAGTATTATTGGATAGGACTCCCTCAACTTGGATGGATGGAGACCAAAGGGCATACCACCGATTTTGAAGCTATAAACGATGGCTATGTTTCCATCACCCCTGTACATTTGGACATGACATCTTATGATGATATCAATTCTCTTGAAAAGTGGTTATGAGATATCAACGATGTAAGATGCTCTTTGGAGATGAAAACTTTGAAAAGCTCCAAAAGTCTAAAATACTTATACTTGGTGTAGGGGGTGTAGGCTCTTACGCTTTAGATTGTCTCTATCGTTCTGGAGTGAGTGATATTACTATCTTGGACTTTGATATTTATGATGAAACAAATCAAAACCGTCAGATCGGCTCAGAAGCTGTAGGAGAAGTAAAAGTGGAGAGACTGCAAGAGCTCTACCCTTGCGTAAAAACGATCAACCAGCGTATGGATATGGCATGGGTAGCAGACTTTGACTTTGACCCCTATGACATTGTTATAGATGCTGCAGATACCACTAAGGTCAAGATAGAAGTCGCTAAAAAATGTTATAAAAAACTTATCATGGCATTGGGTTCAGCAAAACGCTATGATGCCAATAAGATAGAAGTCGCTTCTATTTGGAAAACACATGGCGATGCACTTGCAAGAAAGATACGAAACGAACTGAAAAAATCAAAGTTCAATAGAAACTTTACTGTGGTATTTTCACCTGAAGAAGATAAATGTAAAGAAAAGGGTTCTTGTGTTGCAGTGACCGGTGCTGTAGGATTGACAGTATGTTCTGAAGCTATCAAGAGGATAGTTAAATAGTTTTATAACCTTCAGAAATACCACCATTATAAGTCTTATTTAGCATCCTTACCTATGTCATATATATTAGCTAGAGTATTACAAGCTTCCTGAATGCCGCCATCACAAGCCTTAATATAAAACTTCACAGCTTTTGCAATATTTTGATTAATACCTTTCCCTTCATAATACATAATACCTAGAAAAGCACATCCATAAGTATCACCAAGCTCACAAGCTCGAGTAAAAAGTTCAAGAGATTTAGTATAATTTTGTCTAACACCTTCGCCTTTAATATATAGAGATCCTTGAATAACACAACTTCGAGCATCTCCACCATCACATGCCTTAGCAAAGAGTTCATTTGCTTTAGAGTAATCCTGTCTTATACCCCTACCATTATAATAATAGGTACCCAGATCAAAACATCCTTTCATACTACCACCATCACAAGCCTGAGCATAATACTTAATAGCCTCAGAATGGTTTTGCTTGACTCCATGACCATCACTATATATACGAGCTAGATTGATACATCCATCAGCATAATCATTCTCACAAGCCCATTTATAATATTTACGAGCCTTGGCATCATACATAGAACCTAGCTTAAGACAACTAATGCCATCACCAGCATTACAAGCCTTCAAATAATATTTTTCGGCTTGTACTAAGTTACCTAATTTTACATCATATTCATGTGCCAGTAGTTTGCAGCCTATAAAATCCTCACCATCACAAGCCATTTTATAATATTTTATAGAATTATCTGTTTCTCCTACACTACCATACATAAGGGCAGCTTTGCGGCAAGACTGCATTTGACCTTCAGTACACTCTTTTATATAATCACCTAATATAGCACCAAAACCTATAGTAGTTATTACCATCAAACCGATTAATATCTTTTTCATGTATTTCCTTTGATCAGAAACTTTTAAACTCTTCTAACATTCTCATCTTTTATTATATGAGATAATAAATTATAATATAACATTGAGGAGATACATCTTAAACATGTAAGTATAAATAAATAGGTAAATGGTTGGAAGTTCACTAGGCATTCTTATTACAAAGGCTAGAATGAACCTTGGTACATGGCAGGGTATTTATCTTGGAGAGCATAGAGATTACGGCGGTAGCCGCCGTATCGTAGTTACATTATATAGTTGAACTGTTAATTTAGTTTTCTATTTCTTGCTGCAAGTAGAGTCATCACAAAGAGTCCTGCTACTGCATAGTATATCCACATAGGGATAGGTACTGGGTCTCCAGCTGCATATGAGTGCAGTCCTGAAAGATAATAATTTACCCCGAAGTACGTCATGATCACTGTTGAGTATGCCCACATCGATGCTGCATTATAAACAAAATTTGACTTCAATGCCGGTATAAATCTCAAGTGAAGTACTACAGCATAGATAAGAATGGTTACAGCAGCCCAGGTCTCTTTTGCATCCCAACCCCAGTAGCGTCCCCAAGATTCATTTGCCCAGACACCGCCAAGGAAGTTTCCAATGGTAAGTAAAAAGAGTCCGACGATCAGAGACATTTCAGAAAGGTTAGTAAGCTCTTTTATAGAACGGTCTATATTTTGGTTTCCTTTACCTCTTATGATATAAAGTATCAATACTAAGAATGATAAGATAGAACCCAATCCAAAGAAACCGTCACCAGAGATGATCGTAGCAACATGTATCATAAGCCAGTAAGACTTTAGAACTGGTACAAGGTTGGTTATCTCCGGGTTAATGAAGTTCATATGTGCCACACCCATAGTGATACCTGCAAGTATTGCTGTACCAGCTAAAGCAAAAGGTGAGCGTCGTGCCAAAATGATCCCGGCAAACACGGTAGATGCGGCAATGAATACAATGGATTCATAGGCATTTGACCATGGTGCATGATCTGCAATGTACCAGCGAATACCAAGCCCTACAATATGCATTGCAAAGCCGAAAAATAGTACTGCGATCGATATACGCATGATCCATTTCATGGAGAAAGCAGGTTTAAGTACATTGATAAATGAAAGGATCAAAAGGATAAGTCCTAATAGCAGGTACAGAGGCACAAGCTTTCCAAAGAGCCCAAACTTATTATATTTGATCTCCATATCTATACGATCTTCAGAAGGAATCACTTCTGAACCATACTTCTCCTGATAATTACGTATACCTCTTAACGCGATGTCAGCATTTGCCCAGTTCCCTGTTTTTAAACCTTCAGCGACCATTTGGAAGTAGGCAGCGATACTGATACGTACCTCTTCGCCCTGTTCCGCTGGATACTCCTTAATAGCATCCATCGGTGCCATCCATTTGTTATTAACATCATTTGGTTTTGGATAGATACGTAAAAGTGAACCTTGGTATGCCATAAACGCGACATTGACTCTTTCATCGATCTTAAGAAGTTCTTTGTCATACTGTGATTTTTCAAGTGGTTTTTTCTTACTTGCCACTGTAACTGCATCAAATATCTTGTAAGAGCTGTCACTTTTACTAAAGAAATCAGAAAATTTAGCAAACTTTGTTGTTTCAGGTATGCCTAGGGTACGTGCTACTTTTTTGTGCCCAACTTTGATCATAGGCACAGACTGATAAAGTTCCGGTTGCATGATCATACCAAGTAACATTTGTGTCGGTTCTACATTATAAAGTGCCGATCTACCAGTGATCTTTGCTATCACATCATGTGCCACTGTATCCATAGGTTTCATACGCCCTTGATGATCCTGTACAGCAATTTTACCAAAGTTACGTGTGTGCATTTTGTCATAAGACTGTATGTTCTTGAGTAAACTTTCATCTATCACAGGTGAAGCTGCATTGAGGTTTTGCGGTGAAAAAGCCATAAGCGAGATCAGCACAAATGCTGCAGCACTTGATTGTAGTTTTCTTGTGTTTTTAAGAAGCTTTCTAAATCTTCCTGATGAAGAGAAAAGGTTCCATATCATTCCTAGTGTAAGCAAGATATACCCTATATATGTTGGCCATGTTCCCGGGTCATGATTGACTGATAGTACAGTTCCTTTTTCATCCTGGTCATAAGAGGACTGGAAGAAACGGTAATTTCTATGATCTAAAATATGGTTCATATAAATTTCATATGGCATATTAATGTTTTCTTCTTTGTCTATGAGTACTACATCACTTGCATATGATGAGGGTGTCATAGAACCGGGGTAACGTTCAAGTTTGAAGTCTACAAGTTTGATCTCAAAGGGAACATCTATGATCTTAGCACCTATACGTAAATCTACATGTACACCATCAAGTTCTATATGCTTTGTCTTTCCCTCTCTACCTTTGAATGGCTGAGTAATAACGGTCTGACTTTTATCCCCCACAGACACCTTCCATCTCATGAACTCTGGTTTTCCACTTTGTGTTTTAATGTCATGTGAATCCCATTTGAGTGATGCGTTTTCATGTGTATCCTTCAATACAATAGCATTGGATCCAAATTGATAAAGCATTCTATTTTTGAAAACGTTATCTCCCCCATTAAGTTTTCCTGTGCTTTTGTCATTCATATTTAGGGTCTCAACAATGAACGGAAAATTCAGCTTCAGTGTATCACCATCATCTTTTATAAGAAACGTTGGCTTATCTGTTGAAATATCTACGTTATACCCTACGTAAAAGCTTCCAAAGTCTTTTCTTTCACCTTCTGTTACATAGTATACTTCACCTCTTTGTCCTGTTGAGATCTTAAGTTCAAGTATTTTTTTACCACCCTCTTTTACAGTGATAAGTTCTTGATGTGCTGTTGGGAAATACTCTAAAAGTTCTACCTTTACCTCTTTATCATCTAGTTCAACTTTATAATTTATATTGTTGTCAGTCATACTTGAGAAAAAGAGTGCCTCTTCAAAATGCGCACTTTTCTCACCTTTGACCACGTTCATCTGAATCACTTTCTCAGCAGACACCATAGTAGAGCTCGCCGCACCTTCACGTATATGCATCATTCCCTCATAACCTATATAACGTGTTACTAAAGCACCAATAGCAATAACAAGGAAAGAAGAGTGGAAAAGAAATACAGAAGGTTTTGTCTTGTAAGACTTGGATTTGATCATCTGATAGACCAATATAGCTACAAAATAGGCCAAGAAGACCTCAAACCATTGTGCTTTGTAGATGAGTGCCTGTGCCGTTTGTGTACCATAGTCATTTTCTATAAACGTTGCTGCACCGACCAATGCACCAAACAAAAACAACATCAGTACTGCCATTTTCATGGAAAAAATATATTTCATTCCCTGTATCCTTTTGATGAGCCCCTTAGGGCATAATTAAAAAGATTATAGCTTATGTTTACTAACGGAGTATTAATTGAGATTATTTACCTATAATTAGCACTGGAAGCATACAAGTTGTTACCTAATTACAACTCTACTACCAATCTAAATCCAATAAAATAATTCTTTCCGCCAGAACCTAGGTTTATACGTGATGTACAGTTGCATTTTTGTGCATCAGCATTATATGACCCGCCTCTGAGTACCCTGTCTTTTGCACTATTTACAGTATAAGGTGACCCATCTCTTGGTGTATTTGTATAATCTTCTGCAAATCTGTCAAGACACCATTCCCAAACATTGCCATGCATATCGTATATCCCCCATGCATTAGGTTTTTTTGTTCCTACAGGGTGTGTTACTTTTAATGCATTATCAGCGTACCAGGCATATAGTCCAAGTTTTGAGCTATCATCGCCAAAACAAAATGTTCCTTCTCCTCCAGCCCGACAGGCATACTCCCATTCAGCTTCAGTAGGTAGCCTAAATATTTTCCCTTCTCTTTCACTCTTCCACTGTGTATATGCTTTAGCATCGGTCCATTTCACACGACGCACTGGAACATCAAACCCCAAGTGCTCATGTCGATCTTCTGGCACCTCTGCCCCTGTAGCCTGTGCATAAAGCATATAATCCTCAACAGTGACCAAATACTTAGCCATCGCTATATCATAATCTATCGTAACAGAATGTCGTGGTTTTTCTCTCTCTTTGGCATTGCTGTCATCTGTACCCATAAAAAATGTGCCACGGGGCAGTTGTTTATAATTATCATCTATCATTTCAATTCACCCCAGCTATCACCCACACTCACAGAACACTCCAAAGGCACATCAAGTTCAAGTACATTTTCCATCGTATGTACAAAACGTTTACTCAGTTCATCTACTTTCTCTTCTTTGACTTCAAAGATGAGTTCATCATGGATCTGTAAAAGCATAAAGGCATCAAGCTTTTCATCATCTATCATAGCGTCTATCTGATTCATAGAGAGTTTTATGAGGTCCGCAGCAGAACCTTGAAAAACAGTGTTTACAGACTCACGCATAAAGGCTGCTTTTTGCATACCATTTGCCGCTTCATAGTCAAAGATACGTCTTCTTTTTAAGATGGTCTCTACATAACCATCTATTTTCATACGCTCCTGTATACCCTCCAAGTAGTTTTTTACTGTTGGGAAAGCTGCAAAATAATTAGCAATGATCTCTTTGGCTTCAGTTGACTTGATACCCAGTTCATCTGAGAGTTTTTTAGGTCCCATACCGTAAAGGAGTCCAAAGTTAACAGATTTTGCATAACTTCTTTTTTCTTTAGCTTCTTCCTCGCCAAAAAGTTTTATGGATGTTGCCAAGTGTATATCTACACCATTGTTAAAGGCATCTAACAATGCTGCATCTTTTGAAAAATGTGCCAACAGTCGAAGTTCTATCTGAGAATAATCTATAGAGACCAGTTTATAGCCCTCTTTGGCTATAAATGCCTCTCTTACAGAACGTCCTAATGCAGAACGCACTGGTATATTCTGTAAATTAGGATCACGTGAAGAGAGACGCCCTGTTGCTGTTCCCGTCTGTCCAAAAGAGGTGTAAATACGACTCTTATCATCTGCATTTGCCAACTTTAACAATGGCTCAACATAGGTAGAAAGGATCTTTTGATACGAACGGTACTCAAGGATCTTTTCTATCACCGGATGTTCATCAATCAATCCTGAAAGCACCGCTTCGTTTGTACTATATCCTGTCTTTGTTTTCTTGCCACCTTTTAAGCCCAGTTTTTGAAAGAGTATCTCTCCTAGTTGTTTGGGTGACTTAATGTTAAATTCGGTTTCACAAAGGACATAGATCTCATCTGTTAAGGTTTGGATGTCTACACTGAGTCTTTCTTGTAGTGTTAAAAGTACTGAAGGGTCTATCTTGATCCCTAAGCTTTCCATACGCATAAGTACAGTCATAAACGGATACTCTACATTTTTAGCTTCAGTCAAAAGATGGGTCAAAGAAGAGAGTTCCATCTTTTTCTTGATCGCCCCATAAAGCAAAAATGTCATCCATGCATCTTCTGCTGCGTAAAAAGTGGCATCTGCAATGGCAACAGCAGAAAAATCTTCACCTTTTTTCACCATCTCTTTAAAAGGCTTCATCTCATACTTGAAATACTGTTTTGCCAAAGTATCCAGACCAACCTTTGTACCAGGGTTTGAGAGCCATGCCATGATCATTGTATCGGCATACGGGATCACAGGTGCGATATCATACTGATTGAAGAGTAGTGAGAGGTCAAACTTCAGGTTTTGCCCGACTATCTGATATTTCAACAGTGTTTTCAATCCTTCTACAGCATCCTCTATATTCACTTGATCCTCAACGCCAAGATAAGAGTGGCCTACAGGTACATAATACGCTTTCGTTCTGTCAAAACAAAAAGAAAACCCAACCATCTTTGCTACTTTGGTATCTAAACCTGTAGTCTCTGTATCAAAAGCAACGATTGCATCAGCAGGAATATCTGCTATGATCTTGGAAAGTTTCTCTTTTGTATCTAAAGTGATCGCTTCAAAAGTAAATGCAGGTTTTTTGACCTCTATACTCTCAGCTACAATTTCTGTACTTTCCATCCCTACCTTTGCTTTAGCGATAGCCTGTTTCATCTCATACTGTTCAAACTCTTCAAGTAGGCAGGAGAGATAATTTTTATTTTCAAAAACAAAACTCTCAACATCCATATCTTTAAAGACATCTGTACGCATGGTTACCAGATCACGTGACATAAATGCTTTTTCCTTACTCTCTAAAAGCAGGTTTTGAATGCGTGGTGTACCACAGTTCTCTATATCTTCATAGATCGCTTCAAGTGTATGGTATTGGTTTATGAGCTTGGATGCTCCCACTTTTCCTATGCCTTTGACACCAGGCACATTATCAGAGCTATCACCCAAAATAGCCTGAAAGTTTACAAAGTCCTTTGGATGCACACCAAACTTATCTATACAGGTCTGTTCATTCACTACAGCACGCTTAACAGAATCATACATCTCTACCTGTCCATCTTCTATCATCTGATAGAGATCTTTATCGTGTGAGACAATGCGGACTTTCAAGCCCTTTTCTTTAGCAAACTTCGTCACTGTTGTGATCACATCATCTGCTTCATATCCTTCACGTGAAAGATTTGCAAAGCCCATCTGTTCTATCCACTCAATGGCAACTGGTAACTGTTTTACCAAGTCATCGGGTGCAGGGTCACGGTTGGCTTTGTACTCTGGGTAGATATCGTTTCTAAAGGTCTTCCCTTTAGCATCTAAAGCAAACACCAGATAGTCTGTACTATGATCACGATGTAAAGCATGCACTAAGTTGGCAAACCCTGTAAGCAGCCCGGTAGGAAATCCATCAGAATTTCGTAAAGGAGGAAGTGCAAAATATGAACGGAAGAAGAAGCCAAAAGTATCGATAATTGTGATAGTTTTCAAAAGGTTGCCTAGTTTTTTATGTATTTTAACGAAATCACTGTTAGAAGTCGCTCATATTTCACCATTGATTTTGATTTAAATTGTGGGTTTCTTAATTTAATATTAATCTATATGCTGTTACTATATTAACAGATAAAGCCAAACTACCTGTGAAGGTAGGACGGAAAGCCACGGATCTCATACTTTAGAGATAGCCAGGTTATACGAAAGATATATAAACCGGGAGATTGTATGGTAGAAGATAAGACTACACCATCATTAAAAATACACTCATCAAAAGAAAAACCTATCCAAAATAAAAATACTAAATTTTCTCAAAAAGATGTTGAGCTCTCAGAGACTCCACTCTTTTTCCCAGAAGGTTTTGAAAAAGTATTTCTTGTGATCTATATCATATCATTACCCTATATTATCGGACTTGTTTTTCTTTTCTTTGTTGTTGCAGAATCAAATGTAGAACGATTTTTAGCAGTCAATCAGGACTCTGCATTCTTTTTAACATGGGCGATCGGGTATGAGATACTTGCAGGGCTTATTATACTTTGGATCATCAAGATGGCTATAGGCTTTGCACATGAGAACAGT
>Ga0209013_10006117_pt1 | contig 10261 bp, 7 predicted proteins | sample Cruoilmetagenom2_FD_187291 | JGI IMG/M metagenome (GOLD analysis project Ga0209013, IMG submission 187291) | Oil polluted marine microbial communities from Coal Oil Point, Santa Barbara, California, USA - Sample 2 (SPAdes) (version 2) | ecosystem: Environmental > Aquatic > Marine > Oil seeps ...
CGAGATGAAGAGCCGGAATCGTGCGAATGATGACGCCGTTCTCATCATAGATCACTTTATTAATTCCCTTCCAGTCAAACTCGGTGACATCGACCTGAGAACCCCTCGGATCCGTTGCCGACCCGCGACTCGCTGCTTCCCAAGCCCACGCTTCTTCAAGGTTTTTTACCCATGACTTTGTACCCCAATCTTCGCGCACGCCGTTCGGACCCCACAGGCGAATAGGCTTACGTCCAGCGTTGATGGCTCTTGTAAACCAAAATAGCGGAAAATCACCCGCATGATCGAGATGCAAGTGGCCGAGAAACACCTTATCCAACTGGTCCATCGGAATGCCTAGGGCAGTGATTCGCTCGAAGGAACCTGCGCCTATATCGAAAATAAACTTGTCGCCATTCCCGAGTTCAACCAGAAAGCATGCAGCGGCCTGTTTTAACCTGGGTTGCGGCATGCCAGTGCCGCATGCGATGACACGCATTTCATCTGGATTCAACCGCTCGGTGCCGGGGTAATAGACGCGACGGTTCGGAACAGGCTCTGTGGTCGACCAAACATCTATAACGTCTTCGTTTGCAGCCTCCGCCTCTGTCAGCGCCATATTCGGCGTTGCAAGAAGGAACAACGCAGTAGCGGCTGCACCAGTTAAGAAACCAATAGTAAGACTTCTTTTACGCATTATGTTTCCTAACGCCGTGACCTCAATAAAGCCTTTCTTTCTGCCAACACCCATAATTCCTCCCACGAGATCTGTTTATCGTTAAACTGTTCATTTTAGGCAGAAGATTATTGATTCAGGTAACAATAATTCATCAATCGTATAATTCTGAACATGATGGCGCACGATAAAACACCAACGATACTGATCAACCAAAGCTTCAATAGTATTGACCATTGGAGCCAGGCCATTGGCTGGGATATGGATTTCCGGCAAATTGAGCCCGGTCTTCTCAATGCCAGGGCTGTTGGTTTTGGTCATGCCGGGATTATGGTAATGCGGGTGGAACTCAACCGCAGCTTTCACCAGCTCGGATCGCCACCCGCCGGATTTAAGACATTCGGGCTTCCTGACGAAGAGTCAGGGACATTGAGGTGGGGTGGTGCCGAAACACCACCCGGAGTGTTGATCAATTTCAGTTACGAGGAAGAACTGGATTGTGTGAACCAGGGCCCGATGGGTGGATACATATTTTCATTTTCTGAGGACGCACTGAACCGTGCTTCTGAAACGCTGGGTCTTGATTCAGGTTTTGTCGGCAGAATACAGGAGAATCGCTTTTGGGCGCCCCGTGGGAATGAGCATGAGCACTTGCGCCAGGTTTTGCGTGCTCTTGAAAAAGTTGCTGTTTGCGATGGTGATGAAGGGTTGGAACAGTGGGAAAAAGTTTTCAACATTGATCTGATCACGCTTGTGATTCGTATTCTGACCATGGACAGCTTTACGGCAAAGCAAGCCGCACCCAGGTTTCGGAATAGAGCCATGAACCGGGCGCTCAAGATAATGAATGAACATGACGTGCCATCCCCGAGTATCGAGGCACTTTGCACAATGGTTGGGGCAAGCTGGACAACGCTTGAACGAGCCTTCAAAAACGAATTTGGGGTGGCGCCAAAGCAGTACGTCAAATCAAAACGCCTGGCGGCGGTAAAATCAGAACTCATCAAAACGGGACCCGATGCAGTTATCAGTAACGTGGCCCATCACTGGGGTTTCCGGCACTTGAGTAGTTTTGCCAAGGACTACCGTAAACAGTTTGGTGAGTTGCCTTCAGAGACGCTTGGTCATCTAAAATAAACGTACTCTCCATTGCTGTTGTGAATTAGGATTGGTTGTTCCACCTTCCTCTATTGGCCGTTACTAGTAGTCGCTTGTGAATTGACAACATATTCCGCTTCGGGTCGAACTCGGAAGTTCTAGGCAGTCAAAGGCTCAGTTCTACTATCAAGCGATTAGCGGAACCTATTCGGCACCCATTTTCAGCCGCGATTAGTTCGCAATTCGGCCATGAGCGGTCGTTCAAAAGTTTGGTATCGTCCTAAGATTATAGCTTCAGCCTCCAGTCTATTCCGCCCAAATCTCTATTTATAAATCGGCCTCTACGTTACTGTCGATGCATTGCGTACCGCCCTTGTAGTGAATCCTGCAAGCGCGGGAGGAAGGACCTCCACTCACCCGATGATACCGACTAAACTCCTGCCGAAAAACGGGCTTCAGTGACTTGGGCAAAGCGATTGAAGCGTGTATTCAATATTGATATAGATATCTGTGAAAAGTGTGCTGGTGATGCCAGGATCATCACCAGCATCGAAGATCCAGCTGTTATTCAGAAGATACTCGCTCATCTGGATGCCAATGCAACTTCTGCAGCAACAGCACTGTTGCCGGACTGCCGAACTTCGCCGACAGTGGGATTGTTCGTCTGAAAAACAAACCCAATCATAGTCCTGGCCCGCTGTTCCTAATCTGGTAGCAGTATGGCTTTTTTCGCCCAGTCATTGGAATTGGTGTGAAATAGATCGGTAAAAGAGCAGAATCCAGTCTTCACCACTCACATAGCGCGCCAATTAGCAGCGGATAAAGCCACCAAGAGTAGGCGCTTTAGGTGAATGCTGACATAGAGTGATGTTCAATATATGCAGATTTCTGGCAATATAGCTTTAATGCTGCCTATACTTTCTACCCCCGTAGCTAAAAAGCTGCAGGGGTCAGAGTAATCCATTGGGCGGCGATGGAAAACGAACCATTGAGCCGCCCAACCAAACACGCCAACGCAAGCCAATTACCTGGATTTGGGTAATATCGCTAAAGCCCGTCAATCTGCCTACCGGGATTTGATGAGCCAGGTTTTGGATGTTGATGTCATTGGCAAAATCCGTCATTGCGCCAATACCGGACGGGCACTTAAGCACGCTATTCGTTGCGACCACTCACGGCACTCCCAAGCACCTGCCCAAGCTGCTGGCAGGCTGTTTCAATTTCGTCTTCATCAACACAGGCGATGGAAAGGCGAAAGTGGACTGATTCAGGTTGGCCGGCAAAATAGCGGTGTCCCGGACCGACCTTGACGCCGGCGTGCAGGATTCTCGCCAGTAGCTCCTTCTCTGCCACGTTGCAGTCCCGCAGAGTCAGCCACGCGGTATACCCGCCAGTTGGCCGGGTCCAATAAACGTTAGCTGGCATATGGCGTTTGAGTGCCTGTAGCAGCATTTGCATGCGTCGCCGGTAGACCCGGTGGATACGCCGCAGGTAGGTCTCGAATTCCCCGCCGGCACAAAATCGTGCGGCTGCCGCCTGGGCCAGTGTGTTGCCTGTAATACAAGATGCATGTTTTATATCAGCTAGCCGCGTGATGGCCTCCCGTGGTGCGCAAATCCAGCCGATTCTTAAGCCCGGGAATACCACCTTTGAGAAGGTGCCAACATAAATAACAATACCCCGGATATCCATGGATTTAACGGGTAGGACGGCTTGGCCAAAATACTTCATTTCTTCCTCAAAGCCATCCTCCAGCAACGGGATCCGGTGATTTTCACACAATGACAGCAGGCGCTCGCGGTGTTGCTGGTTGGTGGTGATGCCAGTGGGGTTGTGAAAGTTTGGCATGGTGAAGATAAGCTTTGGTCGCTGGCGCCCTTTTACCAACACGCGTTGGAGCTCGTTCAGGTCCATGCCATCTTCAAGCATGGGCACCTCGAGCGGTTGCACTTCGTGCAGTTTAAGTAGCGAATGGGCCATACCATAGGTCGGTGCCTCGACCACGACACGGTCACCCGGGCAGGACAGGTATCGCAGCACCAGGTCCAGTGCCTGTTGGGCGCCGGCGGTGACCAGGACTTCACTGGCTGACACCATCACGCCGTGGTTGCACATACGCTTGGCAATCACCTCCCGCAGGGGGTGCCAGCCATATGTATCAGCATAGTCCAGCGCAACTCCGCCTGTTCTGATTAATTCAGTCTTGAGGCATCGTCGCAGATCATCGTCCGGGGCAAGGGCTGGATCGGCGCACAGACGGTCCAAATCCATGACTTTTCCCTGGTTTAGGGTTTCCGCACCGGCCCTCTCCCGCAAGTCGCAAATGGATGGTTTTGTAATGGCATCCCAGTCGATGAGTGTCTCGATATCACGGTTGGTGTTTTCAAGCCGTGTTGTTGATAAACGTTGGCGTACGGTTGAATATGATCCGGGCCGGCCTTCAAGGTAGCCCAGCGCACGCAGCTCGGCATAAGCCCGGACTATGCTTGAGCGATGCAAGCCGATGGAGACAGCCAGTGCACGTGTGGAGGGCAGACGGTCGCCTGGTTGCAGTGCGCCCGTTTCCGCCAGTGCGACAACCTGGTCACAGACCTGCTGGTAAGCAGAGACATCACTCGTGCGGTCAATCTTTAGCAGCAACATGGCGGGGCTCTCGTTGGCTTTTAAATTGGTATTGTCAAATATCTAATAATTGGATCTTTACAGAATACCAAAAATAATTGATTCTTGCCGGTAGTAACACGGCTTGAACTTGCCGTAAAAGGAGAACAACCATGATCTTGCACAATACTTATGAGGACCCATGTCGCGCCGTTGCCTACAATGAGCTAGACCTGGGTGGAACCTATGATCTCGTCTTTCGCAACCTGCCGAAATTGCTGAAAAAGCACGTGCAGGGAGCGCGGGCGCTGGATTTCGGTTGCGGCACGGGTCGCTCTACCCGTTTCCTGCAAAGACTGGGTTTTAATACCACAGGTGTGGATATCTCTGCCGAGATGGTCGGGTATGCACGCCAGCACGACCCGGATGGTAGCTACACAGTCATCGAAGACGGCAATTTTCAATCACTGCCCGAGAGCGGATTCGATCTCGTACAATCGGCCTTCACCTTTGACAATATTTCCGGCCTTGAGCGCAGGGCACAGATATTCCACGGGCTGGGTAAACTGCTCGATGTAAACGGTATCCTGGTAAACATTGTTTCCACCCCCGAGATTTACACCAATGAATGGGTAACGTTTTCCACCCGTGATTTTCCTGCGAATCGCTCAGCAAAAAGTGGCGACGTGGTAGAAATCGTTACCACCGAGTACTCCGATGCTCGCCCGGTGGAGGATGTCATCTGGACACACGGGGACTACCTGCATTTAATTGCTGAGTCCGGTCTCAGGGTAATTCGTGTTGAATACCCCTTGGCCACGGCTGATGATGGCATTGCCTGGAAAAGTGAGACCAGAATAGCGCCGTGGGCAATCTACCTGTTAAAACGCTTATAGATACCACAGAAAACACGACAGCAGCTACAAGTTGCTAAGATACCGGCATGATTAGATCAGGCAAGACTCTTAGGTTTTCGATGCGCCCGCTCATGCTAATGATGGCCGGTAACGTGCAGGCCGAGCCTGGTATTTCGGTGGCACACATACCTTTCCTATGCGTAAGGGAATGAAGGCGGCTTAGTAAGCTAATGGCCGGTTCGAGCCAGGAAGCGGAACTTCACTAGCCTCAGATTTCAGGGCCATTAAGTTCACAATCGGCCAGGAGCGGATGAAAAAATATTTGCATGTTAGCGACAAAAACTCCAGAGTCCAAAAACGGCCGGCAGTTTAGAAAAGGTGTCCAAAAATGATGATTAGAACTTGGCATGGACGAACACGTCTTTCCGATGGTGATGAGTATGAGGCCTTCATGAAAAAACGAGCGGCACCAGATTATCGCTCTGTGGCAGGATTAGAAAAACTGTTTTTTACACGCCGGAATGAGGGAGAGGTGTCTCACTTTCTATTGATAACCGTTTGGGATTCCATCGACTCGGTAAAGAAATTTGCTGGCGAGAATCCTGAAAAAGCAAAATACTATCCTGAGGACGATGAATACCTGTTGGAAAAGGAAAAGCACTCTCAGAACTACCAAGTTTTTCATTCTCAATAGAACGGGGCACACCATTCAAAATGCGATTATTCGCCCCCTTCGGGTCGATTTCTGCCATTGGCAGTAGTAGAGCCTGGTGTTCCGGTCCTGCCTACAAAGCGGCTATTCAGATTGCCCGAACAACGGTCCTCTCAATGGCAGAGAACGGCCGCAGCGGAATTTACAAGTTTGCTTCGAAGAGGTGTTATCGCTCCTCTCTCCCGGCCGATCGGCATTTTCAATCGCCGCCGTCTTCCAGACCGAGACGCAAGTGCCATTCGGCCAGCGACTCGTCGGGATAAGCATCGAAGGACTTGTCGTCATCCGCAAACGCAACGGTTACCCACGCAGGCTTCGAGGACAGCATCATATGGGTGCGTTTGGGCGGTACCGGCAGATCCGTATCGATCGCTGAGGCGAACGGATGCACCAATTCGGGCCAACGGGGATCCCAGACCCACAGGGCGCTGCCGCAATCGCTACAGAAACGCCGCTCCCCCGGGCTTTCATTGACGGTCCCGGTCTCTTCGTCCCTAATTTTAGCGTGAAAGACGGTGACCTTGTCTTCGCCGTAAACCTCGAGCGTCGAGTAGTCCGCCCCGAGGTTGATTGCGTACCCACCACCGCCCGCCGTTTTCCGACAGATGGAGCAATAACAGAAGTTGAATGGGTACGGATGCGGCGACCGGACACTGAAACGCACGACCCCGCAGTGACATGATCCATTGAGTTTCATTCTAACTACTTCCTTTCATCAAACGAGTGGAAACCCGGCTGTCGATTATAGACCCGCCGTGCGTCCAACTATCATAACCGACTGGAACACGGCTCGAGGCAGGTCGCACATGTGCATGGCCCTTGAATGGAGCAGGTTCAGCCCGGTTTGGAACGAGGACCTAATTGGCGTTTACTGTAATTCTCTGGCAAACCAGCTTCAGAAAGGCCTCAAATTCCGTTTCGGGTCGATCTCGGAAATTTGCAGTGTAGGCAAGCCAGATTCCGATTTTGGGCGCAAAGCAGAAGTTAAATCAGTCGAAAAGCCGGACTCAATTGCTTCGGCTAACGCCAGGAGCGGTCACCGTGCGAAGCCGTTACTTCGAGATTGGTTCAATTTCCTGACGAGATAACCAGCGATATAGATTCAAGGTGAATTGATGGTTGTGTGCACCAAACTCTGCCTCTTTTTCATCCTCTATGTATGGCGGCTCCAGATAAGCAGGTGCACTCACGAGGAAGTTGTCTCCAAGGACTGCAACCCGACCTTCGCCAAATTCCATAATCCCCGCCTGGGACCAGCCAGAAACGCTAAACCGTGGTGTTTCATCGGTAAATTCCCATGACTTTTCGGGTTCGAGCGATACGGCGTCTGAGCCAAGTGTAATCAGTGACGTGCCATACGCAGGTAAGTGGAATGCCGTTCCGGCATCTGTTGCAAGGTGTTCTATCGAACCATAAGGCGTTTGACCGTTTGTTATTTGATGATCCGCTATGGATCGGTCGTTGCGCAAAAAAAGCAACCGTGCGGCGGTCTCTACGTTTTCTTCTGAATAGTCGTTAATAAGTGTTTCATGCACGACAAAGCCGTTGCTGACCTTAATGCCGAAAGCTGTCGCCAGGTCGTCGTAAGAGCCGCCGAACGGCATATGCTCTATTGCCAGAAGCAAGGACCCACCGCCTCGAACCCAGTCAAGCAATACCCGGATCTCATCTGGCGTAAATGCCGATAGCGTGGGGAGGGTCCAGTTGTCCACATTCTCCGGCGCCAGTGCATTGGAAGTGTGGAAAACGTCAACGCCGTCGAGGGCGGCTGCGGTAATTCGAGATTTGTGCTCCATAACAATAAAGCCATGACTCGATAGAAATCGCTCGAACACTTGATCCGTTTTATGGTGTGAGTAATTGCTGTGCCCTTGATCGAACAGGACAACTGGCGAGTCTTGTTGATTCGGAATAGCGTGGCTGGTCTCAAATGAATACGCGAAGGCGCATGTCAGTACCAATGCCAATGTCAGAATCGCGGGATTTTTCTTGGAGCACTGCATGTTTCTGGCATTCCGATTCCATTGGCCGGTTAATTACGGATATGGCTTTCCACGAGTGTAGGCCAACACATCGATCTCTGCTACGGGTCGTAAGAGAAAAAAGCCGGCTTCGTAAGTTGATCTCCGGTTTCGGCCAAAAAGCAGAACTTCACCAGACCCATATTTCAGCGCCATTTAGTTCACAATCGGCCAATACCAGAGTTTCAGAAAGCGGGCATCAAGGAGTGTTCTTGATCCAGCGCTAAAACTCTACGGTTGCCAATCCCTAGGCCAGGCGTTTCTTGAAGTTTGTGCGGGGAAGTCCAGCTCAACCACCTGTATAGAACAAGTATCAGGCACATAAAAGCCCATTTACATCCGGCATTCGTTTCGCCTATACTCAGAGACACGGGAGGAGCTTGTGCGCAACAGAATCCCTCTTATTATTACGGGTGCCGCACTCCTTTTCATTAGCGTGGCGTTGGCTGTTCCGAGCGGATTTGCTTCGTCACATCAAGAAGGCGGAATCCAGGACGTACTCCCCGAGCTGCAGGATCTTCAGTTCGATGAGTTCGTCGACGTTTCCTACAAACAGATCCTGCTGAGAAGCCCCGAGCTGGTTACCTCGATGGGCCTCTCTCAATTGTTGGGAATCAGAGACGACCAGCTCGACAACATTTGCTACGCGTACGTCGATAAGACATACGAGCTCAAAGCTGGAATCCAGGAAATCCTGGAGTCCTACAATCCCTCCGAGCTGAGCTACGATCAGCGAATCAGTTACGACTCATACTCGTGGCTACTTTCCGACTGGAAAGCGGAGTACGAGTACATGTATCACTTTTATCCGGTTACGCACGGATTCAGCCGCCAGAACGACCTCTTTAGATTCTTTGAGGACGAGCAGCCTCTGGAGACGCTCGAGAATGCCGAAGACTACATCAGCCGCCTCGCGCAGGTCGATGATCAGTTTGCCTGCCTGATCCAGAACCTGGGGAACAGCGAGGCGCGGGGTATCATGGCCCCGGCCCAGATGCTGCAGCGGGCAGCCGACAGAATCCGGGGCATTGTGCCGGGCAGCGCCACTGGCCTTTCCTTCTACACGACGCTGGAGACAAAGACCGAGGCGATCGCCGGGCTGAGTTTTGTACAAAGACGGGACTTGCTCACAAAGGCCATCCAGGCTATCGACTCTTCGGTTATTCCTGCTTACCAGGCGCTGGTAGCCGCGCTGGACGAGCAGATACCACGAGCACCGGCGATGAACGGCGTCTGGCAGCTTCCGAATGGTGATGACTTTTACGACGCCATGGTTCGTCACCACACCACCACCGAGCTCAGTGCCGCAGAGGTCCACCAGAAGGGTTTGGACGAGGTTACACGAATCCGTGGTGAGATTCGGAATGCCTTCGACCTTCTGGGCTACCCGGCCCACGAGACTTTCGCGCAGCTCTATGACCGGGTGAGGGTGGACTCGGGGGTCGTCCCGGCCGGGGAGATCGTACCACTTATTGAAGGCTTCATCAGGCAGGCCCAGGAGGGCATCACGGAGGTCTTCGACATCGCACCTCGAACCGAGGTCATTGTCATCGGCACAGCGGGTGGGGGATTCTACGTGGCCGGATCCCTCGACGGCTCACGACCCGGGGCCTTCTACATCGGCAATCAGACTGACGACCACAGTTACTGGATGCGGACCATCACCTATCACGAGACGATCCCCGGGCACCATTTCCAGATCGCGATCGGCAACGAGCAGGACGTGCCGTTGTTCAGCAAGGGCGGCGGTATGTATACCGCTTTTGTCGAAGGCTGGGCCCTCTACGCCGAGTTCTTGGTGATGGAACTGGGCTGGTACGACGAGGATATCTACAGCGAACTGGGTCGTAAGCAATGGGAACTCCTGCGGGCGGTCCGCATGGTGGTCGATACCGGTCTGCATCACTACCGCTGGAGCCGCCAGCAGGCGATCGACTATTTCATCGATACGGTGGGTGAAACTCCGGCGCAGGCCACCCAACAAATCGACCTGTACCTATACTGGCCCGGCTACTTCACCGCCTATAAAACCGGCATGTTGAAAATCCTCGAGCTGCGCCAGCACGCAATGGATGAGCTGGGCGATCTCTTCGACATCAAAGAGTTCCATCGGGCGGTGTTGCTGCACAACCGGCTGCCCCTGCCCCTGCTTGAGCGCGTGATTGAGGATTACATCGTCTCGACCCGGCCCTTGCCCGAAACTCAGGACATCAACTATGGCCATTCCGGCGCCTGGTTCAATCCGGACACTTCAGGCCAGGGCCAGCTGATCGATGTGGTGCCTGAATCACAGTACATGTTCCTCGCCTGGTTCACC
>Ga0209013_10006118_pt1 | contig 10261 bp, 10 predicted proteins | sample Cruoilmetagenom2_FD_187291 | JGI IMG/M metagenome (GOLD analysis project Ga0209013, IMG submission 187291) | Oil polluted marine microbial communities from Coal Oil Point, Santa Barbara, California, USA - Sample 2 (SPAdes) (version 2) | ecosystem: Environmental > Aquatic > Marine > Oil seeps ...
TGAAACTTTTCTACGAACCATTATTATCTATACCCTCCACTACTTTTAAATTTAACTTCCATTGTAACTACTCCATGCAAAGATTGCTAAAATCACTAATAATAAACCTAACAGTCCAGAACCTAATGTTAATCCAGCACCATTGAAAACCGCAAAGATTAAAACGAAGATATTAATACCCATTAAAATGAAAACGAAAGCACGAACATTAGGAATTTTTCTAATAAATGAAAGCATCCATATCTCAACGATTACTAAAAGCATAGTGGTACTACCTAAGAGATTATTCACCCACCACATAGGATCTAATAAATTTGTTTCATATACCATTATGTTTGAACTCCTCGCATCCAATCAGTTGAAGCAAAGATTGCGTCCACTATTAAAGGTGCAAATACAAATAATGCGATAAATGTAACCCATTGTCCACCCCAAGTTCCACTTGAACCACCAATAACTACAGTCCAAATCAAAACATAATCTGCAATAACAGTGAAGAGAGGTAGAAAAAATAAACTACCTGCTAATGCTTTACCAAATAATCCAGCAACTACACCCTGAACACCTGCAAAGTTTGATTGAGAAGAAACACCGATTAACGAAACACCAGCAAAAATTGTAATTATTACAACCCCAATTGCAGTAACGCTTGTTAGACTAATATTAGCAGGATCGCTAATGAAATCACCAAGAAAAGAACCACTACCCAAACCAAGGAAAATTAGGAAAGCCATATCTAAGAATAATAGTAACAATAAATGTTGTCTGAATCCCAACCTTGAAGCCATTTTAATTCATAGTCCTTGCTTGTTTACTTCCAATCCCCAATATATCCCAAATCAATATCATTAATATAATTATCGCCATAAAGTTTTGTATTAAAAATGATACGTCAAATATCGGGTTTTCAATTATACTAAATATAGTCACCGGAATTAGATTGAAATAAGTGAAAGCTAAGGTTATTATGAAGGCAAAGATAAAACCTAATGTGGAGTTTCCAGAGGATTCTCTAATAGTTTCACCTTTTCTACCAGGCATAAGGCTACCACTATTATAACCAAACGTGAAACCACCCAACATTAAAACAAACCATATCATAAACCATACGAAATGTGTTAGGGTTGTTCTTTCACTTGCAGGGAAGTATTCGTCTAACGACATTCCCCATTTATCCAATGAATAGTCTCCTTGTTTGAATGAAGCAATAACAAAAGTTACTTGGAAAGTGTAATAACTATCATTAACACCATAGACCTCGTAAACACCAGTAAATGTTTGATTGTTTGAAGTGTTAATATATTCTAAAGTCATATTACCTTCGTTTGGAAGAGAAGCAGAATACATTAAATTATAATCGTCGTCATACAATTTCATAGTCATTTGGTCTATTTCCTGTTCACCTGATTTAGTGTAAAAACCAAAACCATAAGAGGTATTACTGTCTAAATCTCTTATTGTTGGGTAAACTTCTAATAATATCCCATTCAATAACTCTGGAAACTCTGTAAAAATTTCAGATTCAAGACTAATAAAATATGTGTCTGTTGAAACAGGTCTAATGCTCGGTGTATTATCACTATATCCAGACTTAGAGGATTCAATACGATAAAGGATATTTGGATTTAACCATTCAGAAATAATACCATTGCTACCAGTTAGTTTATCTATTACTAAAGTGTTTCCGTCATAAATCCTAACACGAACAGAGTCTAGGGCAGTTTTTGTTATAGAGTCAATGAATTGGAAGGTTGCGTATAGTCCAGCAGTATCACTTAATAAATTTAAAGTTATATTTGTTGATTGATTAGTTAAATCTAATGTATCAGAGGAACTTCTTTCTGGATAATCAGTACCATAATAAGAGATTGCTGAAACGACAGTTACATTTTTATCACTCGGAGAGAAACAAAAATCATAATGACTTTTATTTTCTGCTGAACCATAATGATAAGTCTTAGCAGAACTTGGATCTTCAAAATAATAAACAAAATCAGCAGAACGTATTGTGGCATTGATATAAACTAATTGTAATTCGTCCCAAAAATTCACAGATAAATAAGTAACATTATTTATTGAATCACATATTGAAAAATTGATATCTGAAACATTCTGGTGGTAAGTTAATGTTGAAAATTCTGTTCCGTCCAAAGTAACATTCCAATAGAATGAATTATTTCCGACCCAAGAATCAGTTAATGGAACTGTAGAATTTAAAATGAAAATTGAACCATTTATAGTTAAGATTGCTGGATATTGAGTCCCATTATAATATAATTTAGGATTAGAAATGATTGAAGTACTGGTAGTAAAAGAAACAACTAAATCATTTTGTTGTGTAACATATAAACTCTCATTAAATGATTTATTAAGTTCAGAAAAAAGAATAGTCCAGCTTCTGAGGGTTGAACCAAGATTACCTAAAGTATCATTCGCATAAAAAGTAAGATTATTAACTTCTTTTGAATAAGGAAAACTCGTATTCTCAGAACAGTTTATGGTTGTGTTAATATTATTGTAATCATACCAGCATTTATCTAAAATCGTTAAGTTAGAAATTGAAAAGTTCAAATCTATGCTTTGATTTTCGTCAAGAGTACTATAAGAACTTAAGGGAGAATCAAGAGATATCACAGGGGATTGATTGTTCTTGTAGATTGTAACACTAGAATAATTTTCGTTACCACCCGTATCATTAGCAAATAAATTGATTATTAAATTATTAGGATTGGAAGTTGGATAATTTAATTTTGTATGATTAGAAGAACAATTTACAAAATGTTTTTCAGAATTAGTGGAATCATTATACCAAAATATACCTTCTTCATAAAATGTTGGATCACCAGAATCAAAAGTATCAATCAAATTCCAAGAACCATTATAACACGATAATTCATGACTAGAACTAGGAGAACCCAAAATATGGTATCTTATTTTTATATAGTTTGGATTATCTTCAAAACATGAAGTTGGTAAATCCGTTGTATAATTTATGGAAATATTGGAATATTTTGTTTTTATTGTTGCATTTTTAAACCCTGTTGAAGGTTTGTAATATGTGACATAATACCATGTTTCAATTAATGAATTATTAGTTTTATCACCAGTATTCCAATCACCATCATATAATAAATTTTCATTAACTATTCGATTATCGAAAACCGAATAATTACCATTATAATTTAATCCACAATGACCATCTTTTCCACCCTGATTAGAAGTATTTGTACTTTCCTGATAACATAAATCTTCTAATTCATACCAACACTTGTCAAGATTATCATCAGTAATCGTCCAATTCAAATCGATAGTTTCATTATATTGATATATTATTGAATTGTTAGCTGGTGAAGTAATATTAATTATTGGTGGTAAAGTATCAATCGTGAAATGTCTTGTATCAGTTGTTGCATTACTATCATTACCATAACCTAAACAAGTCCAGTTATAATATCCGTCAGAGAAAGTTGAAGTATAATTCAATGTTTGATTACCAATACCACCAGTAGAATTAACGACAATATCATTAATTGTCATATTAACTGTAGTACAATTATCTCCTCCTGAAGTAATACAATTACATTGTAAAAATAATGAAGGGTTAGTACTATTATAATTATCGGCGGGAGTTATTAAATTTATTGAAATTTGTCCTTCTTTCTCTTCATTGCCTAGAACGAATGTATCAGTTTGGTCTGACATTGAATAAAGTTCGTTCAATAAATCGGTAGAAATTTCTCTACCATACAATATCATTTCGTCAAGACTACCATTAAAAGGTCTTGCTCCTGCACCACTTCCTATTATAAATTGATTAGATGGAATAGATAAACCCCCGTGTGTAGTTGACGTGCCTATTAATTCGTTATTAAGATATAATTTACAAACCGCATCATCTTGCCTTTTATCTAAATAATGTTCAAAAACGTTAGTCGGATTATAACTATCAGCACCTATAAATATTAAATCATTACCATATTGTCCACTCCACCAATGAATATTTCCAACAGTATTACGCCATTCTAAAAATGTGCTATCCGCAGTTCCCGAATTAGCACCACGCCAAAAAGGAAATTGGAAATTTTCATTCGTCATTTTTCCCCAAAAAACAACCGAATATCCATCATTATCTATTGGAAGATTAGTAACTGTAATTTTACTATTTATATCTTCATCAAAATAATAACTTTCTCCGATTACTCCCGTTGAACCATTACCATTAGAAAACGCACTTCCAATTGTTGAAGCTGGATAACCATTACCAGTTATATCTTCTTGTCCGACTGTGGAACCAATTTTATTAGCGTCATCAAACGTATAATATGAAACAGGATTATGAAACGTGTCAAGAGTAGAATTAGTAAAACTTGCACCATTATTATTATAATACATATAAATTGAACTTTCATTATTTGTGTCTATTGTTATATAAGCCCAATTACTATTAGATTTGCTTCTTATTGTAAAATTGAGTTCTCCCGTTTCGGTAGAATTTAAAAATCTTAAATCAGAGAAGTCAGCCTTCATTTTACCAGTCTCATGACTAAGGTTAATCGTTGGATATTCTCCGGTAAGGTTGCTCAACTCTCGCTTGTATGTCCAATTATTATCCCACCATGCCCAGTATTGTCGAATTGTATTAGTCTCGAAACCTTGCAAACTCACCGCCCAGTCGATATCAATCGGTTTATTCTTTGAAGCTTTAATCATCCAGTTATAACTTCCAGCAGTTAGGGTTGAAAAATTGTAAGGTTCATAATTAGAATGTGTGACAGTTTCATTATGATAACCGTCAATCAAGTAATAACATTGTTCTTCGATTGTTTCATTTCCAGGTTCACCGATTGTAACATTAGAACAATTCAATATTTTCTCGCAAGTTTCGATAGTTTCATTGAGACCTTCTATTATGTGTATTGTTTCATTGGTACAATTATATGTATAATCAGTAACATTCACAACTTCATAAGTCAATTCTTCTAAATAAATATCAGCGATTGTCAAATTAACAGTATTATTATTCCTATCAACAAAATCAAAACCGTCAAAGAGTTTAGCGTCTTGATATATAACTGTGTGACCTTTAGAATAACAATTGATTAAACATTGGTCAGTATTTTCAAGTAAAGTAATGTCCTGAATAACAGTATCATTTTCATCTTTAATTTCTAGGTTATCATCAACATATTCAACGACAGTTGAATTATTACCGAAACGAATGTAATCTTCTGTAATGAAATCAACATCAGTACACATTTTCTTAACTTTACCGCCTTCAATTTCAATTTCCATGTCTGAAGGTTCAACAATTCTTGTTTGAATATTGTTTTTCCTTAATATTGCTCTTGACTGTCGTATAATATCATCATTAATTCTTAAATCAGTTTTTGGTAATAAACATACTTTCGCTTTTCCATTATCTAAATCTTCAATAGTTGTATCAAAATATTCTTTTTGGATACCATCAGTATAACTTAGAATCCATTTATCATGGTGTCTGATAGTATTACCACTAACATCATCTTGACAATTCCAAAAAGGTATCCATTCACACCACTCGAAAGCTGAAACGAATGAAAATAGAAAAATACTGAATAAAAAGAATAAAATTAGCTTTTTGTTCAGATTATTATTATTTGTTTTATTAACCATAGTTATTTTAAGGGAGACTTACTTTTAAAATTAACTTTAAATCTAGGAATAGGTACTTTTCTTCCAAGAAACAGCATTAAAGATTCCTTGTGCCATGAAATAAAGACCGGAAGCAAAAGCTAATATTTTGATTGTATCAACTATTAAAGTTCTTGAACCACCGAAACCATTTATCTCAATTACAACGAATAAGATTAAATCTAAAAAACCAGCCCAAAAATAAAAGTTGTAATCCTTAACTTTACCTCCGTTGAATGTTGCAAATTTATAAACGAAAAGATAACTTACGAATAAAAGTAATAAATAAAGGGTTGTATATAATCCAAAAGCTAATGAAGGAATACCATATTCATTAATTATAAAATATAAAACGTCAAAACTTGTTGGAGTGCCTCCTAGATCTCCTGTTCCAGAAACGTCATATCTTCCCTGTATTGAGGTTTGATTAAATTCATAAGTCCAAACACCGCCACCCTCATTAAACATTTGTTCATTTGAAACAGCCAAGGTGGAATTAGGATAAGAAACTGAGATATTAATATATGAACAGCTTGAACAGACCTGACGAATACTAACTATGCTTCCTCGTTGATATGAACCATAAGTATTAACCTCAGAACTAACAAACATAAAACTTCCAACTAATAAGAGTAAAAATAAAAATATTGCTTTGTTTTGTTTTTCCATTGTATTTCTTAATTCTTTTATTCTTTTATAATTAACTATGATTTTATTTAATTCCATTCTTTCTTCTAGATTGACTTGCTTTTATTGCACGTCCCTGAAGTTTAGCTTTACTTTTTGCATTTTTTGTGGTATAACATTTTCCCCTATCACTAAATTTGTAACCTTTCTTATTCTTAGCTTGACATTTTTTTATTGGCATTTTTAAGGTATGATTGTTCCGTAAACATATTTACTTTGATTTTCGTTCCAAACAGCATCAGCGATTGCTGTATCATTTATTGCTGTTTGATTATAATCTGTTAATGTCCTATTAGTTTGTGACCAAACATTTAATCCGATAGCGTTAAGGATTGTTGAAGAAATGGTTTGTGTATAATTCCATACAGCGTTCACAAATTGAGAAATTAGATTAGAATTAATAGTACCATTATAATTCCAAATATCATCAATCAATTGTTCACTAAAGTTCCCACTGAAGTTTGTTATTGTCCTTGTAGTAGAATAATTATCAGTCCATACCTTTGGTGTAACATGGACTTCAGAAGAGCCCCTTATTTCCTGCCATGTTGGGTCAGCAAGTTGGTCGCAAGATACATAGATATAATCGTTCTTAAAATCCTTTCCACCTTCACCATTAGAGTTATCAACAAATCTTAATTTCATATTATTAGTTGAAGTAATACCTAACGCTTTGGTAATATTATTTGTGAATATTGAATTGGTTACAATGAAATCGTCACCACCCTCTCCACCATAAATCTCATTAGAAAATTCTATCCAAGAATTTGAAGTGTAATTATAAGTATAAATGAATATGTCATGAATATCTTGTCCTGTATTCCATTCACCTGCCCAATAAAAAGTTATCCCTTTTAATAATTCTTCAGAAACATTCCCACAGTTAGTATAATAATCGTCAAAAGTGAAAGTTGCATTAATCCTATTCTCATTGTCAGGTGGTAAACCGTCCTTACTCGTTTTTAGTTTTAAATATTGTCCGTTCAAACTATAGGTGTCAGATAAAACACCAGCATCAGTTTTACCCCAATCAACAACATAACTAGAAGCGACTATTGCGTCTTGATAAGAATCGTAATAACATTTAGCTATTGAAGGATAAACACCATACTCTTGAGGAATTGTAAAATCATAATAATATATTCCATCATGTAATAAATTAGTCATTGTAGCAAATTCAATAAATTCTTCATTACTAGGAGTATAAATATCAACATAACATACACCATTTATTATTTCTTCACCACTACTATTCAATAATTGAAGCCAAACTTTCCCTTTATCATGTGGACTGTATTCAGTACCATGAACTTTCATTTCTCCCCTTGGATTATTGAAGTAAGTTAAATCTACCCAAAACGTAGAAGCACCTGTATCTTTACTAGGTCTAATTCTAACATTATAAACACCAGAACCAGTTATGACATTACTGCAATCAAAAAATATTGTTCCTTCTCCTGCACCAGCATAAGTTGTGTGAACTTGATATTGTGGGTTATTACAAGTTTGACCATTAACTGTTAAATCAAAAACAACCGTGGGGTTCAACCATAACTGCATGGTAATCATAGCATTTACTACTTCACTTATACCATCAGGAGTTTCAATTGTTAATGTATAATCATACCAAATATCATTATCCATTGATTGTCGGTATAAGGGGTTCATATAAATCTTAGCATACTGTTGTGTTGGTTGTTCTGCTATAACAAAAGTTAGAGAACATAGAATGAATAACAGCAATATTAATTTTAGTTTCATTTTTCTTCTCCTTTCTCTTTTAAAAAGTCGTCAATATTTTTTTCATGCACGTAATACGGACAAAATTCATACAATGTGCTTTCACATTGAGGCATTGTTAGATATTCTGGACAATCATTACTGTAAGGACACCTATTATAAAAAGGTTCAGTATCGTCAAGATTTTGTTCCAGCAATCTTGCTATGAAAATTTCTTCATCCTCTAATATTTTTTTTAATTTTATTACCATCTTAATTATTCACGTTAGCAAAATATTTAATAGTTGTGGTGAATGATTTTGCTGGTGAGACTGAACTGAAATTTAAACTTACCTTTCCATCAATAGGATAACTCTTAAAGATATTCCATGTCCCTGTATGTGAAACCAAATCTGCGTCAATAGTTTCACCAGACGGACTTTCATACATTCCAAATCTATAATTTCCAGTAGTAGTGGAAGGAACAATGATTATTTGTGCTATTTCAAAGTTAATATTTTCAGGTAAAATAGTTGAATAACTTCCTGTGAAGGAAGGAGTAGTAAAAACAATAGTATCATTATTTACAGTATAATTAACTTCATTCCAATCATAAATTGTTGTTCCATTCAATGTTAATGAAGTAAAATTTAATTCAGAAAGATTTAGATTATCTATTAAATTATTAACCGATTGATTGAAATGTGTTTCATTGAAGTAAAGATAAGTTCCATTAAAGATTAACCAAGGTAATTCGGCAATCCAATCATAGACTCCATAGAAATTACCACCGAAGAAGTTTTCTCCTGTATAGTTATCACCAGTATAATTTCCACCATAATACATACTAGCATTAACAGCTTCAGCAATAACAGTACCATTCTCAAACGAAATGTTAGTTAATCTTGAACCATCACCCACAAAATAGTTAGCGTAGACTTCTGTACCGGGGATGAATAAAGCGTCAGTCCCGTTAATATCTCCAGAACTCATTGTGACATTTCCGATGTGCAATGTTCCGTTAGAAGTATAAAGTTCGGTAAAGTTCCCAACATCAGCTTTCACTTCAACGAAAGAAACGTTATCGGTTGTGTTTAGTGATTGGTCGTGTGGATAAGGAAAAGATTGTTGTGGAAGGTTTGTTAATTGACTACCGTCACCAATAAAACCACCAGCAGTTATGTTATATGGATTAACATGGATATTTTGATTAGCATTTGAACCACTAACAGTTAACCAACGATAATTACTCCACGCATGACCATCCCAATAGATAGAATTATTAACTGTAGCAATAGAATCATTCTCTGGAAGAACTCTAGTATGGCCATAACCATATAATTCAGAAGAAACTAAACTTAAAAGTATGATACTAATGAAAAAAAAGATTAAGATTTTATTACTTCTCATATAATTATTCATATTCAACACGACTTTTATATTTAACTAATATCCCTGTAGAGAGCATTACAAGAAACATAGAAAGAACTATTAATAAATCACCTATTGAAAAATAGAATCTATCTACATTAAATATATCTGAAAGATAATAAAAATCTATTAAATCTTTATCAATAATAGGAAAATGAGTGGAAGTTTCAGGATAAGTAATATCAAGAACAGGCATACGACAATCATTTGCTTGAACAACGTAAAAGTTTGCCCTTGAACCAAGGATAATAAATATATAAGCAAAACACATTAACACGAAGACCAACGAATTCTTATTCTTTATCATCAATTATATCCTTCCGAACTTTTTGACAACCATTCATACAAATATAATTGTCACCAGAATGATCTAAAAATAAATCCTCATTACAGACAATACACTTTTTTGTATTACACATTATAAAATGATTTCCTTAATTTGTTCATTTAATTTTTCAAGGTTATCTGGAAGTTTCTCTTCTTCTATTAAAACCCAGTCAGTAGTGAAAAGGTATCTCTCAAATAGATTATAAAAATTCTTAGTTTTCTCTAACCAATAATCAGAAACGTCTTTTTGAATTTCATAACAAATTATCTCATTAGTTCTCAAATTCTCAAAATAAACATCAGTGATTTTATCACCAATAGAATATTCAGTATAAATCCTCACCCAATACAAATCTTTTTTATATTTTTCTTTTAAACTTAAAACAAGAAGTAATTTTGTTGTTTCATGTTTGATACTCGCATTTCT
>Ga0209013_10006119_pt1 | contig 10260 bp, 6 predicted proteins | sample Cruoilmetagenom2_FD_187291 | JGI IMG/M metagenome (GOLD analysis project Ga0209013, IMG submission 187291) | Oil polluted marine microbial communities from Coal Oil Point, Santa Barbara, California, USA - Sample 2 (SPAdes) (version 2) | ecosystem: Environmental > Aquatic > Marine > Oil seeps ...
GCCCTGAAGGACGCGCCTACAACGATTCACACGAGGTTGATCCCCTCCCATTCTTAATCCACCTCAACGCGATTTCGAGAAATGCGGATTTTTGCAGGAGGCTCATGTGGTAGCGTGACGACCTCCTTTTGAGACTCCGATTGTGGCGCGGAAGGAAATCGTCGATGAAACCAGAGCGATTGATCGACAGCACGGCGACTCCCGGTGGGGACGAGCTGTTTCTCTACGAGCGCGACGGGGTATTTACCCTGCGTATTGGGGGCATCGAGTTGATGACGAGCCGTGCGCACGACTCGGAGGAAGAGCTGGCGTGTATGGCGATGAAACAGGTTGACCCCAGGATCCGGCCGCGGGTTCTGGTGGGTGGACTTGGAATGGGGTACACAACGCGGGCGGCGCTCGACTCGTCGCCCAGACCCACCGAGGTCGTGGTCGCCGAGCTGTTGCCAGTGGTCGTGCGTTGGAACCGAGACCATCTCGCCGAGCTCGCAGGCAGACCGCTCGAGGACTCGCGTGTGTCGATTGTCGAGCGCGACCTCTACGACGTGATCGCGGACAGTCCGCGAGGGTTCGACGTCATTCTCATCGATGTCGACAACGGTCCTTCCGGGTGTTCGTGGGAGCGCAACGAGAGGCTGTACCGGGCGGCCGGTCTGTCCGCTATCCGCCGCAGTCTTCGGCCGAAGGGTGTGCTCGGCGTGTGGTGTGCCGAGCCCGACCCTCGCTTTGAGAAGGCGCTGACCTCTGCCGGGTTCCGAGCCCATTCCGCGAACGTATACGCCCGAAACGTTTCCAAGGGCCACGTGCACACCGTGTTCATCGGCCAGCTTCCCTAACCCGCACTTCTCACCATCTTTCTACCGCGGGGCACAATGCACCGTGCGTGTCTGCGCTTTCTCGATTTGCTCGTTCGACGTACCGCAAGTACGACTTCACTCCCGAAACAACGAGAGCGCAGACACGCACGGCGCCTTGCACCCCTCGCGACGAAATCTGGTGAGAAGTGCGGGCTAACTCAACCCAACGCAGTCACCATTCTCCGGCCGAGGTCTTCGCCGGTGGCGGCGGCCCACGTTTCATTCACCTGAACAATGATCGAGCCGTCGTCGCGCGGCTCGCGCATCGAGATACCAGCAGCCGCCAGTCGTTCACGGAACGCCTTGGGATCCGTACCCCGCACCTCGAGCACGAAGACGTTCGATCCGCTGGGCATGCGGCGAACGGTGAAGGCGGAGTTCTTTTCAAGACGGGCAAAGAGGTCCTCGCTGACCTCGATCCCCCGCTTGAGACGATCTTCAAATCCGTCGAGGAAATGCATGGCAACCGCGGCGTAGACCCAACCGCGAACCAGGGCGCCGCCATACATTCGGCGGGTGTGGAACAACCCGTCGAGCAGGTCAGAGGATCCGGCCAGGATGGCTCCCGAACCGGCGTTCAAGTACTTCCAGAGAGACACGTAGACGGTGTCGAAGAGCGCGGCCCAACGATCCACTGGAATGCCCGTGTAGGCGGCGCCGATGAAAAGCCGGGCCCCGTCGAGATGCCGGCCGATGCCTTCGGACCCGGCCCAGGCGGAGATGCGGACCAGCTCCTCGAAGTCGAAGACGCCCCCGAGCTTTCGCCGAACCGGAGACTCGATGGAGATCGCCCCGATACCGACCTTGACTCGGCTCGCCCTTGCCCTGGCGTGCTCGGCCTGCACCTCTTCGAGGGTCAGGCCGACCTGCCCCGGGGCCAACCCCACGACGCGCAGGCCCGCCAGCGTCGCGCAGTCATCTCCGGCGTCGTTGGCGAGATGGCTCTCTGCCTGGGTCACCACCCTCCGGCCGCCGTGGGCTTCGCACAGGAGTCGAACGGCAAGATGATTCGCGAGCGTCCCGGTGGGCAGGAAGACCGCCCTCTCTTTGCCGAGGACGTCAGCCATCCGCTTTTCGAGCTCCTCGACAACTCCCCCGTTGGAGTAGTAGTCCTCCTCGAGATCCCCGCCGGCCGTCAAATCGGCCAGGACTTCGGCGTACTCCTGAGGTCCGAGGTTGAGGCCGTCGCCGTGGAAGAACACGGGCCGGTCCGCCTCGAGCGCTGCGGCTGCAGAAGATACCGCTGCACCGGTGAGACCAAGACCTGCGACGCCGGCGGAACCCAACCTGATGAAGTCTCTGCGGTCGATGTCACACATGTCAGTCTCCGTGGGGTTCGAGATCGGGCGGTCCTTCGCGATCGCGCACGAAGCGATCGAACCACTCTCTGGTCAAGCGGAAGTGTTCCTCTCGGTGCTCGTTGAGCTGATGATCACTGCCCTCGAGAAGGACCAGCCGAAACGGACGCCGGTTGTCAAGAAGCGCAGCCGCCATCATCTGGGACTGTCGCGGAGAGACCCGCCAGTCCGCGGTCCCATGCAGAATCAAGATCGGAGTCGTCGGACTCAGGCGATCGACCCATCGAGCGGGAGAACGGGCAAGCAGCACGCCCTTCCGATCGGTGTCCCAATCGGGAATGCTGTCGGCAAAGACTTCGTCCATCTCGGGCCGATCTTCCCGCCAGGAGATCAGGTCCGAAACGCCGGCTCGGATCACCGCCGCCCTGAAGCGGGCGGTCTGCGCGAGCACGAGGTAGGTCATGAGACCGCCGCGGCTGCCACCGTAGATCCCGAGGCGGGTCGCATCAACGCCGGGCTCACCCTCGAGGACGGGTATGAGGTTGAGCAGATCGTGGACCTCGGCGCCGCCGAACTCCTCCCGCCCCTCGCCGCCGGCAACGCCCCGGTACTGGCTCCCCGCAACCACATATCCCCAGCTCGCCATTCTTGCCAATCGACCCCATACCCTGCTCGGAGTGATCGGCTTGAAATCACGGTTGCCGCCGCGTGCATAGACCAGGCCCGGGTATGTTCCGTCATCGGTGGGCCGAATGAGGTAACCCTTCACCCGAAGGCCATCCGAGAGATAGGTGATCTCTTCAGCGGTGATTCCAGCCGGCGCATCTGGTGGAGGAACCAGGACCTTGCGACTGACGATCAGACCGTCACGCCCGTTGTCGCGCGGGCCCGCCCTCTCGATGATTTGGCCGCCCAGCACCACCTTCTCGATAGCGCGTAGATTTCGAATGTCTTCGCGTGGATCCTCGCTGAGCACCAGCAAATCCGCCGTCCATCCGGCCTCGATTTCTCCGCGGCGGCCCCAGTTGGGAAAAACCGAAGCAAAGTTGGAGGTGGCGGCAGCCAGAGCCTCGCGCGGTGTCAGGCCCAGTCGTACCAGGCTTTCGAGCTCCGTGTGTAGAGAGATCCCGGGCATGGTGCCCCACACATCGGTGGCGCTGCCCGCCAGGTACCGGGCGCCGGCCCGATGATAGGCCTCCTCGAGCAGGAACTGGGCGCGCGCAACCGCTGAATAGGCCACCTGGTGGGCGGCGTCGTAGGCATGGCGGCCGGTGGCGGCATCGGCGGGGGCGTTGATATCAGCCGGGTCGAGGAGGCGGGCCACCGGATCCTTCCACGGATTCGCTGCCCACGGCCGGTCGAGGTGGAGCAGGCTGAATGTCGGCATGAGGGCGGCGCTGCCGTCGGCGAGGGCTGCGGCATATTCGGCGAGGCGCGGGTCGTGGGGTGACAGCTCCGTCAGCCACAGGTAATAGAGCCACTTGGCACTTTCGAGGTCATCGCTGAAGGGCCGCTCGGCAACAGCTCGTGCCATGTCCTCCGGCGCAAGACCCAACGAGTAGCGGGTGGTGTGAACCACGGCGTCCAACCCGGCAGCGATACCTTCCTCGTACGAGGTGCGACCAAGCTCGCCGATGGTCGCCATGCCCAGGTCGTGGGCCCGCCGAATAAGAGTCCCGAGTTGCTCCGGGGTGAGCTCGTACATCAACAGGGCGACGCCCACGCCATCAGCCGCCAGGTCTTCGAGGCCGGCCACATGTTCATCGATGGTGCCCGGATCGTCGCCAACCGATCCCAGCCTGCTGACGCGCGGGCTGGGGTCCAAACCGATTGCCAGCGGACCACGTCTGCCACCCGAGACCGCGATGATCGATGTCACCCCGCACTCGAGGTAGGCATCGGCATAGCCCTGGTTGTTGAGGGCGGCAAATCCGTCGGTCAGACCGGGAACGATGAATCGATCCTCGGCGCGCAGCACCCGGGCATCCGCCGGAATCCTGACCTCGGACCGCGGCCCAACCGCGGAGATCAACCCGTCTTTGATCACCACCACCGCGTCAACGAGGTCTGCATCGCTGCTGCCGAACTCGCTGACATCGATGACCGTGGCGCCGACGATTGCGAGCGTTTCCGCACCGCCGGCGGCGGGGCTCATGAACGTCATACTCAACGAGATGAGGCAGATGACGAAGATTCTCGAGGCAGGCATGGCGCATCGTAGCACGAGGTGCCACGTATCATTTTGTGACTTTATGTCATCTTAACCGTCAACCGTGCCAGGCACCGCACTGCAGACTTAGGTCACTTCTCCACACAACAGTTCGGGAAAGCGGTGCCTGGCACGATTACCGTTTTCTGGCGCTACTGTGACGCGGCGGTTTTCAGGGCGTCGTAGGCTTTTTGGGCCATGAGGTTCTGAAAACTTTGGTATTCCTCAGCTGTGTGGGAATTGTCCAGGAAAGCCGAAGTGTGATCCATGATTTCTTTTTCCACCGCAAGCATGGCAGGAAGATACCCGGTGCCTTCGCGATTATCGAGCACGGTCAAATTGAGGTAGTTCTTCTTGTTCCCTTCTTCGAAAGGGCGGATCAGGTTTTTCAGTCGTGCCGATTCGACCCAAAATGGCGCCTCCTCACCTTCCCAAAGCTGTGACGGGCTGGCTCCTGCTTCGACCCACAGCGGAATCGCCACGGCAGTCACCGGCTCTCCTGGGATCACCCACATCGTCGCGATCGAGCCCGGCTCCAGCGGATTGCGGCCGACGAGCACCACCGTGGCCGAGGTATAAGCTTTGTTGATGGTATCGCGGGTGCTGATCCAGAAATCCCGATCATCTGGTATTTCGGTCAGCTCGAAGACGGTTGGCTGGTCGAGCAAGACGTGGCCTGTATCGCGGCTGAAGCGACCGAGAATCGTACGGAAGTCGATCGGTCCTTCGGGCAACTCGGCGAAGAGCTCGCGGGCACGCTCAAAACGGAGATAACCGGCACCTTTACCCTGGTCGCCGCTGCGTGCGTAGTTGGTATTGATCAAACAGCTGCCTGGAGCCGCTGCAGGATCCTGTTTTTCGTAGCCGTGATTGTGGATCTCGAAGAGCATGGCGTGACCCGAACCATCGATGACGCCAAAGTTGGCGAGGCTGCCAAACTCAGCTCCCAAGTTCTTTTTGACGTAGGCCTCGAATTCGTCGACGCTCGCGCAGGTGCGTAAGGCATCAGCCATGATGATGCCTTCGAGATCTTTGCTTTCGTTCGGTTCGTTCGGCAGGTTGTACGCAACAGTATTGATGATGCCAAAGCCCGTACTGTTCAATCCAGCCCAGCAGCTTCGACCTGAATCGCTCCCGGCATTGGCCAGGCACAGGTAGCTGTGAGGTTTTTCATCGACGAATACAACCTTGTTCGACAAGAATTCAGTATCGCGGTTCTTCCAGAGAATAGGCCCACCGGTCGTCGATGATTCAGGGAGAATCAGGGCCGAAGTGCACTGCTCGCGAGCACTCTGAGCAAATGCCGGAACAAAGGATGCCAACAACACAACTACGGAGAGAGCAGGACTGATGATCTTCATGGTGCCTCTTTCGCCCAGCGGATTTTGGATCCCGCAAAACGCACACAAAGTCTAACACCGAGGATCTGACCAGCATCGGTGTTGGGCACCCCTATTTCATGAACGATCCGGGCGTTGGATTCGGCGAATTTGGCCGGCTCAGCGGCTCCGTCCCTCCCCCACCTTGCTTTTGTCCGGATACTCCGGCACAGGCGGAATCGCCCAGCGCTCGCCCTCGCTTGCCAGCTGGTCCAGCAGATACTCCACGGCCGTCTCCAACTGGGTGTCCTCACCAGCCACCACGGAGGCAGGCAGGTTCTGAACCTCGATATCCGGCTCGACGCCCCGCCCTTCGATGAGCCAGTCGCCGTCCAGACCATACAGACCGAACTGCGGCGGCGTGGTCACGGCGCCGTCCACCAGATTCTGGTGCAACTCGATACCCACGGCACCACCCCAGGTCCGCATGCCGATGATGGGAGCCAGTTCATTCAGCTGGATCGCCGTGGCGAAGTACTCGCCGTTGCTGCCGGTGTCCTCGTTGATCAGCACCACGAAGGGGCCATGCAGCACGCGCTCGGGATTGCGGGCGATGCCGCCCTCCCGCGGAATAGTCAAGGCCCACAAGCGCCGCTCGAGGCGGTCGATGATCATGTCACCGACGAAGCCGCCACCGTTATAGCGTTCGTCGATGATCATGGCCTCGCTGAGGGCTTGTGGGTAGAAGCTGCGTCCAAATTCCTCCAGCCCTGTGACGGACATGTCGGGCAGATGGATGTAGCCGATGCGCCCCCCGCTCATTTCCTGCACCTGGGCCAGATTCGCGTCCACCCAGGCGCGGTAGCGCAGAGCGCGCTCGGAACTCAGGGTCTCGACGCGGAAACTCTCGGCATCATCGGCGCTGGGCCGATCGTTGACGGTCAGCTCCACTATTTCGCCCGCCCGATTCACGAGCAGGGCAAAGATGTTGTCGCCCACCCGGACCTCTTGCCCATCGATGGCGATCAAGTAGTCACCCTCCTGAACCGGCACGCCCGGCTCGAAAAGGGGCGAACGGTAGCGGGGATCCCAGGCAACTCCCGGCACGATGCCCGCGATGCGGTAGTGGTCGGCGCCATCGGCAACCGCGAAATCGCAACCCAGCAGACCGGTGTTCACGCGGGCGCCGCCCTCTTCGTGATCGCCGCCGACGATGTAAGTGTGGCCGATGTTCAGCTCGGCGATCATCTCACCGATCAGATAGTTCAGATCGCCGCGCACCCCACAGTCGGGCACGAAGACGACGTATTTTTCGTAGATCTTGTCCCAGTCGACGCCGTGCATACCCGGATCATAGAACCAGTCCCGTTGCACGCGCCAGGCCTCGGCAAAGATCTGCTGGAACTCCGCTTGTCGATCGACGCGGATCTTCACATCGGCGAGGTCGACCTTGCCGTCGCCGACCTTGGCCTCGCTGCCACTGTCCACGACGCCATAACCGTCGCCCGCCCGGTAAATCAGTTTCTCGCCGTCGCCGGAATGGTGGTAGTTGGCGATTCCTTCCATGAGTGTCGAGAGTTCTTCCTCTTCCAGGTCGTAAGCCACCAGATCCAGCTCGTCGTTGGTGCCGTCGTCGACATTCTGGTACTTGCTGAAGACCGGCTCGTTGCGGCGCAGCATCAGGAAGCCGTCCGCGGTGGCGGTCAGGCGGAAATAGTTGCCCGCCTCGACACCATCGACCGCCAGGACGCGCCGCGCGATGCCATCCAGGTCGATCTGCGTCTCGGCGACGGCTTCGTCGTCGTCGCCATCATCGTCCTTGTCTTCCTTCTCGTCCTTCTCGTCGCCGGTATTCGCCACCGCCGCTTCGGAGTCCTCGTCCAGGAAGGGTGAGCGCTCGCCGTCACGCAGCAACACCAGGTAGGGCCGGGCCAGGTTCAGAAAGACGTGGTTCTGATCCTGACGGCCCATGATCGGGCTGAAGGTCCGGTTGGAGAGGAACCAGAGGTAGCGCCCCTCCGGGTCGAAGCTGGGCGACCAGTCGGTAGTCATGGCATCGGTCAGCTGTGTGATCTGACCTCCGTCCCGATCATAGAGGTAGATCGACTCGTTCATGTTGGCGTCGTTCTTGGTATATACCACCCAGCGGCTGTCCGGCGACCAGACGTAGTCCAGGATCCCCCAGCGCTCCCAGGCGTCGTCGTACTCGCCCTGGTCGATCACCTTCAGGGCACCGCTGCCCACGTCGATCAGGTTAAGACGCATAAACTTGTCGCCGAAGAGGATGTGCCGGCTGTCGGGCGACCAGACCGGCGGCAGCAGAAACCCTCCGCCCTCCTGGCCCAACTTCGTCAGCTGACGCCACTCCTCGCGCCCCTTCTGGTCCACCAGGTACAACTCCTCCTCGCCACTGCGATCGGATACGAAAGCGATCCAGCGCCCGTCGGGTGACCAGGCCGCGTTCTTCTCGCGACTGGCGGAGTCGTCAGTCAGGTTGATCGGACGGCCCTTCTCCGCCGGCAGGTTGAGGATCTCGCCGCGCGCCTCCAACAACACCCGCTCGCCGGCGGGGGACAGGCCGAAGGAACCGCTTCGCGGCGCCACCGCCACCAGTTCGGGGCGCAGGTGGACCCGATCGCTGGACATGGTCACCTGGATGTCGTTGATGTCACCGGTCGCGAGATCGAGCACGCGCAGAGATTCGGCATTCTGGAAGACGATGGCGCCCGGCCCGATGGAGGGATATTTCACGTCGTAAGTGGTATAGGGAGTCAGCCGCTGCAGCTGCCCATCCGCAGTGTCATGACGGAAGATATTGAGCGTACCGTCGGCGCGATCGCTGGTGAAGTAGATGTACTGCCCCTGCCACATGGGAAAGTTGTCGCTACCCTCCCAGTCGGTGAGCTTCTCGATGCTGCCGCTTTCGAAATCGGCCAGCCAGATATCCTGGGCCATGCCGCCCTGATAACGTTTCCAGGTCCGGCTCTCCCGAGGAATCCGGTTGTAGGCGAGTTGTGTCGCATCCGGCGACAACGCCGCCAGGCCGCCCCGATCGATGGGCAAGCGCTCGGCCATGCCGCCGGTGACCGGAATGCGAAAGACCTCCTGAGCGTCGTGGGGATGCGTGCGCCGCGAGCGGAAGAGGATGCTCTGCCCGTCCGGAAACCAGTCGAGCACCAGATCGGCCGCCGGGTGGTAGGTCAGCCGACGCGGCACACCGCCGCGGGCGTCCATCAGGTAGATGTCGGTGCCCCCGTCGTACTGGGCCGTAAACGCGACCTGCCGGCCGTCAGGGCTGAACTTGGCCGCCCGTTCACGGCCGGGATGGTTGGTGATCCGGCGCGCAAGACCGCCGGTAGCGGGAACGAGCCACAGATCCTCCTCGTAGGTGAACACGATCCAGTCCCGGTGGATGTCGGCGTAGCGCATGAGGTGGGACGGTTCGGCGGCGACAGCCGCGGTAGGTGCGATCGGGCTCGCCGGGGTGTCCGCGAAGCCGAGCACGACGGCGCCTGCGAGCAGGACGAAGGTCAGGCCCTTGAGCATCCAATTCATGGTAATCCTCCTGGACGAAGCCACGGGTTGTGAACTTCTATATCCGCACCGTAACAGAAAATGGTGCGGTGGGGTTAGACGAAGCCGCATGCCGAGCAAAGTTGACCGGACGTAACCGATCCCCCGGCAAAGCCGGGGGCTTTCAATTGTGAGCCGCCCAAGGCGGAAATTGACGGCCGCTTACCAGCGGCCTTGGCGCCACCTAAAGGTGGCGGGCGTCAGACCGATCGAATCTGTTCGAGTCTCTTGTCTTCCGCTTCCTGCTTCTTGATGTACTCCCGGATGACCGTCTCATCTCGGCCTACCGTTGACACGAAGTAGCCCCGTGCCCAGAGGTGGTGCCCTACAAAATTCCGCTTCCGATCGAAGCGTACCCTGGCGATATGAATCGCGCTCTTCCCTTTGATGTACCCAACGATCTGAGCAACTGAGTGCTTTGGCGGTATCGAGATTAGATAACATCATAAGTGGGTGTCTGGCACCTTTTCTTTGTACCCGGTTTCGATCCACCGTGCTATGGTGTGTCCGCAATCAATCTGTTCGAGTAAAGGGTTTCCTTGGACGTTCGAAAACACGGAGGTTAATGCAATGAAACGAAGCGTGCTGGTGGTGGTCGTCGCGGTGTTGCTGCTGAGCGTGACCGGGGCCTGGGCTCAGGACAGCATCATCGACAACGTGATGAAGGCCTGTGAGACGGAGATCAACACCTACTGCAGCCAAGTAACGCCAGGGGAGGGCCGGCTGCTCGCCTGCTTTTACGCCCACGAGGACAAGATTTCGGGGCGCTGCCAGTACGCCGTCTACGAAGGAGCAGCGCTGCTCGAGCAGTTTGCCGCCGCGGTCACCCACGTTGCGACGGAGTGCCGCGACGACCTGATAAACTTTTGCGCCCAGGTCGAGCTCGGCGAGGGTCGGGTTGGGACCTGCCTGCTGGAGCACAAGGCCGAGGTCACGGACGCGTGCAGGCAGGCGATCGACGACGTCGGGCTCGAGGTCGTCGAAGACTAGCCCGCACCTCGAAC